>LNAP01008308.1_pt1 | contig 12956 bp, 16 predicted proteins | sample 602601 | NCBI WGS metagenome assembly LNAP01 (sample SAMN02440304, study PRJNA202911) | soil metagenome | biome: Subtropical and temperate rainforests or woodlands; isolation source: soil samples (1 kg each in a 20% v/v slurry with milli Q water) were... ...
CCGCCATGATTCCCGCCACACCAATAAGCAGATTCCCAAAGCCGCCGATCCGATCAGCGACAAAGGATACCGCCCGCCCCACCATTTTCAGAACATTCCAAATACGCGTTAAACCTTGGTTTATGCCACCACTAATCATTGCTTTGTTGGCGCTTATCAGACTCGAAACTCTCAGCAACCAGTTATTGATAGCGGGTAGCACACCTCCCACAATCACTGATTGGATACCAAAGAATCGGCTTTGAAGGTCGCCCAGTTGGCGGCTATATTCGCGGGACTGCTCAATCTGCTCGGGAGTCAAGATGCCGCCCGCATCATGCGCGGCCCGCTTCATCTTCTCGATTTCCTCCGTAGTCATGCTGACCATAGCAGTCATTTGCTCACCGCCAGATCCTCCAAAAAGCTCATCAACCAGGCGCTGACGCGCGGCGAAGTTTGTTACGCCGCGAAGACGCGACATGACCAGGTCAAACATGGCTTCGGTGTTGCCCTTGGTTTTGCGTAGATCTGTATGATCTATCCCCAGACGTTTGAACGCCTCGGCCGCAGGCCCCCCGGCTGTCATAATGAATTCGTCAGCGCGCAGGCCCAACTCTTTTAGCCCATCAACCATGGCGTCGTTCTGCACACCAAACTGGCGACCGACGTAAATCCATTCCTGCAACCAGGTACTGCCCACACCCAGCCGCTCGGACGATTCCTTTATGGCTTTGCCCACATCGGTGACCCGGCCCACCAGCCGACTGACCCCCCAGGCCCCCGCCACCGCGACCGCCCCCAGCGCTGCCGTGCGCATCGCCAGCGCCTTCGCCTGCTGGACTGCAAAGCCCATTTGCACACCGAGCTGCCGCGCCGAGCGGCTAAGTCTGTCAAACCTGGCGTTTTGGCTCAATCTCGCCATGGTTTGCTGGATACGGCGAATTGGGCTTGTAACCCGATCCACCAACTGCATCACGATGCTTGTAGTCATTCCAGCCATTTGCGTGTCATCCTATTGTCTCGTTGTATATGCACTTCAGTAGTCTTGCGCTGCTCGCGGAAGTGTCGGCTTTGAGCATTACTAATCAGCCTCGTCGATGATTTGAAACAGCTCGCGCTTGAGGCTGTTGAAGTATCCGGCCGATTGCGGTCTCACTTTTCCCGCAACCCTCTGCGCCGCCCAAGCACGGCGGATCGAAATCTTTCGCAAACGCGCATTAACCTTTGTGCGTAGCCGCTCCATCTGCCCCATGTCGTTGATGCCATCCATACGAAACGTCTGGTCCGTCTTCATATTTGCCCTCGCTCAAGGCCGATATCTTCGTTTTAAACGCCTAGCGGAAGGTTTCAACAAAGACCACCACGCCAGCATCCGCAGAGCCAACCGACTCAGTGAATGCGGCATTGCGCTGCTCAAGCCGCCTCGTTGCCACCTCATGAATCCAGGCGCTGCGCTGCGCAAGACGGCGAAGCTCACCCCCGGTAAGGCCCTCCAGCTGCGCTAAATCGACGCTGGTCAGCACACGTAAAAGTTGCTTCGCCATCTTTTCACCCTCTCTTCTTTAGGCCAGGTTCTGAATTAGAAAACCCGCGTCGATACCGGACAGTACGGGCGCGCGATCGTAGGTGACTGGGTAAATCCAGCTCTTCGCATTGCGCTCAAAATAGGACTCTTCAGCTAAGGGATGATCTTTTAGGGTATATGTGTAGCCAAATGAAGGTGCGCGCAGCGACGTAACTTGCTCAGGCACGTACGCAAGCACCGCCGAGTTGCCCCAAACGTCCTGCATGTCGTCTGCGTTTTGCTCCAAATACACCGCCTCGCCAACGGCCACCCGCCGCACGTTGAACAGCTGTGCCAGCATCTCAGTAGTGATCGACGCGCTGGATGTGTACTTAAATCGTTCAATGATCTTCGGATGATCGATCAACGCGTTAAATCCGGACGCGGATACCAACAGAACATTAGGTCGCGTGCCAATTCGGCCTCGGACCGCTTCACCGTATTGCCTCACCTGTTGAGCAGGATCTGAACTTGGATCGCTCCATCGGTCGGAGCCGGCAAGTGCAACCTTGTTATTGGCGCTATATTTGCTGGCATCGGTTGCCAGTTGCGCCTGTTCGATCTCAAGGCCCAAACTTAGAATATCCATAACCTCGGTGACAGCCGCCTTGCCCAGATCGAGACCTGGAACCTGGGCAGCATCTTCTACATGCTCTATGGGAACCATACCCTCAAGCGCGTCCTGAGTCAGAACGAATGGCTGACCGCGATACCCAAACTGAAGGCGTTTAGTGTTTGTTCCTGGTGCGCGGCGGGTTTTATAGCGCAGGAATGATTCCTTGCCGAACTCGATAATCTGACCACCCCGCGCAAGAACCGGAACATGCGGGAAGAGCACATGACCGACTCGATCTGGATGCCTATAACCCATGACCGCCTCAGTAAGAACGGGATCGATGACGCGGGCCTGCTTGGTATTCATACTCACTTGATATTCTCCTGAAGGGTTACATCCATTTCGGATGTGGAGTCTCTTGATTGCGAGCTGATCTCGCGTTGAAAATTAAGGTATTGCCAAGCCGCGGGATCCACAGCCACGCCACCTTGTGAATGGAATCGCCGTACTGCCTCCTGGATCGACCTGTTGTGTATGCGAAAACACGCGACTAGCTGATGCATGCTCCAGCCGTGGGCGCGCAGCGCAGCCAGCACCCGCGCCCTCACGGTGCTGCGAAGCATTAAACAGAATGGGACCTGCACCCGATGTCCGCCATACCCCTCTATAAAGGCCCATGCCTCAGCGTTAGGCATGATGTCGAGCATCCAAGCGTTATCCTCCATCGAGAGCGCGACGTACATCCTTAGCCCACCGTACGCTTCGATAAGGCGTATGACAGTCTCCGACGAAACGTCCGGAACGAACCTAAGCGCCGGCTTAATCACTGCACGTAACTCCGCCTCGGAAAATAGGCCATCACGGAAAGCAGCTAAAAGATCAACGTGTCGCGAATCTCTTAAGCTTTTCGCCATGACAGCTCCCCAAAAATCGGATCATGACGAACACGACCTCTTTGAGCGCTCTTTGACGTTGGCGTCGAACGCTTGCCCTGTCGCGCTTGATATAGGCGTCGCTCGGAGTCCCTGACCGCACGCCGCAGCACTTGATATACGCGCCGCTCGGAGACATTGACAAGTTCGGCAATACATTGCACGGTCATTTCAGACTTGTACAAATTAATAATCATTTGACGGCGTAAGGCCGCACGCAAACCCGAGAAGATTGGCACAACAATGTCCGAACCCCGGTAGATATCTATAATCTTCTGCGCATCGGCTTCGTCAAGGCCTTTTATAAATAGATTGTTTCGACCACCATTAAGGCAAGTCGGGATGCGTCCCCTCTGACCACCAAACCGATCAGCCACCCGAAGTGCTAACACTGGCGCCTCCATCACGAGATGCCCAAACTCTTCGCCGCCCGCGCTTAGCAGTTCGTCTTTGGTAATCAAGCCGTCGTGATACGCCGCTTCAAGCTCGCCTACCTCATCTTGTAAATAATCGGGGTCCATCAATATGCCTTCACGCTGAAATCTTTCGCCTAGTATTTCTAAAAGGGATAGGAGCGGCTAGGTGAAGGAGTTCACAGGAAGATCGTGAAGGCCGGCCACCAGGATGTGGTATTTCAGATTGCGCGAGGAATGGGGGTTGTATCTAGTGGGGGAAGGTCGATGCCCGAAAGCACCGCTTCGCAGTGAGGATGCAGGAATGGGCCAACAGCGCCATTCCGGCGAAATCGCCTGGGGGCGTCATCGTTTAACCGGTTTAAAACCCGTTTAACGCCCCGCAGGCTTGTTTAACTATTTTTGTTAATGTGAAGCCATACCCTTAATGCAAAAACGGCTTCCACAGCCCTTAATTCGAATGTCTATCAGATTAAAGGGCCGATGCCGTAAGCGCTTCTATTTCTATTTCGGCTAGCTCCATAAGGTGCCCGACACGCTCGGACATTTCTACCATTGCCTCATGGGATAGCCGTGGCCCTTCTGGCACTTGTACGAGAATCTTGTGCGCCGCCCATACCAATGACAACGCCCGACGTGCGCCGAAGTAAGTTTCGTTATCGAGTTCGACGTGTTCACCTTGTACGATTGTCGTTGTCATGCTGCAACCTCCTCCAGTCCGTTGCCACAAACCGACCGCGCCCGCGAAACGTCGACGGTCGGCCACGATACCCACACACCATCAATGAGCACGCGCTCGACTCCAGCGCGAGCATCTCGCAAAGATCCATTGCCCAGCGCGTATAGGGGCTGCACACCGCACGTGCCCAGATCTACGCTGATAGATGGGGCGCTACCATTGACGGGCAGCGGGGTTTCACAAACTATGCGGTAGCCTATCGCTTTCAGGCGACGTGCGAGGCTGTTGGCGCGGCCCAGACGCTCAACGCGTGCGAGGGTGAAAACGCGCGGGATGTCTGTGGTTTTCATACATGTTCTCCGGTTACTGTGTGACGTTTGATTTGCTTTTGCCAGGCGAGCAGCCCCGTGATGCACATGCTCGCTTCGTGGCGCGTGAGTTCTTCCAGGCGTTCGACCTTGAAAGCACAGCATCCTGTCGTCGCGCACCCCGCACCAACCGATGGTACGGGTCAGTCCAGCGAGCGTTTGCCACTGTTTTCGGGTTGGGTGCATGGCCAGCGGTAAGGCCATAGACGAAACAACAGGCGTGCCCTCTAGGTCGTCCGGCCCCACGCCGCTGGCCATGCGCTCTAGAGTCTTGGTAAAGAGTTGTAGAGCGGCCTGATTGAGGTCTTTGCAGCTACGCTTGCCAGTGTGGCATTGCAGCAGGACGCGATAACTTTTTTCGTCCATGGCGAGCTCTTTAGCAAGCATGTGCACACGGGCCAGCATGGCATTACGATGGTTCGTTTGCATGGCAGTTCTCCTAGACGGTAATGCGGGCCGGGGCCATCCAGTTGGATGCGGCCTCAACCACGGCAACAGAAAGGTTGGTGAGGCTCTGGGCGTCCATGACGCGGCGGCAAGCGGCTGCGAGCTCGGCCGCATCGCGCCAGTACCCCTTGGCCTGTTTGTGAAAAGCTTTTGCGGTAGCCTTGTCCACGCGCCCGAAGTGCGGCTGGATCATGTATCCGGCCGCATCGTCCAAGTTCGTGAGCGGTTCAAATCGCACACGCTTAGCACCGATGCGGCTAGAGAGCTGTGCAAGATACGTCGCGGTGCGCCCATCACGAAAAGGCCTATCCATAAGGTCAGTGCCTACCAATAGCAGTGCCATTCCGGCCTCGTCAGCGAGATAGCGCAGCATTTCCATCTGTTGCCAGCGCAGGTGATTGGCCTCATCAACAATCAGTAGCCTGTCTGCCGTTAAGTGTTCAAGCTTTGCCAGGAGCGTGGTCGCGCTGCCCTGGAGTTGCACCCCGCCAAAGGCCGTATGTAGCTTTATAGCCAGCGCCTTGTCCGTGATGCCATGGGCACAGCACACACGTACGGCATCGAGCTCCTGGGCTAGCCACTTGCTCGCCCAGGTCTTGCCTGTGCCAGGCTCACCTACAATCTGCCCAATGGGGCCTGTTTCTCGGGACTCCCAGATGGATAGGGCCATCTGCCTAGCTTCATGTAGATTCCTTGTTTCTATCGTTTGGCTCATGTAAACTTCTCTCCGGTTATATGGTTTGCGCGCGGGGATATCGGATCCACATTGGGTTGTGCGCAAAGCGTCTTATTCACCTTCATCAGACCATTGCACCGCTTCCAGGTACGGGTCTGTATAGTCAGGCGAATGCCACTGTGAAAGCCGCTTCGGGCTCGCCTGGGCGGCTTTCACTTTTCTATCGTCATCCAACAGCTCTTGCTCGACGGCCTGCCTGGCTTGCAGCCCGCGCAACATCTGCGCGGCTTCGTCTGATATCGCCACTGTTGTGCCTGTTGGGGCTTGCACCATCGCGGGCGAGCCCTTGACCACCTCGCGCATCTCCCCGACCAGGTCCAAGCGGCTACTGTTCTCGCGCACCTCGGCAACATGGCGGCGCATGACTTTTTCTCGCCGAGCCTGTTCCTTGGCCCCTGCTGGGTCCAAGAAGCCGAAAGTCGGGGCAACACCCGCAGCGCAAATAAGGGTGCGCTTAGCATCGAACACAAAACAGTAATCAGGGCTGTGGCGGGCCACACGCACGGTCAGGCTCTGGCCCGTGTATGGCAACAGCGCATCGTCGTAATACTCGACACCATTCCAGCTGATGTAGCCGCGAGAGGCCTTTCGCTTACCTTCCTCGGCAAAGGCAAGTAGGAGCACTTGCGGTGAAACCCCGGTCTTAGTCCAACCCGCATCAACATGGGCGCGGTATGCTTGCTCTGGGCTTTGCCCCTGCATCGATCCGCCCTGCTTAGCACCGTGATAAAAGGAAAGCGCCGTATCAAAATCACTCAGAAAGTCGTCCGCCGTGCCGGTATAAGGAATTGGAGCCTTTCCCACGTTATGTGTTTTGGCGCGCATGCGGTCACCGCCTGTCCAGCCGGGGATCATGGAAAGGACCGTCTGCTCAATGACCGAAAACAGTCCTTCAATGGGTTTTGCGGGTGCGTTATAAGGTCTGGCGCGTACCACTTGGCGTTGTTCGCTGACCAGTTCTCCGATTTCGCTTTCGGCTTTCAGGGGGGATACGCCGAACTTGCGATCCATCGCTTGCGTCAAGCGCGAAATCTCGCTGAAAGCCGTCATCATTTCGTGCCAGGAATACTCAGAGCCGTTATCCAGGTATAGCGTAAGGGGCAACCCCCACGCTGCACACATGGCGGCAAAGCTCGCGGCCACGTGCGCTTGCTTGATACCCTCACCCTTCTCCAGCAGTACGAGCGTGCCATAGAGCCGGTTGGTTGCCACGTCATGCCAGCAGATGGCACGCGGATAGACGATGCTGCCATCTTCGCGGCAAACTGCAATATCCAGAGGGTGCACGTCACCCACCACAACGTCCATGGGTTTTATACCTTCGCGGTTTCGGCGAATGCGCGGGATGTATAGGTCACAGTATTGCTTGGCGTCTTGGTCATAGACTGCCAGCAGGCTATCTTTGCGGCCTTGTTCAACAAAGCGACGTGTGACAGCGCAAAGGGTCGGGGCTTTTTCATCGGGAATGTTCCAACCAGCCGCGCGTGATAGTTTCACAAGTTTCTCAGTGGCAAAACGCTGCACAACCTGCCAACCGGGGACGCCGCTACCCCAAAGGGAACGCACATAGTGAGCGAGCGCCTCAGCCACAGCCTGCTTCTTTGTAGTATCCAGCGGGCAGGCACCATCCCAGCGGCGAGTAATTAGCACGCGTGAATGGCCTGCATCTTTGCGCGACCTGGGTTTTAGGCCCTCTAATTCACTCTTCTCGTAACGGTTGATCCACTCATAGAGTTGGGTCTTGCTGATGCGGACCCTCTTGCCATCGGGGCGCGTGTATTCGCGCGAAAGCACTTCTGTAACCGCAGCGGAACGCTCCGGCTTATGGCGGCGAAGGCCCAGCACAGGCCGGATGATCGAGTAAATCCACATGGCCTGTTCGGTGCGCTTGCTGGCGGTCGGGTCGCTGAGCAGCCTCTCAGGCATCACAAGCGTGACGGCAGGCGTATCGGCTACGCAGTCCTTGCGCTGCTCTTTGGCCCATTTCCAGCGTAGGTCTTCCGATAGGGATGAAAGGTGAACTTCGTATCGCTCCCCCGACTTACCGCCGATGCCCTGCACCGTACGAATGTCTAAATAGCATCCGCGCCAAGGTTTGCCATCTACAGCTTTTCGCAGCGCAATTTGACCAGCGCGGATATCAATCCCGGCCAACCTCGCGAAATCATCGGCGGTCAGCCAATCGCTGTTCACCGCATTTAATACGGATATAGCGGGAGCTCGCGAGGTGTTTGGGGTCGGTACGGACAGGTTCATGGCGGTCTATTTGTTGAGGTTATCTCTGGTATAGCTACAACCGCCTATTTCAGTTCGTCGATGACGCCATCTTTAAGGCCCAACAGCACCGCAGCCTTGTGCCCGGAGCCGTAGAGGCCTTTGACGCGCCCGTATAAAACAGAGCGCACAACATCACGCGAGAAACCATGAGACCTTGCCCAGCCGGAAATCGTTATTCCGCGATGTTCGAAGTCCGCCAGCACTTGTTGGGGGGTTCTGAGCGTTTTCATATCGTCACCTAGAGTAGAATGCGTAAGAATGGGTTATTTGTTGCTATGATGGGTAAAAACTTATACATTGTCAAGCAATAGCGGTATCTATTTACCAAATTATGGGTAATTTATTATGCAAACCATTGGGGAAAGACTGAAGAGTGAGCGCGACCGCTTGGGTCTCTCGCAGCTTGAGATGTGCGCGCTGACGGGAGTAAGCCGGAAAACCCAGTTCAACTACGAGAATGGCGAGCGGTTCCCCGATGCTCTCTACCTAGAAACGCTCATGAAGAAGGGGCTCGATGTTCTTTATGTTCTATCAGGCGACCGGATGGAGGAGGCTCACGCCGCATCTACAACACCAATCGACGAAGAGCTGCTCTCGCAGATTATTGAGGGCATGGAGTTATTGCTGACGAAGATGCATAAGAGTCTTTCCGCAGGAAAGAAAGCCCGCGCCATCGTGATGTTGTACCGCTCTTTTTCCTCCCAGCAGCACATTGATTCAGACACGATCCGTCAGGTTATCGAGCTCGCAGCGTAGGAGAAACCATGACAAATACAAAGTCGAACATCATTCGCTTTCCTGTAGTAGGCCGGTCGTCGAAGAAGCCTGACACACCTTCACCAGGCGCTGCTTTTCTGGATGCTGTGAAGATGATCCAGGATGCACCTGCGTTACCTTCCAACAAGACACGAAGGGGAAAGTCTCTTCCATCGCAGTCCGTAGAGGGCGATAACAATACGCAGGTCGCTGGGGAAAGGGTGGTTCACCAGTCAATCAAGGGCAGCGGTAACGTGCAGATTGGCGGTGCGGTTGGTCGCGTGACGGTACACGCCAACAAAGCGCCGAGAATTGAGATAGCCGCCCCATTTGGATCTATAGGGGCCGACCCCGCTTTCAGGGCACGTATAGAAAGCCTAATCAAGCAGATTAACGAATACCGCCACAAGCGCCTTGGTAAATCGTTCAAGTTTGGCGCTCTATACGGAGAACTAGCAAAGGCATTTGGTCTTGCTCCGAAGAGCTGGAGGGATATCTGGCTATTTGACGAATCAATGGCGCCTGAAGTCATCCATTGGCTAGAGGCGAAGCTCAATAACACTCAGCAGGGACGAATTGATAGGGCAGCTAGAGGTGAAGCCTACATGCACACGCGCGGCCATCTCTTCAAAATCGAAACGGACTACTTGGCTCAATTGGGTTGGAATGACGACTATGCGACGATGCAGCGCGAGATTGTTACCGGCAAGGAATCGCGGCGACACATGACGGATGCAGAGTTTCGCCACTGGGTGGGCTATCTTCGCAGGGCATTGGAGGCTATGTATGGCGAATCAACAAATTGAAGGGAACAACAACGTCCAGGTAGGAAGGCTAGATGGGGATTTGATCGTTGAGCCGCCGACGCCCTTCATGCGTGAGGATGATCCCAATGTTGTTCCTTGCCCATTTCAGTGCGGTCAGCGCACCTGGTGGAATGCACCGGGGTGCTGGAACTGCGGACGGCCTGTGTTAGCCTTCTTTCAGCAGCAGGCCCGTAATGCTCAAAAGGAACGACTTACCAAGGCGGCTGTGATATCCGGCCTTATTGGTTTGGTACTAGCTATGGGCAGTCAATACCTTCCGAGCGGTATCAGTGGCGTTGCTCTGGTTGTCGGTGTCTTGGGAATACTCGGATTTGCGGCCCTTGGCTCCCAGGCTGACAGACTGAAATGACGGACTAAGTGAAAGGTTTGCACGGGAACTCGCAGCAGCCGGAGTTTCGCCAATCGTTTCGCCAATGCTTCGCCAATCGTTTCGTCAATGGCCCTTTTTACCACCATGCGAAATAAAATCCGCCTTCAAAGCCTCCGAACAACCCGCTTCGATTCGTTTAAACTCACTTAAACCCGCATTTTCCGGATTAATTATGGGCTTCTTTTCCGGAATAATTAAATCCCTCCCAAAACGGCCGCAAAACAGAAGGAAAACACCCCATAAAGCGTACGACATTATGGGGTGCGAAAAGCGTTAAGTTTATTTATTGGCTAAATCAAGTGCGACATCGACAATCATGTCCTCTTGACCACCTACCATTCGACGTCGCCCCAGCTCGACAAGAATATCAACCGTCTTAATGCCATATTTTGCGGAAGCTGCTTCAGCATGCCGAAGGAAGCTTGAGTATACGCCAGCATAACCGAGAGCCAGCGTTTCACGGTCAACCCTCACAGGGCGATCCTGAAGCGGCCGGACAATATCATCAGCGGCATCCATCAATCCATATACATCACAACCATGGTTCCAACTGAGTCGATCGGCTGCTGCAATAAACACTTCTAGTGGCGCATTACCCGCACCTGCGCCCATACCAGCTAAGCTAGCATCGATTCGATCGCAGCCTTCCTCCACGGCAACAATGGAGTTTGCCACTCCCAAGCTAAGGTTGTGATGAGCATGCATACCCAGCTCTGTTTCAGGCTTTAACACCTCACGGAAGGCTCTAAAACGATCACGGACACCATCCATTGTTAGCGCACCGCCGGAGTCGACGACATAGATACATGTGGCACCATAGCCTTCCATTAGCTTGGCTTGTTCCGCTAACTTCTGTGGCGTTGTCATATGGCTCATCATCAGGAAGCCAACGGTATCCATACCAAGTTCGCGTGCTGCAGCAATATGCTGCTTCGACACATCTGCCTCGGTACAATGGGTAGCTACACGTACTACGCGCGCTCCGGCATCGTATGCGGCACGCAAGTCATGCAGGGTACCAATTCCGGGAAGAAGTAAGGTTGCTACCTTGGCATGCTTAACCGTTTCAGCAACCGCAGCGATCCACTCCACGTCCGTATGCGCACCAAAGCCATAATTAAAGCTGGCACCTGCCAAACCATCACCGTGGGCTACTTCGATTGAATCGACTCGTGCATCGTCAAGAGCTTTAGAAATCTTACGCACGTGGTCAAGGCTATACTGATGACGAATCGCATGACTACCATCACGCAAGGTCACGTCAGAAATATAAAGTTTTTTATTGCTCATGGTTAGCCTCACGCCGTTTCTTCAACCAATTGTGTTTGAGCCATGCGCTCAGCACAGGCCATCGCGGCCGAGGTCATAATATCGAGGTTACCAGCGTATGCTGGTAGGTAATGCGCCGCGCCCTCAACCTCCAAGAACACAGAGGTCTTTAAGCCTGCTTTTCTGCCAATACCTGGTAGGTTAAGTGCATTTTTCTCGTCAAAGATATCGAACTGGACTTTTTGTTTCAAACGATACCCTGGGACATAAGAGTTCACCCTCTCCACCATTTCCAGAATACTGTCCTCAACGGCCGATTTATTAGCAATGTCAGACAATGCAAAGACTGTGTCACGCATAATCAGAGGCGGTTCTGCAGGATTCAGTACAATAATCGCCTTTCCTTTCGATGCTCCGCCAAGAACTTCAATCGCCCGCGAAGTAGTTTCAGTGAACTCGTCAATGTTTGCGCGCGTTCCAGGTCCCGCAGATTTACTAGAAATAGATGCAACGATCTCCGCGTAATGTACTTTCGCAACTTTAGAAATCGCCGCCACAATTGGAATAGTAGCTTGCCCACCGCAGGTCACCATGTTGATATTCTTAGCGGACAATTGCTCGTCTAAATTAATAGCTGGAATAACATAAGGACCAATTGCGGCCGGCGTTAAATCAATAACGCGCACACCTTTTTCCTGTAGCAATTTGTTGTGTCGGTGATGCGCGCCAGCAGACGTTGCATCAAAGGCAATGCGTATATCAGAAAATCCTGGCATCTCAAGAAGTCCCTCGATACCGCCAGCTGTTGTTGCTACACCCATGCGCTTTGCGCGCTCTAAGCCATCTGAAGCAGGATCGATGCCCACCAACGCGCCCATTTCTAAAAACTTTCCATGACGCAGGATCTTAATCATGAGGTCAGTACCGATGTTACCCGACCCGATAATTGCTACCTTTGCTCTGCCTGTATCTGCCACGTTGAGTACTCCTTAAAAATTGTATTTCAAACAGACCAGCGTTAGCTGACCAATTTCATCTTTGCTACGCTCGTCAATTTTCGCAGTCAAATCCCCAGTCGCGACTAGGCTTGCAAATTTGACAGCGTCATTTAGGGGTTTAGTAATACTACGCGTAATAATCCAGGCGAAAGCGCCACCGATAAGCAAACAAATCGTTCCGATAAAAGCAGTTAACACCATGAGACGATCGTCATCTACCACTGAGGTCGCCAGGATTTCAGAAGCTGAGGAATCCTGCAAAGCTACAAGTTTGTCCATCTCGGCCAATACACTTTGCACCAACCCGTCAATGTTAGTAAAAATGGTTTTTTCTGCGCCTTCGGCGTCAGACGCAAGGATCTGCTTCGTGACCTTATCAAAATGGCCAAGGATCTCGGTGTCAAGACGATTGATTTGGTCAATTATGAACTTCTCGCGTTCATTTAGACCAAGCGCTGTTAACTGATTATTTGCAACGGCGTAGCGATTATTTTCTTCGGCAACCCGCGCGTTGATGTTTTGAATGTTCTCAATGTCAGACTGCCGGCTGATGGTGCGGACAATTACACTTTTCTCGGTCAACGCGCTCTTCATTACACCAATGCTAATTGATTTCTTGTTGGATACTTCCAATGCATTGAGGAGCTTTTGCTTGTTTTTCGCATTAAGACCATTGCCGATTCTGACCATCAACACCAAAATCCCGAGAATTATCCCGAAACTTGTCCACAGTCGAGTACCAATACGCATGTTCCGCAAATACATGATTTTTGCACACTCACACC
>LNAP01004437.1_pt1 | contig 12950 bp, 14 predicted proteins | sample 602601 | NCBI WGS metagenome assembly LNAP01 (sample SAMN02440304, study PRJNA202911) | soil metagenome | biome: Subtropical and temperate rainforests or woodlands; isolation source: soil samples (1 kg each in a 20% v/v slurry with milli Q water) were... ...
AGAGCTTGAGCTCGCGGCACAGACCGATGAAGCGACGGCAGACATTGCGAATGCCCACGCCGTTGTCGTGGCGGAAGTCGGCGATGGTCTTGAAGTCAGAGGCCAGGCGGCCGGTCAGCCACATGAGCTCGACGTTGCGCTGGGCTTCGCGCTCCAGTCGGCGGCTGGACTGAATGCGATTGAGGTACCCGTAGATGTAGAGTTTGAGCAGGACGGCGGGGTGGTACGCCGGTCGGCCGGCGGCGGCCGGGTCGGCGCCACCGAAGCCCAGCGAGAGAAGATCGAGCTCCTCGACGAAGGCATCAACGATGCGCACCGGGTTGTCCTGGCCGACATAATTGTCAAGGCATTCGGGCAGCAAGGTGACTTGCTAGCGCGACTCGCCTTGGATGAATCGCTTCATGGGCACCTCGCTCAGAACGGGTGCACCGATTTTATTTTTGGACGAGCGGGACTGGAAGTCTTTTCACACAGCCTCGGCCGCATCCTGCCCTACACGGGGTGCGAGTGCGCGCGCTTCGTGGGGCGACAACAGGAAGGCGGCTTTTGGGGACGTTGCTCTCGGCGAACAGCGGTCACTCGTCAGCGTGAGGAACGTCGAGGATTTCCTTCGGTGGGTCAAGGAGAAGCCGGACAAGGCCAACTACGGCTCGCCGGGCGCGGGCTCCATGCCGCACCTGATCATGGCGCTGGTGAACAAGCGATTGAGCGCGGACCTCCGGCACGTTCCCTACCGCGGATCTGCGCCTGGGATCCAGGATCTCTTGGGCGGCCAGATTTCTGCCATGTCTTCACCTGTGGGGGATTGCCTCCCCCATCTGAGCGCAGGGAAACTCCGATTGCTGGCCATCTCCGGATTCAATCGAAACCCGTTCGTCGCGGACGTGCCCACCTATCGACAGCAGGGTATTCCGATCACCACACGCGAGTGGTACCGGCATCTTCATGCCCGGGGAATAGCAGCGACGCCGTCGTTCAACAAGCTGCCGCCCACGTGCAGACGGCGCTTGCGCATCCGGACGTGATCCGTCACATGGCCCAGTTGGGCGCGCAGGTGGAGTCATCGTCCCCGTCAGCGCTGGGCGACCTGCTCGCTGCAGACGCCGCGGAATGGAAGAAGCTGATCGAAGAGATCGGCTTCACCGCCGACTCCTGAGTCGGCCCGCCCCCCACCTGGTGACCGATGATCCGAGGAGCCACCATGAAAACGCTGCGCATTCCACACGGCGTTATAGCCTTGCCGCAAGGCGTCGATGACGACGACAGCCTCACGACGTGATCGGAACCCCTCCAGCGACAGCATTCGTGACGGAATTTACTATCGAAGCTTGGTTGAAATCCAAGTGGCGGGCTGTCAGATAAACCTCGCTGAGGCCGTGCACGTCGTAGGCTCACCAATCGCAAGCCTGCCCCGAAAATCTTGCCGTGTTTCTCGCGAAGCCACGAACGATTTTGGATGCCCGATAATAAACAGCCGATCAATTAATTTCAGAGTTTATGCCGCCTTTCGCTGCAGAAGAAAAGCAAGTTCGCAAGCCACGCGGGCCCGGCCGTCCAGAGGGAATCAGCGCGGTACGCGATGACATTCTGGATGCGGCGGAGACGGTCTTCTCCAGTTTGGGATACGCGGGCACATCGTTACGCGAAGTGGCCGAAAGAGCCAAGGTCACCCAGGCACTGATCAGCTACTACTTCGGCTCGAAGTTTGGCCTTTTCGAGCAAGCTTTCCTGCGTCGCAGCCAACCTATTTCGCTCGAACGGATCGAACGACTGGAGGCTCTGCAGAGGGCGGGCGCCGCCACGGCCAGAGAAGTGGTGCGTGCCTTTCTGTTGCCGACGGTCACCTTGCGTGCAACGCCTCAAGGACGCGCGTTTTTGCGCCTGCAGGCGCGGCTGCACACCGAACCACCTGAGATCTCGTACCAGCTTCGCACGGAAGCATATGGAAGCTCTACAAAGCTATACGTCGAAGCTCTGCGCGCTGCACTTCCGGGTTTGAGCGAACTCGATGCGCACTGGCGAGTCACGATGATGATTGGCACTTACCTCTACGCGTTCTCGGACACGCATCGGATGGAGGCGATGACGCGCCCCGGCGTCTACGACCCGGCCGATACGGAATCCCTTATCGAGCAGGTGACTCGCTTTGTGGTCGGCGGTTTCGAGGCGGAGTGACGCAACGCAGCGTCACCCCCTGACGCCCGCGGTCGATCAGGACGCCAGGTCGAGCCTGGGGCGAAGCTGGTCGAGCGGTATCACCTCAGCGTACTTCTGCGACATGTCGAACAGGCTCGCATCGTGAGGACCGATGGCGCGATCGCCCACGCAGTCGCTGACGACGACCGGCGAGAAGCCCCAGCACATCGCATCCACCACGCTGGCGCGCACGCAGCCGCTGGTCACGCAGCCGGCCACCACCAGCGTGCGCACGCCGCGCTGCGTCAGCCAGGGCGCGAGCGTGGTCCCGAAGAAGGCCGAAGGCACGTTCTTGCGCACCACCAGTTCGCCCTCGCGCGGCGCCAGCGAGGCCACGATCGCGCTCGCGGGCGAGCGCTCCTTGAGCGTCAGCATGCCCGGCACCTTGTCGGAGAACACGTTCGCATCGCCGTCGTCGTCGGCATAGAGGATCCGGCTGTGCGCCACCGGCCAGCCCTGCGCACGCGCCAGGTCGAGCAAGCCATGGGTGCGTGCGATCGCCTGCGGGATGTTGCCGCCGCCGAAGACCGCCGCGTCGGCGAAGCCTTCGACGAAGTCGACGATCAGCAGGCCGTAGGGCGGCTCCAGCCGCAGCGACGCGCCGAAGCCCTGTTGCCGGTAGACGGCCGTGTCCTGCGCGTCATGCATGGTCGGTCTCCTTCGTGGCAGCGGCCGACGGGCCGCGCATCAGCGACTCCACCACCCTCCCGTCGCGCACGACCTCGCGGCCGTCCACCGTCACCGTGCAGCGGCGCATCGGCACGTCGATGTGGCAGGCGGTGGTGCGGCTGCCGCCCGCCTCGTTGTTCGGGCCGAGCGAGAACAGGAAGTTGCCGCTGACCGCGCGCGCGTCCATGCCGATCGTGCCCTCGCGGTCGTACAGGCCCAGCGTGGACCAGTAGGCGCGTTGCTGCAGGCCCCAGCCGATGTGCGAGATCGCATAGGCCTCGGGATCGGTGAAGGATTCGATGTATTCGCTGAGCATCTCGGCCTCCTGGCCGCCGTCGATGCGCGTCACGAAGCCCTTCTCGACCGTGAGCGTGATGGTCTCGCCCACGTACGACTTCATGGGTAGCAGCACGTCGCCCTTGGCCAGCACGATGCGTCCGTGCGCCTGGCCTTCGTTCGGCCAGGTGAACGCGAAGCCGCTGGGCCAGTGGTCCCAGCGCCCGGGCGCGTCGACGAAGCCGTACTCAGCGGTCAGCGGGTAGTCGCCGTAGGGGCAGCGCAGGTCGGTGCCCGCCGCGGAGGTCACGCGCATCTCGCGGCCGCCCTTGAGCAAGGCCACGCCCGCCAGCACGCGCTCGCGGTCGGCGGCGGTGGGCACCATGCGCATCAGCACCTCGGGCGGTTCGACGGCCAGCAGGATCCTGGTCCCGCCCTGCAGGATCTCGTGCTGCTCGGGCGAGAACAGCAGCGTCATCAGGTCGAGCACCAGGTCCGAGGCCTTGAGCGCGGCGATCGCCGGCCGATTGCCGGTCAATGGCGTGGTGCCGAGATAGGCCAGCGGGTCGCGGCTCAGCGCCTTGTCGCCGTTGACTGGCGGCAGGTCAAGCCGGCTCACGCTGGCGCCCAGCATGCTCGCGGCGGTGATCGCGCAGCGCAGCGTCTGCGGGTGGGTCTGCTCGCTGGTGAGCACGGTGACGGCGGCGCCCCGCACGAGGTTGGACAGGGTGAGCACCTGGGTCCAGGCGCGGATGAGGTCGGTATCGCTGACGGCCATGAGGGGTCTCCGGGCAGTGAGGGTTGAGAAGAAAGTCGGAAGAAGGAGCGGCGCGGCCGCTCAGTCCAGGGCCTGGCCGAGGAAGTCCCCGAAGGCGGCATGGAAGCCGGCCTCGTTGTCCCACGGGATCATGTGGCCCGCGTCGGGCACGCGCCGTTCCAGCAGAGCGGGCAGCAGGCCGCGCAGTTCGTCGACGTCGGCCGGCCGCACCACGTCGCCGCGTTCGGCCGTGAGCACCAGCGTCGGCACGGCGATGCGCGCGACGTCGGCATGGATGTCGTCGGTCTGGAAGGCCTCGAAGCTCGCGACGATCGCGCGCTCGTTGCAGGTGTGCAGCCATTGCGCGCGCAGGCGCAGCTGCGCCTCGCTCCAGTTCGGGCAGAAGGCGCGCATCTGCTCGAACGAGATGCCGCGCTGCGCCAGGCGGATGGAGTCCACGTACCAGGGCAGCTGCGCGGGATAGGGCCGCCGGCCCGGGCCCGAGACGGGCGGATCGACCGCCACCAGCCGCGTCAGCCCCTCGGGGCGCAACGATGCGGCGCGCAGGCCGATGCGCCCGCCCATCGAATGTCCGACGATCGCGTAGCGACGCAGTTCGAGCGCCTGCGCGAAGGCGATCACGTCGGCCACCTGGGCGTCGAGGCTGTAGTCCAGCGCGTCGGTGGCCTCGCTCAGGCCGCGGCCGCGCACGTCGAGCACGTAGGTGTCGAAGTGGCGACCGAAGCGCTCGGCCACGAAGCCCCAGGTCACGGCCGGGCTGGTGATGCCGGGGATCAGGACGATCGCGTCGCGCTGTGCGCGCGCGCCTTCCGCGCCGGCATAGCGCAGGTAATGCTGGCGGATGCCGTTGGCATGCACCTGCGCGCCGTAGCGGTAGGTGGACGCGCTCATGCCGCCGCCTTCGGGTAGGCGCCCGAAAGCAGCGCCCCCGCGCCCGGCACGACGGGCTGGAGGCCCAGCTGGCACAGCATCGCGTAGACGGTCGCGGCCGCGGCGGTGACGACCGGCTTGCCGGTGCGCGCCTCGACCTGCGCGATGGCCTGCAGCGAGGGCATCTGCACGCAGGCAGACAGCACGATCACGTCGACGTCGTCGGTCGGCATGCCGGCCACGATGCCCGGCAGCTTCGCCGGATCGTGGCGCCCCACCTCGAGGTTGTCGGGGATCTCGAGCGCGCGCCAGTGCACCACCTCGAAGCCTTCGTGTTCGATGTAGTCGACCACCAACTTGGTGAGCGGCAGCATGTAGGGCGCCACCAGCGCGATGCGCTTCGCACCCAGCACGCGCAGGCCGTCGACCAGCGCGCCGGCACTGCTGACCACCGGAGCCGCGCCCTGGTTGGCCGCGGTCACGCCCGCGAGCCGCTCCTGCGAGGCCCGGTGGTAGCCGTGGCCCATGGCCATGATGGCAACCAGGCAGGCGTAGCCGAGCACGTCGACGCGCGCATCGCTGAGCTCCAGCGCACAGCGGTCGGACTCGGCGTCCATGGCCGCGAGCTCTTCCTTGGTCACGTGCTTCATGCGCATGCGCGCCGAATGGAAGGTGAAGCGCTCGGGACGGATCTGCTCGCGCAGGCGCAGCATTGCCGGGATCTCGGTCTCCATGGTCGTGTTCGAGCTCGGCACGATCTGACCGATGCGGTAGTTCGTCTTCATCTGTGTTCTCTCCGGTTCAGGCCGACACGGCCTCGGCATCGAAACGCTCGACGCAACGCGTCGCGTCGTACTCGTAGACCCACTCGGCCTTGATGCCTACGGCGTTGGGGTTCTGCGCCTGCTGGCGCTGCATCTCCAGGTCGCGCTGCTGCAGTTCCTCGGGCGTGGAGAGGTGGTAGGTCCGGCCGCGTTCGCGCGCTTCCAGCTGCACGCGTGCGGTGCGCGAGCGGCGCTCCGTCTCGTAGGCCTGCAGCGCGGCGTCGATGTCGCCCGCACGGTGCGCGAGCGCGGCGGCGAGCACATAGGCGTCCTCGATCGCCATCGCGGCGCCCTGCGAGAGGAAGGGCAGCATCGGATGCGCGGCATCGCCCAGCAGCGTGACCCGGCCCTGCGACCACTGGGCCATCGGGTCACGGTCAAACAGGCCCCACTTGAAGGTCTGCGCGCTGTCCACGCGCTCGAACAGGTCGACGATGTCGCGGTGCCAGCCCTGGTAGGCGCCCAGCAGCTCCTCGCGCGTGCTGGGCTCGGTCCACGACTCCGCCACCCAGTCGGCGCTCTCGTTGACCGCCACGATGTTCACGGCCGCGCCGCCCTTGACGTAGTAGGTCACGATGTGCGCCTTCGGGCCCATCCAGAACGAGGCGTCCGGGCTCACGAAGGGCAAGGGATGCCGGTCGACCGGCACCAGCGCGCGCCAGCACATGTGGCCAGTGAAGCGCGCGGCGGTCTTGCCCCAGAGCCCGTCGCGCACCACCGAATGGATGCCGTCGGTGCCGACGATCAGATCGGCCTCGAAGGACGAGCCGTCGGCGAAACGCGCGGTCGCGCCGTGCGCGCCCTGTTCGATGCCCACGCACTGCACGTTGAAGCGGACCTTGTCCGCCGGAATGCCCTCGCACAGGATGGCGTGCAGGTCAGCCCGGTGCACGTGATAGAAGCCGGCGCCGAACAGCCGCGGGCAGGTCTCGCGCAGCGGCGTGCGGAACAGTTCGCGCGCCGTGTCCCAGTTGCGCCCAACCATCGCCTCGGGCAGGAAGCCGATGCGCTCGAGCGCATCCCCCAGGCCTAGCGCCTGCAGCACCTTGGCCGCGTTGGGGGTCATCTGCACGCCCGCGCCGATCTCGCCGAAGGCGGGCGCCCGCTCGAACAGGTGCGGGTCGATGCCGCGCAGGCGCAGGGCCCGCGCCAATGCCACGCCGCCGATGCCGGCGCCCACGATCCCTACACGCAAGGGCTTGCTCATCACGATCTCCTTCGTACCGGTCACTGCCGGCAATTAACAAATAAACAAACAATTAATTAATGGCGACAAAAGGGGCCGGCTTTCGAAGGCCGGCCGTCCGCGCCCGGCTCAGCCGCCCAAGTAGGCACTCAGCAAGGCGGTGTCCTCGAGCAGTTCGGCCGCCGGCCGCTCGGCCACGATGCGACCCGTCTCGTAGACGTAGGCCCGCGCGGCGACCGACAGCGCGTTGTGCACGTTCTGCTCCACCAGCAGCACCGTCACGCCGTGCGCATGGATCTCGCGCACGAAATCGAACACCTCCTCGGCCATGCGCGGGCTCAGGCCCAGGCTGGGCTCGTCGAGCAGCAGCAGCGTCGGCTCCGACATCAGCGCGCGCCCGATCGCCAGCATCTGCTGCTCGCCGCCGCTGAGCGTGCCGGCCAGCTGCCGGTAGCGCTCCTTGAGCCGCGGGAAGCGGGCGTAGACCTTGGCGGCGCGCTCCTCCACCACCGTGGCCGACTTGCAGAGGTAGGCGCCAAGGGCCAAGTTCTCATGCACCGTCATAGCCGGCCAGACATGACGCTCCTCGGGTGACTGGGCGATGCCCTGCCCCACGATCCGGTCGGCCGGCATGCCGCCGATGGCGTGGCCCTTGAACAGGATCTCGCCGCGCGTCGGCTTCAGCAGGCCCGAGATCGCGCGCAAGGTCGTGCTCTTGCCCGCGCCGTTGGCGCCGATCAGAGCGACCACCTCGCCGGGCGCGATGCGCAGGTCGACGCCGTGCAGGGCCGCGGTCTTGCCGTAGCTCACGTGCAGCTGGCGCAGCGCCAGCAGCGGCTCGCCGACAGGGGCTGTGCCGGCCAGCGGTGCTCTTTCGAGGACGGCGCTCATGCCTTCTTCCCTCCGCCCAGGTAGGCCTCGACCACGCGCGGGTCGCCCTGCACCTGCGCCGGCGTGCCTTCGGCCAGCTTCTCCCCGAAATGCATCACGACCACGCGGTCGGACACCGCCATCACCAGTCCCATGTTGTGCTCCACGATGAGGACCGACTGCACCAGCCGGCCCGGTAGGGTCTTGAGGATGTCGCCGAAAACGCGCGCCTCTTGGCTGTTGAGCCCGGCCGCGGGTTCGTCGAGCATCAGCACCTGTGGCTTGGCGGCCAGCGCGAGCGCGACCTCCAGCAGCCGCAGCTCGCCGCAGGACAGCACCGAGGCGGAGGTGTCCATGCGCTGCGACAGGCCCATCGTCTCGACGATGCGCGCGGCGCTGTCGCGCACCGCCTGCTCGGTCTCGCGCACGCGGCGGCCCGGGAAGAAGGTCTGCCACAACGACTGGCGCGCCTCCAGGTAGTGGCCCGTGAGCACGTTCTCGAAAACCGTCAGCGATTTGAGGATGTTGGTCTTCTGGAAGCTGCGCACGATGCCGCGGCGCGCCATGCGGAAGGGCTTCTCGCCCGTGACGTCGGCGCCGCCATAGCGGACCTGGCCCGTGCTCGGCATGTAGAAGCCGGTGATCAGGTTGAAGCAGGTGGTCTTGCCAGCGCCATTGGGGCCGATCAGGCCCACGATCTCGCCCGGGCGCACGTCAAAGCTGATGTCCTTGACGGCCTTGATGCCGCCGAAGGATTTGCCCAGGCCGCGCACTTCGAGCGTCGCGCCGGCCGGCAGGCTCAGGGCGGCGCTCATGCGGCTCTCCCGGTGGCCTGCGTCGCCAGCGGGGTCGATGCGGGCGTCGGCAGGCGCCGCTCGCGCCGCCGCTGCGCGAAGCCCATCAGGCCCTGCGGGAGGAACAGCACGATGGCGATCACGGCCAGGCCGAAGATCGACAGCCGAAGCTCCTTGGTCTCGCGCAGGTACTCCTCGAGCAGCGTCACCAGCAGCGCGCCGATCAGCGGACCGACCAGCGTGCCCTTGCCGCCGATCAGCACCATGATGATCATGCTGATCATGAAGGCGAAGCGGAACATTTCCGGCCCGACGAAGGAGATGTAGTGCGCATAGAAGCCGCCGGCCATGCCCGACAGGAAGGCGCCAAGCACCAGTGCCAGCATCGAATAGGTCAGCGGACGAACGCCGATCGACTGCGCAACGAAGCGGTTCTCGCGGATCGCCACGGCCGCGCGTCCCGCGTTGGAATGCACGAAGCGGTACGACAGGTACAGCGCGATGGCCAGCACGCCCCAGGCCACGGCGTAGTAGAACTGCTTGGCCCCGAGGTTGCCGGCCTCGGCCAGCATCGCGGGCTGCGGGATGCCCGCGATGCCCATCGGGCCGTTGGTCAGGCCGATCCAGTTGTCGGCGACCAGCCGCAGCACCTCGGCGAAGGACAGCGTCACGATCACGAAGAACGGGCCCTGCAGCCGCAGCGTGATCGCGCCGATCACCACGCCCATCGCCGCGGCCAGCGCACCCGCCACCGGCACGGTGGCCCACATCGGCCAGCCGTACTGCGTCGAGAGGATGGCTGCGGCATAGGCGCCGGTGCCCAGGAAGGCCGTGTGGCCCAGCGAGAACTCGCCGACATAGCCGACCACCAGGTTCAGACTGATGGCCAGCACCGCGTAGAACAGCACGATGATGGCGATGTGCAGCAGGTACTGGTCCCGCACCACGAAGGGCACCAGGGCGGCCAGCGCCAGGAAACCGAGGAGGAAGTTGCGTTCGAATTTCATGCTCGCTCCGCGCGCTTGGAGAACAGGCCGTAGGGCCTGAAGACGAGGGTCAGGATCACCAGCGCGAAGCCGATGATGTCGACCCAGCCGGTCGCGACGTAGCCGCCCCAGAGGGCCTCGGCCACGCCCAGCAGTAGGCCGCCCGCGATCGCGCCGGCGAAGCTGCCCATGCCGCCGAGGATCACCACCACGAAGGCCTTCATGCTCACCAGCCCGCCCACCGACACCTGGGCCGAGTAGATCGAGCCCAACAGCATGCCGGCCATCGAGGCGATCACCGTGCCCATCGCGAAGGTCGCGGCGTAGACGTTGGCGGTACGGATGCCCACCAGCCGCGCGGCCATCGGGTCCTGGAAGGTGGCGCGCATCGAGCGGCCCAGGCGGGTCTTGTGAATCGTGAGCCAGGCCGCGACGATCATCAGCGCGCACACCGCCACCGCGAACAGGCGCAGCTTGGTCAGCACGATCGGGCCGAGGAAGGCCGGGCCGGCGGAGATCGGCGCCTCGACTTTGAGCGGCGCGGTGCCGACCGCGAGCAGCGCGGTGTTGGCAAGGAAGATCGACAGGCCGATGGTCAGCAGGATGCCGGCCTCCTCGCCTTGGTCGCGGATGCGTTCGATGAGGAAGCGGTCGATTAGCCAGCCAAAGGCACCCATCGCGACAGCCACCAGCAGCAGTCCGGTGAAGAAGTCGAGGCCGAGCCGCGTGGTGGCCCACCAGCCCATCACGCCGCCGAGCATGTAGAGCTCGCCGTGGGCGAAGTTCACCACCCGCATGAGGCCGAGGATCAGGGTCAGGCCCAACGCCGACAGCGCATAGAACGACCCGGTCACGAGGCCGTTGGCGAGGTATTGCAGGAGCAGTTCCATCTGCGTTCCTATCTGGGAGCGTGTCGCGGCTCAGGGCTTCTCGGTCGGGGACTCAGCCACGACCTTCGGCTCCTTGCCGACGATCTGCACCAGCACCACGTCGAAGCTGTAGCCCTCGCCCTTCTCGGTGAAGCGGTAGCGGCCGTTGGGCGCCTGGTAGTCGGTCTTGCGCAACGCGTCTCGGATCGCCTCGGGCTCGGCCTTGCCCGCGCGGGCGGCCGCCTCCATCAGGATGTTCAGCGCATTGAAGCCGGCCGCGCCGTACTTGCCCGGCTTCTCCTTGTAGGCGGCCGTGTACTGGTCGACGAAGGCTTTGTTGCGCTCGCCCGGCATGCTCGACGCATAGGGCACGGCGGCGTAGACGCCTTCGGAGGCCGCTCCCGTGAGGCCGATGAAGTCGGCGGTGGCCCACGAACCGACGCCGAATATCTTGGTGCTGAGGCCAAATTCTTTGAGCTGCTTCACCAGGATCGAGCCGTCCTGTGTCTCGGCGGCCACGAACACGCCATCGGCTTTGGCCGCGCGCAGCTTGGTCAGCAGCGTGTAGAAGTCGGTCGCGCCGTGGTCGAAGTACTCCTTCATGACCGTCTTCACGCCCATGCCGGAGAGGTCCTTGGAGAAATCCTCGACACCGCCGCGCCCCCAGTCGTCGTTGACGCCGATGTAGGCCACGTTCTTCAGCTGCAGCTTGTCCGCGAGGATCTTGCTGAAGGTCTTCGACATCAGCCGGTCGGTCTCGGCCGAGCGGAAGAAGTACTGCATGCCCTTCTCGGTCAGGTCGGCCTTGGAGGACACGCCGCTGAGCAGCGGCACCTTGTACTTCTCGGCCACCGGCATGACAGCGGCCGTGGCCGAACTACAGAAGGCGCCGGTTACGGCCACCACCTTGTCGCGCTGGATCAGCTTCTCGGCCGCGTTTACCGAGTTGGCAGGACGGCACTGGCCGTCCTCGATCACTAGTTCGATCTTCTTGCCCGCCACACCGCCGGCCGCGTTGCGCTGCTCGACGGCCAGCTTGGCGCCCGCTACGAACGCCTGCCCGTTGTAGGCGACCGAACCGGTCAGAGGCTGGATCACACCGACTTTTATGCTGTCCTGGGCCCAGGCACCCAGACACATGGGTAGCACCGCCAACGCCGAGAAGAAAGATTTCCGATTGACCGTCATGAAGCTCTCCGTGAAGTAAGAAGAAGTTTTTTAATAATTAACCATTCAATTAATTATGCAGCGGTTCCGACACCTTGTGAAGGTTGTGCCGCATTAATTAATTGAATGATTAGCAAGCAAATGGCGTGCCAGTGACGACCGTGCGCATCAGAACTCACGGTGAAGACCTATCAACCGTTTGGCCGGAGAGGCCTACGCACACTTTTGCAGTGGTATCTGCGGCAGTTGCTGTCTCCGTCAAATTCAGCCCCCAGTGGGTCACTTCTGGATGGAAATCAACATGCTGGGCTTTCCTGTCATCGCGCTGGTGGCGATCCCGTCGTTCCCTGCCAACGATGTAAAGGGCCTTATCGAGAAGGTATGCACCGGCCCGGGTGCAGTCAGCTATGCATCGCTGGGAGTTGGCACCGCCACGCATCTGGCAGGCGAACTCATGAACGTCCGCGCAAAGACCGGTATGGTGCACATCCCCTATAACGGTAGTGCGCCCGCCTACAACGACCTGTTGGGCGGCCGCGTGCCGGTTGGCTTCGTGCTGCTCGACTCGGCGCTGCCGCACGTGAAAGCCGGAAAGCTCAAGGTGCTGGGCATCACCAATGCGCACCGCAGCCGCATCTACCCGGACTATCCGACCATCGGCGAAGTCATCCCGGGCTACTCGCTGGAGAGCCTGTTCGGCTTTGTTGCGCCAGCCCGCTTGCCGGCACCGGTTGCCGCCACACTGTCGGACGACCTTGTCAAGGTGACGCAATGCCTGAGGTGCGCCAGAGGCTGGCCGAACTGAGCGTGGAGCCCGTCGGTTCCAACGCGATTGACTTTGCTGCGACGATCCGCAGCGACATAGCCAATTGGGCGCCGGTGGTGAAAGCTGCAGGCGTCAAGACGGAATAGACAGCGCGGGCAATGCACGCGCTGCCTGTGCGTCACTTGCTTGGACAACGAGATTGCGCCGTCGGGCGTTGTCGGATGCGCTGCGGTAGTTGGGGGTCGTCCGCCACAGGGGATTCGGTCCGCCCGGCGACACGTTCGAGGCGCCTGATGCCGCCCACGCTACTCGGCGTTCGCGTTAGAGAAGATCGACGTGCTGCTGAGGCCTTAGCTACTCGCTCACGAATCCCGGCGACCCCACCGCTACATCGCGGCCGTGGCGCTGGACAAGGCCAGCCACAGCAGGTCGCGCGATGCGACGGCCGGCATTTTTGGTTGGCGAGTGTCAATCGAGCAATTCGGGCTGTTCGGCAATCACCTTGTCCATCAGCGGCTGCATGGCAAACCAGCCCGCGCGGTGCGAGCCCAGCGGGCAAGGCCGCGACGTAGCTCAAAAACCCTCGGTCGATAAGATCCAGAGAGAGTGTCAGAAATTTCGTGTGTGAGGCATAGCATGTCAACAAGGAGCATGAATGCCACGCAAGACGAAGGCCGCCGCGGCGGCCAAGGCGGAGAC
>LNAP01004438.1_pt1 | contig 12949 bp, 16 predicted proteins | sample 602601 | NCBI WGS metagenome assembly LNAP01 (sample SAMN02440304, study PRJNA202911) | soil metagenome | biome: Subtropical and temperate rainforests or woodlands; isolation source: soil samples (1 kg each in a 20% v/v slurry with milli Q water) were... ...
GCCAGCCTGCTGTGGGCCATCTCCAAGGTGCGCCGCGCCGATGGTGCGCGGGCCGGTGGCTTCCCGGGCGACGAACGCATCTTCGCCCAGCAACGCGACGGCGTGCCGAGCAAGCGCGTCGGCCTGTTGCCACAGGACCGCATGCCGGTGCGCGAAGGTGCCGAGCTCGTCGATGCCAATGGCAGCCCGATCGGCCAGGTCACCAGCGGCGGTTTCGGCCCGAGCCTGAATGCGCCGGTCGCGATGGGTTATGTGCCCACGAGCCAAAGCGCGCTCGGCACAAACCTGTTCGCCGAAGTGCGCGGCCAGCGCTTGGCCGTGCAGGTCGCGGCCATGCCTTTCGTCAAGAACACCTACAAACGCTGAGGATCGACAATGACCACCACGCTGTACACCTCCGACCATGAATGGCTCGCTATCGACGGCGACGTCGCCACCGTCGGGATCACCGACTACGCGCAGTCGCAGCTCGGCGACGTCGTGTTCGTCGAATTGCCCAAGGTCGGCCGCGCGCTGAAGAAGGCGGAAGCCGCCGCCGTCGTCGAATCGGTCAAGGCCGCCTCCGACGTCTACGCGCCTGTGACCGGCGAAGTGCTCGAAACCAATGCCGAGCTCGTGGCCGAGCCGGCGCTGGTGAACTCGGACGCGCAAGGCAAGGCCTGGTTCTTCAAGATCAAGATGGCCGACAGGAGCGAGCTCGGCGGCCTCATGGATGAAGCCGCCTACAAGGCGCACACGGCTTAAGGACGATGGAGCAAGCGATGACCGCGCACCGCAAGACCAACGGCGACACCGCCGCAAGCTTCGTTCGCCGCCATATCGGCCCGTCGGCGCGCGACGTCACCGCCATGCTCGAAACCGTCGGCGCCAAGAGCGTCGACGCGCTGATGGCGGAGACGCTGCCGGCCTCGATCCGGCAGGCCACCCCGCTCGATCTCGGCAAGCCGCTCAGCGAGATCGAGGCGATCGCGCACATGGCCGAGCTCGCTGCCCAGAATCAGGTCTTCACCTCGCTGATCGGCCAAGGCTATTCCGGCACGATCCTGCCCGCGGTGATCCAGCGCAACATCCTGGAGAACCCGGCCTGGTACACGGCCTACACGCCCTATCAGCCCGAGATCAGCCAGGGCCGGCTGGAAGCGCTGCTCAACTTCCAGACCATGATCTGCGACCTCACCGGGCTCGACGTCGCCAACGCCTCGCTACTCGACGAGGCCACCGCCGCAGCGGAAGCGATGGCGCTCGCAGAACGGCACTCGCAGGTCAAGGCGCAAGCCTTCTTCGTCGACAAGGACGTGCATCCGCAGACGCTGGCCGTGATGCGCACCCGCGCCGAGCCGCTCGGCTGGACCCTGATCGTCGGCGATCCCCTCACCGATCTCGACAAGAATGACGTGCTCGGCGCGCTGCTGCAATATCCGGGCTCTTCCGGCGCATTGCGCGACCTCCGGCCCGCGATCGCGACACTGAAGGCCAAAGGCGCGCTCGCGATCGTGGCCGCCGACCTGCTCGCACTCACCCTGCTCGCCTCGCCCGGCGAGCTCGGTGCCGACATCGCGATCGGCTCCGCGCAGCGTTTTGGCGTGCCGATGGGTTATGGCGGGCCGCACGCGGCCTATATGGCGGTGCGCGATGCGCTGAAGCGCTCGCTGCCCGGCCGCATCGTCGGCCTCTCCGTGGACTCACGCGGTGCGCCTGCCTACCGGCTCGCGCTGCAGACCCGCGAGCAGCACATCCGCCGCGAGAAGGCGACGTCGAACATCTGCACCGCGCAGGTGCTGCTCGCCGTGATCGCCTCGATGTACGCGATCTATCACGGTCCCGAAGGCCTGACGCAGATCGCGCGGAATGTGCATCGCCGCGCCGCCGTGCTGGCCGCCGGCCTGCGTAAGCTCGGCTTTGCGCCTGAGAGCGAGAACTTCTTCGACACGCTCAGCGTGGACGCCGGCGCCAGGCGCGCCGAGATCGTCGCGCGAGCGGCGGCCGAGAAGATCAATCTCGGCGTCGGCGACACCAGCTTGCGCATTGCGCTCGACGAGACCACGACATCAGCGACGGTCGAAGCAGTCTGGCGTGCCTTCGGCGGCACGCTTGCTTACGCCGAGGTCGACGCGGAGACGCGCGAAGCGCTGCCGGACGATTTGAAGCGCACCACCGCGTTCCTGACCCATCCCGTGTTCCACGCGCATCGCTCGGAGACCGAGATGCTGCGCTACATGCGCAAGCTCAGCGACCGCGACCTCGCGCTCGACCGCGCGATGATTCCGCTCGGCTCGTGCACCATGAAGCTGAACGCGACCACCGAGATGATGCCGCTGACCTGGCCGGAGTTTGCGACGCTGCATCCGTTCGTCCCGCGCGAGCAGGCGGCCGGCTATCACGCGCTATTCGCGCGGCTGGAAAAATGGCTGTGCGACATCACCGGTTATGACGCGATCTCGCTGCAGCCGAATTCGGGCGCGCAGGGCGAATACGCCGGGCTCTTGGCCATCCGCGGCTATCACGCCTCGCGTGGCGAGACGCACCGCAAGATCTGCCTGATCCCCTCCTCCGCCCATGGCACCAACCCGGCCTCGGCCGCGATGGTCGGCATGGACGTGGTGGTGGTCGCCTGCGAGAAGAACGGCGACGTCGACGTCAATGACCTCCGCGCCAAGGCCGAGAAGCATTCCAACGACCTCGCCGCTGTCATGATCACCTATCCCTCGACGCACGGCGTGTTCGAGGAGCACATCCGCGAGATCTGCGACATCGTGCACGGCCATGGCGGCCAGGTGTATCTGGACGGCGCCAACCTCAATGCGCAAGTCGGCCTCTCCAGGCCCGGCGATTACGGCGCCGATGTCAGCCATCTCAATCTGCACAAGACCTTCTGCATCCCGCATGGCGGCGGCGGCCCCGGCATGGGCCCGATCGGCGTCAAGGCACATCTGGCGCCGTTCCTTCCGGGTCATCCGGCGACCCAAGGCGGCGCCCCGGTCGGCCCGGTCTCGGCCGCACCGTTCGGTTCGGCCTCGATCCTGACCATCTCCTACATCTACATCCTGATGATGGGCGGCGACGGCCTGAAGCGCGCCACCGAGATCGCGATCCTCAACGCCAACTACATCGCAGCGCGCCTCGATCCGCACTTCCCGGTGCTCTACAAGAATGCCAAGGGCCGCGTCGCGCATGAGTGCATCGTCGATCCCCGCGCGCTGAAGACGACGTCCGGCGTCACCGTCGACGACATCGCAAAACGCCTGATCGACTACGGCTTCCATGCGCCGACCATGAGCTTCCCGGTGCCGGGCACGCTGATGATCGAACCGACCGAATCGGAATCGAAGGCCGAGCTGGATCGTTTTTGTGACGCCATGATCGAGATCCGGAAGGAGATCGCCGAGGTTGAGGCCGGCCGCTTCAAGATCGAAGCGTCACCGCTACGCCATGCCCCGCACACGGTGCACGACATCGCGGACGATGCGTGGGCGCGCGCCTACACCCGCGCCGAAGGCTGCTTCCCCGCGGGCAGCTCGCGCACCGACAAGTACTGGAGCCCTGTGGGCCGCGTCGACAACGTCTATGGCGACCGCAATTTGGTATGCTCCTGCCCGCCGGTGAGCGATTATGCGGAGGCCGCGGAGTAGGACGCGACGTAGGATGGGTAGAGCGCAGCGAAACCCATCACTGCGTTCCCTTCCGGCGACAGAAAAGCGGCGGATTTCGGTGCGCTCTGCCCATCCTACAATCTAGCCGTCAGGCCAACGCATCAGGCATCCCGACCGGGTCACAAGGCTCTGGCAATGGGTGCTCGCGACCGTGAGTGCCCAAGCTTGGGATTTATCGATCTTGCCCTGGAGATCAGCTAGCGCCTGCGCCTGCCAGTGCGCTCTTTCGCGTCCCAGCGGCAAGGATTCGGTCTCCGAGGCAATTCCGACAAAAGGCAAAATATCGGAATCGTCTTCAAGGCGGGCCTTGAAGCTGCTCCTCGCAATTACCCTGGCACCTTCCACCGGAGACACGCTTCCGGAAGGTATGCCTTTCGCCGTCCCAATAATGATTTGGCGAGCAGCAATGACTTCGGATTGATTCCAACTCACGGCGATCCCAGTCTCACCAACTGATCCGGATATATCTTGTATCACAAAAACGAAACGGGCACCGAAGACGTCGGCAACTCAACGTCCTCAGCGCCCGCTCCTCGCGAAAAACTCTACGATTTAGAACTTACTCCTCCGCCGGCTCCTCGCCGTCGGCGTCGCGCTCCGGCGTGCCGGCGAGAATCTGCTCGGCGATCAGGCCGGAGTTCTGGCGGATCGAGGTCTCGATCTTAGCGGTGATGTCGGGATTGGCCTTCAGGAACGCTTTCGAGTTCTCGCGGCCCTGGCCGAGGCGCTGGCTGTCATAGGAGAACCATGCGCCTGATTTCTCGACGATGCCGGCCTTGACGCCGAGGTCGAGGATCTCGCCCATCTTGGAGACGCCCTCGCCGTACATGATGTCGAACTCGACCTGCTTGAAGGGCGGCGCCAGCTTGTTCTTCACCACCTTGACGCGGGTGGTGTTGCCAACCACTTCGTCGCGCTCCTTGATCGCGCCGATGCGGCGGATGTCGAGGCGAACGGACGCGTAGAACTTCAGCGCGTTGCCGCCGGTGGTGGTTTCCGGCGAGCCGTACATCACACCGATCTTCATGCGGATCTGATTGATGAAGATCACCATGGTGTTGGACTTGTTGATCGAGGCCGTCAGCTTGCGCAGCGCCTGGCTCATCAAGCGCGCTTGAAGACCCGGCAGCGCATCGCCCATCTCGCCCTCGAGCTCGGCCTTCGGCACCAGGGCCGCAACCGAATCGACCACCAGCACGTCTACCGCCCCCGACCGCACCAGCGTGTCGCAGATCTCCAGCGCCTGCTCGCCGGTGTCCGGCTGCGAGATCAGGAGTTCGTCGATGTTGACGCCCAGCTTGCGTGCATAGACCGGGTCGAGCGCATGCTCGGCGTCGATGAAGGCGCAGATGCCGCCCTTCTTCTGCGCTTCGGCCACCGTATGCAGCGCCAGCGTGGTCTTGCCCGAGGATTCCGGTCCGTAGATTTCCACGACGCGCCCCTTCGGCAGGCCGCCGATGCCGAGCGCGATGTCGAGCCCGAGGGACCCGGAAGAGACCGCCTCGACGTCCATCGAGCGGTCGTTCTTGCCGAGCCTCATCACCGAACCCTTGCCGAACTGACGCTCGATCTGGGAGAGCGCGGCGGCCAGAGCTTTACTCTTGTCCATGGAAGATCCTTCGACGATACGCAGGGCAGTGGTGGACATTGGGTCGTGCTCCTTATGGCGAGGATTCGCTAGAGGGACAAACGATTGGCGAGGCGGCTCGTCGATAGAGGCAATGTACCCTATCTGTTCTATGTTCGCAATATGTTCTTTTGCGGATTCAGCGCTGGCCTGTTTCCGATCGCGGTGGCCTAATTTTGAAAACCGCAGTGGCCTGATTTGCTTCATTAACTTTTGCGAGGTGATCAAGATTGATCATATGTCAGGTACCCCGCATGCCAGACTGAGGCATCACCGCGCGGCCCTTGGCGTATATCGGTGATGAGAACGCCTTACGCGCTCCCGCCTCCCTTCCCTCAGGAACGGAGCTAGTGCCATGCAGTTGCGACGCCGCATCAAGCAAACCGCCTCCCTCGAAGAACGCCTTGCCGAACAAGCCCAGCGCCTCCGCGAGGAAGCCAAACTTCTCCCCCACGGACCTGCACGCGATGCGGCCCTACGCAAGGCCCGGCAAGCCGAGACCGGCTCTCATATGAGCGAGTGGCTGACATCGCCCGGACTACAGCCGCCGAAGTGATTTCCTAACCAAAGGGGGGCACGTGATCGCGCCAGACTTGGTTCTGAAAATTGCCATCGTGGGACTAGGCTTCGACTGTCCTAGCGTCGGTGCTGGCCTGTTTCCGGGCGCGGTGGCCGATTTTGAAAATCGCAGTGACCTAATTTGAGTCGCCGTAGCCGGGGCATACGATGGGCAACGGTGCTGCCCCCGGCTTGCGCTTAGGGCGGCCATAGCAGTATGCCGCACTTGTTGCACCTGTCGACGCAATCGTCGTAGGTCACCCCCGGCCGGATTTGCTCCATCAGCGTGGGCTCCTTGGCCTTCTGCGCCAAAGCGCGACAGCGAGAATACGGACCCACTCACCCAGGACTTGCGGGAGCGCGTGATTGGCGAGCCCGAGATCAGCACCGATGGCTTCCACCCCGTATAAAGCTCGCCGAAAAGCAGGCCGACGTCGCCGCGCCTAAAGGCGAGAGCGCCGGGAAGTAGGTGGGACAAGACTGCTAATTCCCCTCCGCGAGTGTCGCGTCTTGACACAATGAACCTGGCACAGCCTGTGCAGACTAATCAGGTGCCGGGGTTTTGCATTATCCCCCTCGGGGCTGGTAAACCGCCGCTCGCGCTTCATTTAAGCGAGCGGCGTTTTTAATTCCGAGAAACGAAAAGCCCCAATCCGGGGCTGGCGGGATTGGGGCTCATCGTAGTCGCGCTTACTCGGGTACGCTTGCGACTCATTGCCATTCAGTCTGTCACAAAACTCCGTGTCCTAATTCAGAGTTCCGAGTGTCCCAATTAGGACAGCGCCTGGATTCAGGTACTGTCCTAAGCAGGACACTCATTTCAGGAAATTAGTACACCTAGTTCCGGTAAAGGAACACCGTGTTATTCCGGATTCCTCAAGCCTGTGGATAGAATCAGGATTGCTCTTGCCGGGGCTGCTATTCATTCCGAACAAATTTTCCGGCAAGGGTCGCGCGAATGCGGCCCTTTCTTGACTCCACCCTCGCGGAGGGAAATTAGGACACGGCCCGGATTCACGCGCCGACCGACCCGCCCGAACCATGGGGCTGAAAACCCGCTCCCCGCTCCCAACCCGGAGCGAGCCGAGGAGATGCGCCAGATGGTCCTCGATCACATCGAGGACCAGCGCGAACTCCTCGGGAAGCTCCGCCGCAAGATGAATTGAGCCGCGCCAGCCGGCGGCCTCTTTAATTCGGACGCGTGTGACGGCCGCCAGGATGAGTTCGGATCCGGGATCCCGGCGGTGTCCCGTGCGACCGGATTCCTACGGGGGCGCCCAGCTCCGGAATCGACTCGCCAATCTCGCAATCCCGTAGCAGCATGGAACCCGCCAGGCGCGGCAAGGGAGGGGCACCGATGGAAAGATTCGTCGCGCGTGCGAACGTCGATCATTACCTGCATTTGCTGAAGGTTCCGGATATCTCATCCCATTCACGGGCAACGATCACGAAGCTTCTGATCGAACAAGAGAACAAGCTCGGCCGGGAGACTGCCCAACTCGAGTTCGCCGAAAGCAGGGCCGCAACGTGCCGGGAGCGCGCAGACCGACAGAGGCGACTGATGGATTCATTCCTCCCCGGTTCGGACGATTGGGTGCAGGCCGAAAGGCTGTTCGTCAACTTCGAGTCGCTTGCCCAGTTCGTCGAAAGCTTCTGTCACCAGATGCGCCGGCGTGTGAATGATCATCCCTTTTGAGGCGCCTGCATCCGTCGATGGGCTTTCCGCGGCTGACCGGTTCCTGTTGTGCGCACAAGTGCACAGACACCGATCCGTCGATTGTCTCAAATGAGCCATCACCGCACGAAGCGTGGCGACTATCGGTGATGAGAACGCCGATTGCGCTCCGGCCTTCCTCGCACGGAAAGGAGCATGGCATGTTCAAGCGGCGACGTTACAAGCAGCAGCTGACCCTTCAAGACCGGCTTTCCGCATGGGTGAAGCAGATCCAGCAACAGGCCTCGAAGCTTCCGCCCGGGCCCGAGCGGGATGCCCTGCTCAAGAAGGCCCGCCAGGCCGATGTCGCCAATCACCTGCAAGACTGGGCCAAATCCCCCGGACTGCAACCGCCGAAATAGCAGGGCTGCGGCAACGTCGTTTCCCGACCGAAGCTGACGCGCATCAAAGACGCATGGCCCGGCCGCCGTCAGAATTCCGCAATCCTGCGGCACCGAACCTTTTCGCGGTGCTGGGCCTTCTCCAGGATGACCGCAACTCCGGGGACTCGATCATGACGGAAAACACGCACCGCGATACGACCAGGCGCAATCCCCTGCTGGAGGCGGCGCATCGGGAGATGATGAAGTTCGAGCGCCAGGAAAACGAGTTCCGCAAGAAGGACCGCGAAGAGCGCGCCGCCGAGCTCCGGCTTCCCCTGAACGACATCAAGATCCACTAGAGCAGCTTCGGTTCTGATTGAATCAGAACCGAAGCTCTAGATTCTCGTTTTGACGCGTTTTCTTCACGCGAACCGGTGTCCACTTCGCTCGAAAACGCTCTAGCGCTTGCCAGAGTTGCTTTAGCGGCACTCAAGCACCACGATTAAGACACTGAGACAACAACGAAATTTCCATGCCGCCTACTGTGCATGGGGTTGTTTTTCAGTTTTTGAGTTTTGACCATGCGGCATGCTCCGCGCGCCCATCATCGCAGGGCACGGCTGGCCGCCCCCGCGCCGCCTAAAGCAGCGCCAGCAGCACGAGGCCGATCACCAGCACGACGAAGCCAGCCGCTGTCGCGGCGGCGAATGACCGCTCTACCTTATCCATGATGCCACCCCTGGTCGGCGTGCCACGTTTCCCCCATGGCGGCGCCGAACGGCGTGGAATCTTGCCGACGGGTGTGTCCGCAGTCGTGCGGGCGGATGTCGAAATTGGGACGGGTGCGGGGCCAGTCTGCGGCCTCGGCGGAGGGCCCGGAAATCTGCCGCCTGTCAGGCTGCCGTAAGCGGGGCCGGCTAGGGTGATGCGGCTATGGTGTTGCAGCCCAGCACCTCAGCCTCCAATAACTCTCGGCCCCGCCTGGCTCTCGTCGGGCGGGGCTTTTTCATGCCTGCCCGGCGGTCCGCGGCTCCCTCTCCTCCCGGGTCAGGAGCAGCGAGAAGGCGCGGATCGCGGGCGCAGCCAGCAGCACGATCGGCAGCATCCCGGCCCATGCCATCAGCCACGACACCATCCAGTGCCCGACGAAGCCCATCGCATCGCCTGCGGGCAGGCTCGCAATCCCCGACGCGACCAGCGAGGTCAGTCCGGACTGGATGATGCCGAAGACGAAATGACTGTTGCGGCGAGGAATGCCGAGCATGACGGGCCTATATTGCTGGTTGTCGTCATCAGGCCAAGCAAGGCACATGCCGCTGGTGCAGGGAATAAGTCATCCTCGGCGCGGCCCTGCGGCCTGTTCGATCGGCGCCCCCATGCAGCCGGGTGCAGGCCAGGAACTCTGTTCATGGTCGGAGAACCACGGAGCGTTCCGTATGCGGCGTGTTTTCGGACAAGGCTTCGCTTGTATCGGCGTCCGCGCGCTTTCGAGATATCCCCGAACTATCCGGGGCTTACCGCCAAAATTTGCTTGTGTCCGGAATATCGTGACGCCCAACATGTTTGCAGTCATTGAAGTGAATCGTGGGGAGGTCACCATGAATCACAGGGGCATCGAATTCACCGTCGCCAAGACGGCGATTCCTGGAATCTGGCAGTGGCAGTTCCGCATTGGCGAGCAGGTCAAGTCCGGCAAGACCGAGACGAAAATCGATCTGTTGGCGATCCGGCGCGTGCAGCTGCGGATCGACCGGGAGCTGAAGCGAGCGGCCAGACAGCCTGAACCGGCTTGATGACGGTCGTCGTCCGGTGGCGCCTTGTGCACCGGCAGCGCCACGGCCGGGAGCTGCGGTGGAACATCATCCGTAGCCGCCCGGAATTGATCTGACGGTGGTTTGGGATTGCACTGCGCGCGTCCATGGCCCGAGGCGAGGCCATCACGCGTGCCATCGGTGCCAACCATGCCGCTGTATTTCTTTCGAATCCGGAATGGAAGTTACTCAGGCTGCGCGGATCAGGCGACGGAGTTTGCCGATCGCAATTCGGCCTGGAAAGAGATGACCAATGTCTGCGCCGACATGACCGCCGGCATTGCCCGCAAGCTCCAGGAAAATTCCGAATGGCACATGGAGCTGCTGGACGAGGCCAAGGAGCCCGTGTTCCGGATTCGCATCGTTGCCGAAACCCTCGACTAGCAGGTCTCGAGGTCAGTCCGCGCTGGGCAGCCGCCGCATGGTGAATTCGATGTCGCCGCCGGGCAGCTCGCGCCAAGTCTCCACCGCACTCATATAGCCGGCCTTGGGGTAGCGGGCGAAGAAGGCCTGCGCCCTTTCCCGCGCCGCTGCGCGCGGCAGCGTGAAGGTCTCGCGCAGATAGCCGTCGCGGACCGTCTGGCCCGGCTTGCCGGCGATGTTGCGCCGGCGCGCCATCCGCTCGGCGAGATCCCGCGGACGGTCGGCCATGTCCTGCCCTCCTCTACGCGCTACGCTCAGCACAATGTAGGGCCTGGGCCTGACGAAGAGGAGTCCCATCCGAGAGGCGCCATTGCCGCCTCCCGAACGGAGTTCGGTCAGTTGGCGGCCGTCCCGCTTTTGGTCTTCTTCGGCGCGCTGGTTGCGGCCGATGCCTTCGGCGCCGCCGGCTGCTTCGGCGGATCGGCGCGCATGCCGCCCCAGGGATCGTTGGACGCCTTGGTGTCCGGAATCTTCTTCAGCGTTTCCTTGTAGGCCTTTTCACGCTCGGCTTCCGCGGCCTTCTCCTCGGGAGTCTTGCTCGGACCGTCCTGCAGCAAATTGAGCTGCGGCATTTGCGCGTAGGCCGGTCCGGCCAGCACGACCAGCACCGCGGCCAAACGGAAAAGCTTCATCATCCACTCCTTGATCATCCATGAGGCGCGAATCGTCCGCACCTCGCCATCCCAGTCGCGGCCGCAGAGGCCTGTCGAGGCCCGCTAGAGCCGGTCCGATCTGCACGATTTCGGCGCATGCAGCCAGTCGTCCCAGATCGGACCACACTTGGTGCACCCGCTCAGCGCGAGGCCGAGCGCTGCCATACCAAAGACGAGGACACACCGACGCAATATCATCCACTCACACCCAAGCAAGGCATCATATCGGGCCAAGTCAGGCATTTTCAAGCCGACCGGGCCGGCGCCGGACCGGGTGACTTTGCCGCGCCGATGCGCACAATGCTCGAAACATCCGGCAATGCAGGAGAACGCGACAGCAATGCAAATGCAGCCAGACGCCGAATTCGGCCTCCCCGACGCCAGACGCATCCTCGCCGAGGTTTTTGCCCCCTGGGTCCAGGATCTCGACCTCACCGTCGAGCGCCTCGACCACGCGCAGCCGGCGGATGCGCCGGACTGGCAGCCGGGCGCACTGCTGCGCATGCCGTTTTCGGAGCGGTTGTGCCGGAATGGCGGCATTGTCTGCGGCCAGGCCCTGATGGCGCTCGCCGACACCGCGATGGTGATCGCGATCCTGGCGGCCAATCGCGGCTACCGCCCCATGACCACGGTCGACCAGACCACGCATTTCATGCGCGCAGTGTCCTCATCGGACGTGATTGCTGACGCCCGCGTGGTACGGCTCGGGCGCACCATGAGCTTTGGCCGCGTCACGCTGCTCTCGGCCGCCGACAACAAGCCGGTCGCGATGGTATCGAGCGCGTTCGCGATGTTGCCGGGCTGAGCAGCATTTCAAAGACGAGCCGCGTGAGCGCAAAGCGCACCGCGGCAAAGACCGAAGCGCGATTGCATTCGCGCTTCGGTCAGCACGCTTCATTACTTGCCGAGCACTTCGTCGGCCGCGGTGACGATGCTGGCGGTCGGATTCTTTCCGCAATAGGCACCGAACTTCTTGGCGTTCTCGATGAACACGTCGGTGTCGATGATCGCGTTGTCCTCGTCGCCCTTGTACCAGCCGTCCATCCAGGTCAGCACGACCTGGATGTTGTCTTCGCCGCTCTCGAGGAACTGCTTGCAGCTCATGGTCGAGAGGTCCCACTTGACGGCGTGGGCGGGCATCGACGACAGCGAGAACGCGGCGGCGAGCAGAATCGAAAGCGTGGCCTTCATCAATATCTCCATCGGCGCGCAGCGCCATAAAAGAAGAGCGTGTGGGTAAAGTCGGCGGAGGAATTCTCCGCGCCGACGTCGTAAACGAAGTCTGAAGCGCCGTGCAAGTAGCGCCAGTATTGAGTTTAGTTCAACGTAATTTCTATGCACTATTTCACGATCATCATGAAGGACCGAAGCGGATGATCGAGAAGCGAGCAGCGCAGCGTCACCGGGTTTTCAAGGGTGGAACGATCACCTTTGAAAACAGCGGCATTCCCTGCACCGTGCGAAACATGTCGGCGGGCGGCGTGGCGATCGACCTCGACACCCCCGTCACATTGCCGCAATCGATCACGCTATCGATCACGCGCGACGATTTCGTCCGGAATTGTCGTACAATTTGGCGCAGTGACAAGCGTATCGGCCTCGCCTTCGTCCAATAGCGCGCGCGATGTGAACGAACTTTCGCATCGCATCCACAACGCCATTATGATTGCGTGATACGACGACGGCGACGCCAGCGCAGGCCTGCGATCACGAGCGCAACGATCGCGATTCCGATTGCCGCTGATGCCGCGAAGAATCGTCCACCGGGACGATCGATGGTGCGCGACCACAATGTCGGCGCCTCGCCTGGCCGCGCCAGGCGGAACGCGACCACGCTGTCGCCGATCGAGGTGCCGGCTTCGGAGTGGCCGCCGGCGCCGATCGCGACATATTGCTCGCCCTTCCACAGATAGGTCATGGGATTGGCGACGCCGGGCACCGGCAGCCGCCCCTGCCACAGCTCCTTGCCGCTTCGCGCATCGAAGGCACGCAAATAAGCATCCATCGCGCCGGTAAAGACGAGGCCGCCCGCCGTGACCGCGAGCCCGTTGACGAGAGGCGCGCCCCAGGGCAGCGGCGCACCGAGCGGCGCCAGGTCTTCAGTGGTGCCGACCGTCGAACGCCAGAGGATCTTGCCGGCCTTCAGATCGACCGCGACCATCTCGCCCCAGGGCGGCTTGTTGCAGAGCA
>LNAP01004440.1_pt1 | contig 12949 bp, 10 predicted proteins | sample 602601 | NCBI WGS metagenome assembly LNAP01 (sample SAMN02440304, study PRJNA202911) | soil metagenome | biome: Subtropical and temperate rainforests or woodlands; isolation source: soil samples (1 kg each in a 20% v/v slurry with milli Q water) were... ...
CTGGACTGTCGAGGTTTCAATCCGCGCCCGCCATTGCTGGCGGGCGAATCAGGGGGACTCGCACTGCTGGAACTGACCGGTAGGGTTTCAATCCGCGCCCGCCATTGCTGGCGGGCGAATCCGCGGGCGGTCAACGCTTGCGCCGCCCCTTTGCTGTTTCAATCCGCGCCCGCCATTGCTGGCGGGCGAATCCGTAGCAGACGGCGTGACGGCGCGAGCTAGTGGCGTTTCAATCCGCGCCCGCCATTGCTGGCGGGCGAATCACCTACGCGGGCACCGAGCTGCAGCGCAACACTGGTTTCAATCCGCGCCCGCCATTGCTGGCGGGCGAATCAAGCCAGACAGGCCAGCACGCTGGCGATACTTGCGTTTCAATCCGCGCCCGCCATTGCTGGCGGGCGAATCCAGTTCCTTGCCCTCATACCGCCCGCCTACCGTTGTTTCAATCCGCGCCCGCCATTGCTGGCGGGCGAATCCCCATCCGCCAGAGCGAGGCGGTTTGTTCAGTCCGTTTCAATCCGCGCCCGCCATTGCTGGCGGGCGAATCCCCATGAAAAAAGCCGCTCACTGGCGGCTTGGTTGTTTCAATCCGCGCCCGCCATTGCTGGCGGGCGAATCTGTTCACATGCAAACCTATACCAATCACCGATTTTTCCTTGCATTTCCGCGAACGTGGCGATGGAATGATGAATTTGCATCAATGAACACGGTAAACAAATGAAAAACCGAACAAAAACAAGGCTCTGTGAAGCGCGCGAACCTCTATATATATTGGCCGTCACTTTGGGTTCGCGCTGACAACAATAGCATGACATGGTCATGCTATCTTGGCGCACAAATAGCTTTTAAAGCACTAATGGCCCATCAAAATCGATGGCTCTGAACGTGCCGTGCTCTATCACCTCAAACCCGCGCGTGCCAGGAATGCGGTAAAGCCGCAGGCAGTCGGTGCTGGGGTCGATTTCTGCCAACAGCTGGCGTTCCAGGGTTTCTAACCTCGCCAGGTCCAGCTGGCATTCAAACACCGATTTCTGCACGCGCTGCCCAGTGCTCTCGCACAGCTTGGCAACACGGCGCAGGCGGCGGCGCCCGGATTTGGTTTCGGTGTTCACGTCGTAGCAAACCAGCACCAGCATAAAGACTCCACCACCCTTGGTCGAACTACTTGCCGATAAATGGTACATAGGGCGCGGCGTCATCCCGCAGCGCGCGCGCAAGCAGCCGGGCTTGGACCAGGGGCACCAACCCCAGGGGAATGGATTGGGCCAGCAGCGGGTAATTGATTTCGTCCTTTTTGCGCTCCTGGTAGACCATCACCACGGCCTTGCGTGCATCGGGCTGCAGCGACACGCCGCCGCCTTCGCGCAGCGCAAAGTCATCTGCCGCCAACTGCCCGCGGTTGATGAGGGTCAGCGCCAGCCGGTCGGCCCAGGGACGGAACTCTTCCATCAGGTCCAGCGCCAGTGCAGCGCGGCCGGGGCGTAGGGCGTGCAGAAAACCCACTTGCGGATCAAGCCCCGCGGCCTCCAGCGCGCTGCGGCAATCGTTCATCCACATGGCGTACAGGAATGACAGCAGGGCATTGAAGCGGTCGCGCGGCGGGCGGCGCGAGCGCCCGTCCATGGCAAAGGCTGGACGCTGGTCGGGGCGCACCAGCAGGTTCAAACCGCTGAAATACTGGCGGGCGGCTTCGCCCTCCAGCCCGCGCAGGGTGTCCAGGTTGCCCGCTGCGGGCAGTGCACGCAGGCTGGCGGCCAGGTCGTCCGCCACGCGGGCCAGGGCTTTGGCTTCGTCCTCCGACTTGACTTCGCGCGCGCCGCGCTGTGCCACCTGCCGTGCGTTCTTGATCTTGCCCGCCACGCAGGCACGCGCCATGTCCAGCGTGAAAGTGGGATCGGCAATCCGCTGGAACTGCGTCTGCCTTAGCAGCACATTGCCCCCCACGGCGCCTTCCAGCCGCGCCTTGAAGCGCCCGTTGTCATCCAGCAGCACCAGCGCAATACCGCCATCGGCCAAGCGGTGCATGAGAGGTGCCGAGAGATTGACGTGACCAAAGCACACCACCGCGCTCAGGTGGTGCAAGGGCACGCGCAAGCGGGTTTCGCGCTCCAACTCCACACGCAAGGTGTCGTTGTCCAGGCGCAGGTACGTCTCTGGCGTAGTGAGGTACAGAGTGTTGAGCAGTTGCATGGCGGGGTGCGGCAGTTGTGCAAGGCAGGGGGACGGCGACGTTGGGCTTGCTGGCGCTACGCGTCGGGGTCAAACAGCGCAGCGCGCGCCGCAGCCACATCGGCATGCGTGGCATGCGGCTGGCAGCGGTCGATCAATGAGCACGCCTTGCAGCGCCGCACCGCCTGCTCGCCCACCAGGGGCGGCGGCAGTTGTCCACTGGCCAGCATTTGGCGCACGGCATCGGCCGTGCGCGCCACGTCGGCACGCAGCTGCGGTGTGATGGGCACCACCCGGCGTCGCTTGGAGCTGGCGTAGTACAGGGCGCCTTCCTGCACGGGCTTGCCCAGCATTGACTCCAGGCACAGGGCCTGCGCGGCCAGTTGCAGGTCGTCGCACGCAGCGATGTCGGCCGCCTTGTGGCGGCTGCCGTGCTTGTATTCCACGGGGTAAGGCGCGCCACCCGCCAAGAACTCGACCACGTCGGCCTTGCCGATGAGGCCCAGCGCGTCGTGCCACAGCGGCAGGGCGCGCTCCACCCGCACGCCCTTGGCCGTTTCCACGCCGGGCTGATCGGCCCGCGCATGCACGGCCTGGCCGCGCAGGGTGTGCACGTTGTCGTCAAACACCTGCTCCAGGTGGATCAGGCCGCACTGGCGTGGGCAGTATTGCCAATGCTGCAGGGCCGACAGGGGGATGGGGTCGGGGGCATCTTCCATGGGCGGCTCCTGCGGAGGGTGGTGCGCGCTATGCCTTCTTGGCTCTGGCGGACTTCGCCTTCGCTAAAGTTGCTGCAAATGGTGCAGATGCCTTCGCGCTTGGAGCGAGTTTCGGCACCTTGGGCGGCGGCGGTGGCAGGTAGTTGGCGCCCGTCACGACCGACTGGCCCGTCTGGCGCTCCAGCTGGTGGCGTGCCTGGCGCGCAATGCGGCCACCGCTTTGGGCGGCCGCCTGGTTCTCTGGCATTCCGGTTGCCTGCACGCTCTCGGCAATCTGGCGGGTGGAGAGCTCCGCCAATGCGGTGAAGATCAGCTCGGCCTCGCTCATGTGGTCGCGCAGGTTGTGGCTTTTCAGGCCCTTCTTGGCCTTGTGCTGCGCCACGCTCAAGCCCGACCACTCCTGGTGAATGATGTTGGTGAGGATGGCGAACTCGCTGCCCACCTTGATGTCGTGCTCGCTCCAGTAGTCGGTGAGCTTGTTGCGGGTTTCCTGCCCCGTCATGCGCTGCTGGATCCACTTGTCGCTGCGGCCATGCTGCTGCCAGGTCTGGCGGGCACGGTCCAGCGACAAGGCGGGGTCGGCCATTTCTTGCATGCGCTCGTAGCCCACCTTGGCCAGCCAGCGCTTGATGGGCTCGGCCTTGGGGCTGGGGATGGACTGCACCAAGCGCAGCAGCGTTTGGGCCGTGGCGCAATCGGTTTCGCGTTGCTTGCCGTCGGGGGCAGTCAATCTGAACCGTACGATTTCTTCGTAAGGTTGCTCAGAGCCCGCCTCCTGCGCGAGCTTGCGCTTGAGATCAGACCAATACCGGTTGGCGTTGGAGCTGTCGGTCAGCACCTGCACGACATCGATCACCGAGAACCACCAGGTTTCGGTGTCTTCGTCGTAGACGCGGCGGATGGCCTGGCCGTCGAATGCGGTGGGCAGGATTTTCATTCCCGCCCCTTCAGCAGCGCCGGGTCAGGGTGACGCCTGGCGCGGGCTGCAACGATTGCCCCACGTCCAGGCCCTGGCCATCAAAGGTGACCGAATACGCATCAAAGCTGCGCGCCACCGCGCCGTCTTCCTTGGGCTTGACTTGCAGCCGGTCAAACAGCGCATGCGCGGGCGCGTTGCCCAGCTCGCTGTCGTGCTTGAACACGTACAGGCCACGCGTGGACATTTCGCCGCGCGCAGCCGAGCGGTCGTGCTCAAACATCTGTGACAGGGCCTGGAACACGAGTTCCAGGTCGTCTTCGCCAAAGCCGGTCTGCTTGGCCAGGAAGGACGAGACAAAGCCGTGGGCCACGTACACGCCGTAGGGCACGGTATGTTTGCGGCCCATGGTGCGGTTATCGCCTTGCTGCTTTTCAGCCTCGCCCTCGGTGGCAACGGCCATGCGGGTGATGGAATGCTCCAGCGCCACAATGGGCTCCACGGAGCGCGCAAAGGTCAGCTGCACAGGGCCGCGCACCTGGCCGCAGTTCACGCCCGTGGACATGACGGCGCCGAAGGTGCGCACGTCAAAGAAGTTCTGGCACATCCACTTGCGCGCTTGGCTCACGTCGTCGGCGCTGCCCTTGCGCTTTTCTTTGCCCGGCTTTTTCTTCTTGGCGTCATTTGCTACGTTTTCTGCAGCTTCTTCCACTTGTTCTTCGCGCGCTGCATCCAGATTCAATGCTGAATAGGCGCGCTGGTGCTGGTGGTTGAGGATGGCCTTTTCGCGCACATAGATTTCAAAGCGCTTCTCGCCAGGGGCGAGTTTCTGCGCAAACCGCTGATCGTCCTGCTCGATCTCGGCGTTGTCATCACTCTTGACCAGCCCCACAAAGTTGCGCACCTTGCGCTTGAGCGATACGTCCGTCACCAAGCCGTGGCCGGATTCGGCATCTAGGCGCGGCATGTTGCCGGCATCGGGGTCGCCGTTGGGGTTGCCGTCCCTCACGTCAAAAACCAGGACAAAGTCGTAACGGTGGGCGAGGTTCTTATCGGTGCTCATGCTGAGGGTCCTTCCGAGGTGGGATTGTTCGAAGCGCTGTCGTCGGTCTTCTTGGTGAAAAAGTCTTGCCGCTGGTGGTAGTAGCCCAGGGCGAAGCGGCCTTGGTCGGGTAGCGGCAAATGCTTGGGAAAGTCCACCACCGGCCCGAGCACCTCGCCCAGCAGCTTTTCAAACGCCGCTGTGCGGCCCGGCGAGAGCTTCTTGAGGTGCGCGTTCTTCAACCGCAGCAGGGTGGTGAACACCGCCACGGGGGTGCTCGATGCGGCGCCGTAGTAGCGGTCGCGGATAGTGGCGTTGAGGCCGGGGCTGGCCTCTTCCTGGATTTTTTCCAGCACCGCAAAAAGCCGCCCCAGGCGATACGCCGGGTTCGTGTTGCTGAGGTCAAGCATGGGCAAAAACTCCTTTTCGGGGGCGAGGGATGGCGATGGCAAAGCGGCAAAGCGCTGTTGGCGGTTCAGGTACGCCTTGATGGCAGCCGCGCGCAGGTAGTTGACGGTTTGCTCGGCCCGGCAGCGCGCCACCGCCGCGTTGAGCCACAGACTGGGATAGGGCACATGCGGCCCGGCCAAGATGGCGTCCACCACCGCCCCACCCAGGTTGGGCGGAATGTTGTCGACCTTGTTCTGCAGGGCCACGGCGGTGAGCAGGCGAAACAGCGAGGGGTACAACGCATCGTGGGGCCCGCGCACCAGCGAGAGGTCTTCAAAGTGCTGTGCGATGCGCTGGCCCAGCTCCTGCAGCGTGACGCAGTGATAGAACCGGATGCTGATGCGCGCCGCATTGGGTGCCAGGCCCAGCACGTGGTAGCGCAGGTCTTTGTCCATGGGGCCCCAGTGGCCGCTGTGCACGGCGTTGAGCAACGCCTCCACCTTGTCGGTGCTGGCGTCCGGGTTGTCCTGGAAGACGTCGCCAAAGACGGTCTCAAACGGGTCTTGGCGCTCGGCCCAGAACACCGTGGAAGCATCACCCACTTGCATGCGCTGGGGCGAATCTTTGCCCAGCAGGTGGTTCAGCGCGGTGGTGTAAGCAAAGGCGGCAGCGCGGCTGATGGGGGCGTTTTCGCCCTGGCGCTCGGTCTTGCCATAGGACTCGAAAGCACGGGCGTTGAACGAAACAATGTTGGCCCCAGAAGTCTGCGCACCCCACACCCCTTTGATGGATGCGTGCAGTCGCTCCACCGGGGCTTGCTCGCCAGTGACCAGACACATGGCTTGCGGCGCATCGTCATCGGTCGTGGTGTTCAACGCAGCCTGCACCACGGCGGGCCGCTGGCATACCAGATCCATGTCGCCCTGGAGGCGAAAGCTCATCACGGCATTGCTCTCCAGCGCGTCGGCCCAGGCGGGTTGGCGCTCGAGTTGGGCCACATCCCGGCGGTCCAGGAACCGCGTCACGGCTTGAATGCCTGCGTCTTGCCGGGTGGCTTCGGGCAATGCGGCGATGCGGGCACGGAAAGCTGCGTGCTGCTCGGCCACGCGCTCGGGCTTGCCTTTGGTGTCCACGCCCAGCACGTATTCCAGCGTGTCCCACAGCAGGTTGGCGGCCACGCCCGAAGTCTTCTTGATGCCCATGGGAACGCGGTAGATGCGCGCCACTTTTTTCTTGCCCTGCAGCTCGCGGGTGTCGCGCAATTGCAGCAGCTCGCCTTCAGCGCTGATGTCCAGGATGAAGGGGATTTCCTTTTGCTCCAATCCAAAAGCCGGTAGCCGCTGGGCCGGATCGGGGTCGTCGCACTTGCGGCGGTAATAGTCGGTCAGAGCTTGCAGGATCATCCCCGAGCCTCCTCAAACGGTGGCACTTCGATCACACCCTGCGCCATGCGCGCGTTGAAGAAGCGCGGCTGCGGATCGGAAGGGCGAGTGAAGTCCAGGTCGTGCAGCATCCAGCCCAGCTCGCGGGTGTCGGGGATGGGGGTGACGGGCGGGGAGTCCGCAGTGACCAGCCGAAAGTCTGCTGCAAACTCGCGGCAGCCCAGATACGGCTGGTTCACGCACTGGCCTTTGCTGGCGCGGCGGGCGAACATTTCGATGTACTTGACCAGGGGCTCGGTGCTGCCGGGGGCCAGCGAAAGGTCGGCATGCAGGCGATAGGCCACGTCGCGCAGAAAGTAACCTGCGCGCTGCTGGCGCTCGTCTTCAATGTAGAGGCCCAGGGTGCCGCTGCCCGCTGCCATGGCCTGCTGCACATTGCGCGTGGAGACCACAGCGCTCACCTCATTGCGCCGCAGGTTGATGAAGCGGATGGGCCGCAGCACCTCAATGCGCTGCACCCGCCATCGAATGGCGGGCTTCCACAAGATGGACTCAAACACGGCCCGCGTGGCTGAGGGGGTGATCACGTCGTAGGAGACGCGCTCGACCTTCATTTCGGGGCGGGTGAAGCACGCAAAGGGACCTGCGACTTCAAGGCAAAAGCGAAAGGACATGAAGCTCCTTTAGAAAGCAAAACCACTGGGGTTGTAGAGGTCGGCGTCGCTCACCAGGCCGAGAATATTACTGTATAAATTATCAGTATTAACCATCACGTACAGCCCCGGCATGGGCAGCGTGAGGTCGCCTCGGCCCAGCATCTGCGCAGCCAGGCGCTGCGGGATGGTGACGGTGTAGCGCTGCAGCTTGCGCATCAACCAGCGCTGCGGGCCTTCGGCGGCCAAGGTGCCCAGCAGGCTTTCAATCTGCGCGTGGTGCGCGGCATAGCGCACCACCACGGTGGCCGCATCGGCCTCGTCGATCAGCCGAAATGCCTCGGCGGCGCTTCGGAACTTCACGGCCAGATCGCATGGCTGCACCGTCAGCAATCGCACAATGCCGTGCTGGTCCAGGTCCACCGAGTGATAGAACTCGGTGAAGTAGCGTGCAAACAGCCCGCGCGCCAGCGGGTCGTGGGCCTGCCCATGCAGGGTGCTGATGCAGGCTTCAGCCCCTTTGCGCAGATGGCCTTGCGGCGGCTTTTCTGGCGGGACGAACACCACAACCAGCCCCAAAATTTCCAGGCGCCCTTCGCGGTTGCAGCGCCCTGCGGCCTGGGCGATGGAATCGAGCCCGGCCAGGGCGCGGTACACCACGGGGAAGTCGATGTCCACTCCCGCCTCCACCAGCTGGGTGCTGACCACGCGCAGCGGGCGCATGTCGCGACCTTCGCGCCTGGCCTGCAGACGCTCTTTGATGTGCAAAATGACGTCCCTGCGATGGGCGCCGCACATCAGGGCCGAGAGGTGTAAAGTGCCTTCGGGCATGAGGCGCTGCAACTCGCGCGCAGCCTTGCGGGTGTTGACGATGGCCAGCACGCAGTCTTCGGCACTGAGCTGAACGGCCAGATCGGCCCAGGGGGTGGGTGCTGTCCAGTCGGGCGGCAGTTCCACCTGCACACGTTTCAAGGCACCAAACAGTGCGTCCGGGTCGTCAATGATTTCGCGCACGTCTTCGAGCCCACGCAGGTTCTTGCTGGCATCAAAGTATGTGGTGCTGTTCAGCGCAGGCTGCGTGGCGGTACACAGGACCACGGTGACGCCATAGTGCTTCACCAGCAGCTTCAGCACGTCCAAGACAGGCTGCAGGAAAGCGGGCGGAAGCTGCTGTGCTTCGTCCAGCACGATGACACTGCCCACCAAGTTGTGCAGCTTGCGGCAGCGCGAGGTTTTGGCGGCAAAGAGGGACTCGAACAGCTGCACGTTGGTGGTGACGACCAGCGGCGCATCCCAGTTCTCGCAGGCCAGGCGGCTGCGGGCGGTTTCGTCCTTTTCAGCAGCATCAGCCTGGCTGTGGTGTTCGATCAGCACCTCGTCGCCCAGGGCCTTGAACACGTTGCGGAACACGTCGGCTGTCTGCTCGATGATGCTGGTGTAGGGGATGGCGTAGACGATGCGGCGCATGCCATGGGCCTGTGCATGCTCCAGCGCAAATGCCAAGCTGGAGAGGGTCTTGCCTCCACCAGTAGGTACGGTGAGCGAGAAGAACCCTGGAGGCAGAGCCGCCTTGGCGCGGCTCTGGCGAAGAATGTCGGCGCGCAGCGTGTTGACGGGGGTTGGGGTCACAGGCAGCGCGGCCATGTGGGCATCAAACGCCTTGCGCATTTGCGCCAGGGTGGGGAAGCCTTCGCGGCGGTCGGGTTTGCCCACGTCAAAGTGGGCTTCGGTGTCCAGGAAGTCGGCATCCACCAGGCAAGAGAACAACATGCGCACCCACAGGGCAAAGCCGCCCGCGCCGCCAGGAATACGCCGCAAATCGGGGCTGAAGCCATCTGGCGTCAGCACATCTGCAGGTGGATGGGCTGCCAGCGCTTCCTGGAGTTCTTGCAGGCTGTCCGGATGGTCCAGGCGTTGCTGCAGCCCCTCGTTCCAATCACCCAGGCCTGCGTGGTGCCCGGCAATCAGATAAGCAAGCACATGCGCGGCCAGCTTGCCTTGGGGCCCATGGGTTTGCTCCAGACGCTGCAGAGCCCATAGCGCCCCGGCAGCAGAGTGGGTTTTTTCGCGACCGCCCACCTTGCCTTCGATGTGGGCGTCTGGGTTGTCCGCAAGTCGCACGTACTGCTGAAACCCGGGCCGGTATTTGCCGAGGTCATGCCACAAGCCGGCCAGGTAGGCCCAGCGCTGCGCCGGTGGCACGCGGTCAAAGTGTTTGGAGAACTCGGCGGCCCACAGCGCAACAGCCTGCAAATGGCTCGCCAGGTGGTGCCCTCCACTGTGGGCCCAGTATTCCGACATGTCGGTCCCTCCCGCTCTGCTTTTGTTGTGCGTCGGCTCTGTGAATGACCGGCGTTCATATATATGGATATGGCGACGAGCATGCACCATCGCGGCCCTGGACACCACCAGAAAATGTCAAAGCCGCAGCATACCGAATGCACCCGCTGCGAACCGAGCCTGCCCGCGCCATGCGACACTACCACTGTATGTCTCAACAGGTATGGGCCGCGCAGGCCCTTAAATCTTTCGATGCGGTGGTGCAGGCCACCGAGGGGTTTCGCAGCCGCACCGGCCAGCGGCTGATGGCCGAGCAGGTGGCGCGCACCTTCAGCAGCACCACGCTGGGCAAGGTGGATGAAGAAAGTGGCGAGGCCGCGCCCACGCGCTCTATCGCCGTCATTCAGGCGGGCACGGGGGTGGGCAAGTCGCTGGCCTACTGCGCGCCCGCCATTGCGCTGGCGCTGGCGCGGGGCACGCGGGTGCTGATTTCAACCGCCACGGTGGCGCTGCAGGAGCAGTTGGTGAACAAGGACCTGCCCGCGCTGGCAACGCGCATGCCGCAGCCCTTCAAGTTTGCGCTGGCCAAAGGGCGCGGGCGCTATGTGTGCAAGCTCAAGCTCGACCGCCTGGCGGGCACGGGCGAGGCGCACGGCGAGGACGATGACGACCTTTTCCCCGAAGAAGCCGCCAGCGCGCGCCCCAGGCGCTCCCACCAGGAGACCGAGGCGCGCATGCAGTTCTATTCAACCATGGCGCAAACCCTGGCCAAGGGCGCCTGGGATGGCGACCGCGACAGCCTGGACACGCCGCCCGAGCCCGAGGTGTGGAGCCCCGTGGCGGCCGAGGGCGCATCGTGCACCGGCAAGCATTGCCCGGCCTTCAGCCAGTGCACTTACTACGACAAGCGCAAGGAGTTGGTGGGCGCACAGGTGATCGTGGCCAACCACGATCTGCTGCTGTCGTCGCTGGGCGCGCGCGTGCTGCCCGAGCTGGACAATTGCCTCCTGGTGCTGGACGAAGCGCACCACCTGCCCGCCACCGCGCTCGACCAGTTTGCGTGCAGCATGGACCTGTCGCGCATCACCTGGATCGAGCGGCTGTCGAGCCGGGGCCTGCGCATTGGCGCGCTACTGGAGGTGGAGGAGATTGCCGACATCCCCAAGCACGCGGCCCAGCTGCGGCAGACGCTGCAAGACCTGGCGCGCATCGTGATGGACGTGTATGGCGACAACCTCAAGAGCCAGAAGGACACCTGGGGCCCGGCCCGCGTGCGCGTGCCGCGTGGCGAACTGCCCGAGCCGCTCATTGCCCCGCTGGGCCTGCTGGCCGCCAGTGCCGATGGCTTTCTGGAAGCCCTGCGCGCCATCAGCAAGGCCCTGCGCGCCGAAATGCGCGACAAGCCCGATGAGGCCAGGCGCCTGTCCACGCTGTACGCGCAGATCGGCATGCTGGCGCCGCGCCTCGAAGAGCTGCACGCCACGGCCCAGTTGCTGCTGCAGGACGCGCCCGAAGGCGCCGACCGCAGCTTCGTGCCCGCCGCCAAGTGGTTCACGCTGGAGATGGACGGTGATTTCATCGTCGTCAAGGCACACGCCAGCCCCATCCTGCCCGGCACCACGCTGCGCAACCACCTGTGGAGCGCGGTGCGCGGCGCGGTGCTGACGTCGGCAACGCTCACCAGCTGCGGCAACTTCGATTTCTTTTTGCGCGAGGCGGGCCTGCATGGCGACGAAGCGGCCACCACGCTGGAGGTGGCGAGCCCCTTCAACTACGCTGCGCAGGGCACGCTGATTGCCGCCGAAACGCGCGCCGACCCCAAGAACGCGGCGCAATTCACCGCCGAAATGGTCGATGCGCTGCTGCACGACATTGCCCGTGTGGAATACGGCGCGCTGGTGCTATTCACCTCGCGCGAGCAGATGCGCCAGGCCGTGGACGCGCTGCCCACCGCCATGCGCAGCGTGGTGCTGGTGCAGAACGCACTGCCGCGCACGCAGCTGCTCAAGCGACACCGCGAGCGGGTGGAGAACGGCGAACCCTCGGTCATCTTCGGCATGCAGTCGTTTGGCGAGGGGCTGGACCTGCCCGGGCGGTTGTGCGAATCGGTCTTCATCACCAAGCTGCCTTTTGCACCGCCCGACGACCCGGTGGGCGAGGCCCGCGCCGAATGGCTGCGCGCCGTGGGGCGCGACCCGTTCAGCGAGCTGGTGGTGCCCGCCACCGCCATCCGCCTGGCGCAATGGGTGGGCCGCGCCATCCGCACCGAAGACGACCAGGCGCATGTGTACTGCTACGACAAGCGCCTGACCCGCACCAGCTATGGCCAGCGCTTGCTCAAGGGCCTGCCGCCGTTTGCGCTGGAGCAACGTGCGCCGCTGTAGCCGCTGTAAAGTCGCCAGCCTTTTTCACCACGATAACCAGAAAGAATCCCATGCCCCACACCGTGCCTGCCTGCCCCCAATGTGGCCTGGAGAACACCTACCCAGACGGCAGCAACTACCTGTGCCCCGACTGTGCTTTTGAGTGGCCGCAGGTGGCCGATGCTGCGGACACCGATGCACCCGAAGGCGACGGCGTGGTGCACGATGCAGTACGTGACGCGAATGGCAACCCGCTGGCCGATGGCGACGCGGTGATCCTCGTGAAAGACCTCAAGGTAAAAGGCTCGTCGTCCACGCTGAAAAAGGGCACCAAGATCAAGAGCATCCGCCTGGTCGATGGCGCCGACGGCCACAACGTGGACTGCAAGACCGACCTGGGCAGCATGCTGCTCAAGTCGGAGTTCTTGAAGAAGGCCTGAGCAAGCGTGAATACATCCGGCGCCGCAGCGCGCGCCGGCATCGACAGAACGGGGTGCCATACGCGATGATGGGCCTTCGTGCGCTCACCCCAGGTGAACAGACACCATGTCCCCCACGCGCCTCGCCACCCTGACCGTACTGTCCATGCTCGCCTTTGCGGGCAACTCCTTGCTGTGCCGCGCGGCGCTGAAACACACGCCGATCGACGCGGCCACCTTCACCACGGTCCGCCTGGTCGCAGGGGCCGTTGCGCTGTGGCTGCTGGTGGCACTGCGCCGCAAGCAGGCCTGGCGGGCAGGCAACTGGCTGTCTGCCTTCGCGCTCTTTGTGTATGCCGCAGGTTTTTCCTATGCCTACCTGAGCCTGCCGGCCGCCACCGGTGCGCTGCTGCTGTTCGGCGCCGTGCAGGCGACGATGATCGGCCACGCCTGGCTGAAAGGCGAGCGCCTGGCACCTGCGCAACTGGGGGGCATGGGGTTGGCCTTTGGCGGCCTGGCGGGCCTGCTCATGCCCGGCATGTCGGCGCCCCCGATGGCCGGTGCCGCGCTGATGCTGGCGGCGGGGGCGGCCTGGGGCATCTACTCGGTAGTCAAC
>LNAP01013883.1_pt1 | contig 12949 bp, 12 predicted proteins | sample 602601 | NCBI WGS metagenome assembly LNAP01 (sample SAMN02440304, study PRJNA202911) | soil metagenome | biome: Subtropical and temperate rainforests or woodlands; isolation source: soil samples (1 kg each in a 20% v/v slurry with milli Q water) were... ...
GAACATTGCTTCGAAAGCCATGGCGGGGTCCTCGACTTACAACGGCTTGACGGTGAACAAACCGTCGTCGTGGCCTTCTTCGGAGCCACCGTAGACTTGTTCGGCGACAGTGCGGATCTTGCTGCCGCGAGCGGCCAGGATCTGGTCCATGGCACCGGCGAACCAGCCAGTGAACATGTAGTCGACCTTGCGCCCGACCTTGCCGTACACGTAGACAAATGCGGAGTGTTCGAGCTTGACGCTGGCGGTGCCTTTGTCGAGGTCGATGTCCTGAATCTTGAACAGGCCCCAGCCGCGTTGCGACAGACGCTTCATGTAGTGCTCGAACACTGCAACGCCTTCCAGGCCGTGGCATTCAGCTTCTTTTTCACACCAGTGCCAGGCGGACTTGTAGCCGGCCTTGTAGAGGATTTCAGCGTAGGCGTCGGCGCCCAGCACTTCCTCGATGCCCATGTGGTTGTTGACGAAGAAGTGACGCGGCACATACAGCATCGGCAGGGCGTCGGAGGTCCAGACACCGGTTTCGCTGTCGACTTCGATTGGTAATTGCGGGGCGATCTTGGCCATGGAAACTTAACTCCAGAAAATTCGTTGTGTTGCCCCCGGCACGGACGGCCGGGGGAAAGGATTCAGAAATGCGGTGGCTTATTCGCCCCAAACGTCTTTGAGGACATTCACCCAGTTCTCGCCCATGATCTTGCGCACCACCCGCTCGGAATGGCCGCGTTTGAGCAGGGTCTCGGTCAGGTTCGGGAACTCGCCCACGGTGCGGATGCCCAGCGGGTTGATGATCTTGCCGAAGCTGGTCAGACGGCGGGCGTAGCCCTTGTCATGGGTCAGGTATTCGAAGAAGTCCTGGCCATGGCCCTGGGTAAAGTCGGTGCCGATACCGATGGCGTCTTCGCCAACGATGTTCATGGTGTATTCGATGGCTTCGGCATAATCGTCGATGGTCGAATCGATGCCCTTGGCCAGGAACGGCGCGAACATGGTCACACCGACGAAACCGCCGTGATCGGCGATGAACTTCAGCTCTTCATCGGATTTGTTGCGCGGGTGAATTTTCAGGCCCGACGGCAGGCAATGGGAGTAGCAGACCGGCTTCTTGGATTCGAGGATCACTTCTTCGGAAGTCTTCGAACCGACGTGGGACAGGTCGCACATGACGCCAACGCGGTTCATCTCGGCAACGATTTCACGACCGAAGCCCGACAGGCCGCCATCGCGCTCGTAGCAACCGGTGCCGACCAGGTTCTGGGTGTTGTAGCACATCTGCACGATACCGACGCCCAGCTGCTTGAACACCTCGACGTAGCCGATCTGGTCTTCAAACGCGTGAGCATTCTGGAAACCGAACAGGATGCCGGTCTTGCCCTGCTCCTTGGCCTTGCGGATGTCGGCGGTGGTGCGCACCGGAATCACCAGGTCGCTGTTCTCGCGGATCAGCTTCTGACTGGCGGCGATGTTGTTGACGGTGGCCTGAAAGCCCTCCCACACCGACACGGTGCAGTTGGCCGCGGTCAGACCGCCCTTGCGCATGTCTTCAAACAGCTCGCGGTTCCACTTGGCAATAATCAGCCCGTCGATAACGATGCTGTCGGCGTGCAATTCGGCTGGGCTCATCAGGCTGGATTCGTGCGCCGAATCGTGTGCCGGCGCTTTGGGGCCAGCATATGCCTGAGGACCGGTGCAGCCGGGTGCAAAAACGACAGGGGGTTTGCCGAAAGCGTCAATCTGCGACAAAGGGTCGATATCGGCGCTTATCACCTGGCTGTTCAATGCCGTCCGCTTGGGCCAGAATTCGGCGTATTACTGGATGCTTACTGGATTTAGGGCGACGCAATGAAATCGATCTTCCTGGCTTTGGCACTGATAGCGACCGGCGTACAGGCGGCTGAAGAGTCCGACACCAACCCCTGCGATGCAGTCGAAAACGACGTCCAGACCCTGGAATGCTCGGTCTACAGCCGAACCACCGCCGAAGACCTGCTCAAGGACAACTACCAAAGCCTGACCGAGCGCATGCAAACGCTCTATGGCAAGAGCCCGACGCAACTGGCCGACATCACCGCCAAAATCAAGGCCGCCCAGCAGCAATGGCTGAAGACCCGGGACGCGGATTGCGCGGTTGAAGCGTTTCCGGCGACCAGTGGCAGCAAGGCGTTTACGATTGCGCAGAATGACTGCGTAGCGCGGATGAGTGATGAGCGGTCGGAGTTTTTGGAGTCGATTGGGCAGGAGTGATGCAAACTCCGGCCAACCAGAGCGGTAAAGCTGCTTACTTCAGCCAGTAAAGGGATCGAAATGAACATCTGCGGCATCGAAATCAAAGGCAGCGAAGCAATCATCGCCGTGGCCTCTCTCGACGATCAGGTGCTAAGCCACGTCGCGCTCAACACCAAGAAAATCGCCCTCGACGATGACGACGAGGCCGCCAACGTCAAGGTCTTTGCCGCTCAGGTGGCGTCGTTTGTTCGCGAGAACGCCATTGACCGGATCGCGATCAAGAAGCGCAGCAAGAAAGGTGAATTCGCCGGTGGGCCGACCACGTTCAAGATCGAGGGCATTTTTCAGTTGCTGGAGAACTGCGACGTGACGCTCTTGTCACCGCAGACGATCAATGCGCAGAACAAGAAGTTTGATTTTGAGCTGCCGGGGACGTTGAACAAGTATCAGCATGAGGCTTACAAGGCGGCGTGTTCGGCGCTGCTGAAGAAGTAAGCGTTCTTTCTGGCGACACAAATCACCTGTGGGAGCCAGCCTGCTGGCGATGAGGGAGTAGCAGTCAACAACATTGTTGCCTGACACACCGCCATCGTTAGCAGGCTGGCTCCCACATTGGTTCTGTGTACCTGCATCAGGCGTTGGCAGTACGCCGGTCTTCCCGGGGGCAACGGGCAAACCGCGCCCGATAACTGCGGGTGAAATACGACGGTGATTCAAACCCGCACGCGATACTCACCTCCAGCACACTCATATTGGTCTGACGTAATAACTGCCGCGCCTTCTCCAGCCTTAATCGCAGGTAGAAATTGCTCGGCGTGTCGTTCAGGTGCAACCGAAACAAACGCTCCAGCTGCCGCCGCGTCACTTTGATCGATTCCGCAAGCTCCAGCGTGGTCAGCGGCGGCTCACTGTGCTGTTCCATCTCGCCGATGACGTGAACGAGCTTCTTGTTGCTGATGCCATACCGCGTGGCGACTTCCATGCGTTGGTGGTCTTTGCGCGGGCGGATACGGCCGAGTACGAATTGTTCGCTGACCTGGATCGCCAGTTCCGGGCCGTGGGCCTGGGCGATGAGGTCGAGCATCAGGTCGATGGACGCGGTGCCACCGGCGGAGGTGATGCGCCGACGGTCAATCTCGAACAGCTCCTGGGTGACGCTGAGCTGTGGATAAGACTCCTTGAAGGCGTCGATGGCTTCCCAGTGCAGGGTCAGGCGATGACCGTCGAGCAGGCCGGCTTCGGCAAGGACGAAACTGCCGGTGTCGATCGCGCCGAGGGTCACGCCTTCGTTGTCCAGTCGGCGCAGCCAGTGCTCCAGTGCCGGGGTGGCGAATTTCAGCGGTTCGAAGCCGGCGACCACCAACAGCGTCGCACCTTTCTTCAGCGGCTCCAGTGCCGCATCGGCGTTGACCGACATGCCGTTACTGGCCAGCACCGCCCCGCCGTCTGCGCTCAGCACATGCCAGCGATACAGCTCGCCGCGAAAGCGATTGGCGACCCGCAGCGGCTCGATGGCCGAGATAAAGCCGATGGCCGAGAAACCCGGCATCAACAAGAAGTAGAAATCCTGGGACATGGAGCGCACTCGGTTGGCGGCTGGCGTGTGATGTTGATACGCCACTTGCGCGCGGCATTCAAGAGCACAGGTCGCCGCAGTGCAAGAGCTGGTCGCCGCAGTGCGCTTTGACGGGCCTCAAGCTGCGTAACTTGGCATCACCGGCGCACAAAGACGACCGGACCCACAATAACGAACTGCCGAGGAAACCTGAGATGAAACGACTGATCAGCAGCTGTGTTCTTGCACTCAGCGGTACCGCTTTCCTGAGCGCCAGCGTCATGGCCGCCGAACCCGCTTCTTGCCAGAACGTCCGCATGGGCGTGGTGAACTGGACCGACGTGATCGCCACCAGTGCCATGACTCAGGTCCTGCTCGATGGCCTCGGCTACAACACCAAACAAACCAGCGCGTCCCAGCAAATCATTTTCGCCGGGATCCGCGACCAGCGCTTGGACCTGTTCCTGGGCTACTGGAACCCGCTGATGACCCAGACCATCACGCCGTTCGTCGACGCCAATCAGGTCAAGGTGCTTGAAGCGCCAAGCCTGAAAGACGCCCGCGCCACTCTCGCCGTACCGACTTATCTCGCCGACAAGGGCCTGAAGACTTTTGCCGACATCGCCAAGTTCGAAAAAGAACTGGGCGGCAAAATCTACGGCATCGAGCCCGGTTCGGGCGCCAACACCCAGATCAAGGCGATGATCGCCAAGAACCAGTTTGGCCTCGGCAAGTTCCAGTTGGTCGAGTCCAGCGAGGCCGGCATGCTCGCCGCGGTGGACCGCGCCGTACGCCGCAAAGAAGCCGTGGTGTTCTTCGGCTGGGCGCCGCACCCGATGAACGTCAACGTGCAGATGACTTACCTCACCGGCAGCGACGACGCGCTGGGCCCGAACGAGGGCATGGCCACGGTCTGGACCGTCACCTCGCCGAACTACGCGCAGCAGTGCCCGAACATCGGCAAGTTGCTCAGCAACCTGACCTACACCGCCGAAGACGAGAGCCGGATGATGCAGCCGCTGCTGGATCACAAGGACGCCTTCGAATCAGCGAAGCAATGGCTGAAAGATCACCCGCAAGACAAACAACGCTGGCTGGAAGGTGTGACCACCTTCGATGGCAAACCGGCGGCTGACAATTTGAAACTGACCAGCAAATAAACCCCGATTGAACCACCGACTCGCAGCCCTACGGGGCTGCGAACGGAATCATCACGCCTGCAAGGAACCCGCCTCATGAACCACGACGTCATCATCACCTGCGCACTCACCGGTGCTGGCGACACGACCAACGTGCCGGTCACCCCGAAACAAATCGCCGCTGCTGCCGTGGAAGCCGCCAAGGCCGGCGCCACCGTGGTCCACTGCCACGTGCGCAACCCCGAAACCGGCAAATTTAGCCGTGACGTGGCGCTGTACCGCGAAGTCATGGAGCGCATCCGCGAGGCCGACGTCGACATCATCGTCAACCTCACCGCCGGCATGGGCGGCGACCTGGAAATCGGCGCCGGCGAGAACCCGATGGAGTTCGGTCCGAACACCGATCTGGTCGGTCCACTGACCCGCCTGGCCCACGTCGAAGAACTGCTGCCGGAAATCTGCACCCTCGATTGCGGCACCCTGAACTTCGGCGACGGCGACACCATTTACGTGTCCACCCCGGCGCAGCTGCGTGCTGGCGCCAAACGCATTCAAGAGCTGGGCGTGAAGGCCGAGCTGGAAATTTTCGACACCGGTCACCTGTGGTTCGCCAAACAGTTGATCAAGGAAGGCCTGCTCGACGACCCGCTGTTCCAGCTCTGCCTGGGCATCCCGTGGGGCGCGCCGGCGGATACCACCACCATGAAAGCCATGGTCGACAACCTGCCGGCAAATGCCGTGTGGGCCGGTTTCGGCATCGGTCGCATGCAGATGCCGATGGCGGCGCAAGCGGTGCTGCTGGGCGGCAACGTGCGGGTCGGTCTGGAAGACAACATCTGGCTGGACAAGGGTGTGCTGGCAACCAACGGCCAACTGGTCGAACGCGCCTCGGAAATCCTCAGTCGCCTCGGCGCCCGGGTTCTGACGCCGGCGGAAGGCCGGGCAAAAATGGGCCTGACCAAGCGCGGTTGATCCCGACACCTTTCCCCCTGTGTGAGCGAACCTGCTCGCGATGACGTCGGTACAACCGAAACATCATCTGCGACAGGAATACCGCCATCGCGAGCAGGCTCGCTCACACAGTTTTTTCCGAGCCAAATTCAGGTAATCGCCATGACTTTTATCACCGAAATCAAAACCTTCGCCGCCCTGGGCAGCGGTGTCATCGGCAGCGGCTGGGTCTCCCGCGCTCTCGCCCACGGCCTCGACGTGGTGGCCTGGGACCCGGCGCCCGGTGCCGAAGCCGCCCTGCGCAAACGCGTCGCCAATGCCTGGGGCGCGCTGGAGAAACAAGGCCTGGCGCACGGTGCTTCGCAAGATCGCCTGCGCTTTGTCGCGACCATCGAAGAGTGTGTTCGCGATGCCGATTTCATTCAGGAAAGCGCCCCGGAACGCCTCGATCTGAAACTGGAACTGCACAGCAAAATCAGCGCGGCGGCCAAGCCCGATGCCTTGATCGGCTCCAGCACTTCGGGCCTGTTGCCGAGCGAGTTCTACGAGAGCTCGACCCACCCGGAACGCTGCGTGGTCGGCCACCCGTTCAACCCGGTTTATCTGTTGCCCCTGGTGGAAGTGGTCGGCGGCAGGAACACTGCCCCGGAAGCCGTTCAAGCCGCCATGAAAGTCTACGAATCCTTGGGCATGCGTCCGCTCCATGTGCGCAAGGAAGTGCCAGGATTCATCGCCGACCGTTTGCTCGAAGCACTGTGGCGCGAGGCGCTGCACCTGGTCAACGACGGTGTGGCGACCACCGGTGAAATCGACGACGCGATCCGTTTTGGCGCGGGTCTGCGCTGGTCGTTCATGGGCACCTTTTTGACTTACACCCTGGCCGGAGGCGATGCCGGCATGCGGCACTTCATGGCGCAGTTCGGGCCGGCGTTGCAATTGCCGTGGACGTACCTGCCAGCACCGGAACTGACCGACAAGTTGATCGACGATGTGGTGGACGGCACCAGTGATCAGTTGGGCAAGCACAGCATTTCCGCGCTGGAGCGCTATCGTGATGACTGCCTGCTGGCGGTGCTTGAGGCGGTGAAGACCACCAAAGAAAAGCATGGGATGGCGTTCAGCGAGTAAACACTGCCCTTGTGGCGAGGGCGCTTGCTGCCGCTCGGCCGCGAAGCGGTCGTAAAACCAGCGAATGCGATTTGACTGATGCACCGCATACATCGGTTTGGGACTGCTGCGCAGTCCGGCGGGAGCAAACTCCCTCGCCACACACCCGCACTATTTGTGGAGTTCCACCATGCCCACCCTCACCACCTACCAAACCACAATCATCCCCGACTGGGTCGACTACAACGGCCACCTGCGCGACGCCTTCTACCTGCTGATTTTCAGCTACGCCACCGACGCACTGATGGACCGTCTGGGCATGGACAGCGACAACCGCGAAGCCAGCGGCAGCTCGCTGTTTACCCTCGAACTGCACCTCAACTACCTGCACGAAGTGAAGCTCGGCGCCAACGTTGAAGTGCACACCCAGATCATTGCTCACGACAGCAAACGCCTGCACCTCTATCACAGCCTGCATCTGGTCGGCGATGACAAGGAACTGGCGGGCAACGAACAAATGCTGCTGCACGTCGACCTCGCAGGACCGCGTTCCGCGCCGTTCAGCGAAGCAACGCTGGACAAGCTGCAAGCCATCGTTGCCGAACAAACCGACCTGCCTGCCCCTGCCTGCATTGGCCGAGTGATCGCTCTACCTACAAAAAAATAACAAGGAGATCACCATGAACACCGCCGCTGCGTTTGCCGACTTTCGTACTTATCCGTTGATCAGCGCGCTGAGTGGCGTGCAGGCCTTGGCGGATCGCATTCTTGTGACATGGGCGGATACCCGTGTCAGCCCCTTTCATCATCAATGGCTGCGGGACAACTGCCCGTGTCCGCAATGCGTCTACACCGTGACCCGCGAGCAGGTACTGGAAATCGTCGATGTGGCTGAGGACCTGACGGCGGCAAATGCGCGTGTCGATGCTGAAGGTTGCCTGCGTGTCGATTGGCAGGACGGCCACCAGAGTCGCTTTGATCCAGGCTGGTTGCGGGCCCACGCCTATGACGACGAATCCCGCGCCGAACGCCGGGCCGGCAAGCCGAAATCCAGGCTGTGGAAAAGCGACTTTCAACTGCCAGTGTTCGACTACCAGGCGTTGATGAACGATAACGATGCGCTGTTGCAGTGGCTTTTAGCGGTGCGCGATACCGGCCTGACTCAAGTGCGCGGCGTGCCCACCGAACCGGGCTCGCTGAAGCTGATTGCCCAGCGGATTTCCTTCATCCGGGAGAGCAATTTCGGCGTGCTGTTCAACGTGCAATCCAAGGCCGATGCCGACAGCAATGCCTACACCGCTTTCAATCTGCCGTTGCACAGCGACCTGCCGACCCGGGAGTTGCAACCGGGCCTGCAATTCCTGCATTGCCTGGTCAATGACGCGGACGGGGGCGAGAGTATTTTTGTCGACGGTTTTGCAATTGCCCACGCGTTGCGCGAGGAAGATCCCGAGTCGTTCAAGGCCTTGTGTGAAATCCCTGTGGAGTTTCGCAACAAGGACCGTCACAGCGACTACCGCTGCCTCGCGCCGATCATCGCGCTGGATGCGTTGGGGCAGGTGTCGGAAATCCGTATGGCGAACTTTTTGCGTGGGCCGTTTGATGCATCGGTGGATGAGATGCCCAGGTTGTATCGCGCTTACCGGCGCTTCATTGCGATGACTCGCGAGGCGCGATTCCGGGTGATGACACGGCTTAATCCGGGGGAGATGTGGTGCTTTGATAACCGCCGCACCCTTCACGCACGCAACGCCTTCGACCCCGCCAGCGGCGCCCGGCATTTTCAGGGGTGCTATGTCGATCGGGATGAGTTGCTCTCGCGAATCCTCGTGTTACAGCGTTAAACCGCGTCATCGTTCATCGCGGGCACGCCACGCTCCCAGAGGTTGCGCGGCGTTCGCCAAACCGGTGGTGCCCCCCCGATTCTGTGGGAGCGTGGCTTGCCCGCGATGGCGTCCGCCCATACAACACAAAAACCCCGTATTCACAGACAAAAAAAACCCCGATCAAGCCGTGACAGGATCGGGGTAGAAGGTACTGTTGAGGAGCCGTTGCGCGAGGGTGACCAAACCGTCGAGGAGCCAGCTGAATCCAGTGTGCCCACTCTCCCCTCTCGCAAGTTAGCCGAAAACGACCTGTTCATAGGTATTGCGGCCATTGCGACAAATCGTCCTTGCCGCCACCCCGTACCCCTACGAGAATCGAACCACGACACCGTTCCCTGAAGAAGGATTGCGTCATGATGCACGCCGATTTGATTGACCAGGAAGACCTGTTGGGCCAACTGAAATCGTTGGGTTTTCAAGTACCGAACGGCTCCACGGCCGAGCAGGCTTGCGAGTGTGCGGTGCGGGGCTTGAATGATGAGCGGGCGATGACACTGCGGACTATGGTCAAGCAGATGTATACCAGCAGCGCGACCATCCTGCCGGCGGTGCGCCAGGCCATCGACAAGCAATTGTTGCCGGCATTGGCGGAGTACCAGCAAAGCCGTAGCGCCTGATAAAAGATCAAACGATCGCAGCCTTCGGCAGCTCCTACACCGATCTTTGCAGGAGCTGCCGAAGGCTGCGATCTTTTTCCAAAGGCGCCTCGGTTTAGAGCCTTACGCTGGCAAACGTCGACTCATTGCGCGCCTGACTCAGCGCCGACAACGGCCCGGACAACGGCGACAGCACCAATGCTTGCGGCAGCGGCATCATCGCCACTTGTTGCGTGGTGTTGGAGCCTACGCGTTCGTCACGCGGCGGAATGCCGAAGTATTCGCGGTAGCACTTGGAGAAGTGCGGCGTGGACACGAAGCCGCACACTGACGCCACTTCGATGATCGACATCGGCGTTTGCTTGAGCAATTGCCGGGCGCGGATCAAACGCAGTTTCAGGTAGTAACGCGACGGCGAGCAATGCAGGTATTTCTGGAACAACCGCTCGAGTTGTCGACGGGACACGGCGACGTACACCGCCAGTTCGTCGAGGTCGATCGGCTCTTCAAGGTTGGCTTCCATCAGCGCAACGATTTCCTGCAACTTCGGCTGGTTGGTACCGAGCATGTGCTTGAGTGGCACGCGCTGGTGATCCTGTTCGTTACGGATGCGCTCGTAGACGAACATTTCCGAGATCGCAGCCGACAGTTCACGACCGTGATCGCGACTGATCAGGTGCAGCATCATGTCCAGCGGCGCGGTGCCGCCGGAGCTGGTGAAACGGTTACGGTCGAGGGTGAACAAACGGGTGCTCATGGCCACGCGCGGGAAGGCTTCCTGCATAGCGGCCAGGCATTCCCAATGCACGCTGCAATCAAAACCGTCCAGCAGGCCGGCACAGGCCAGGGCCCAGCTGCCGGTACAAACCGCACCGAGGCGCTTGGACTGACGCGCCTGGCTTTGCAGCCACGACACGTGCTCGCGGGTTACGGTGCGCTGGATGCCGATACCGCCGCAGACAATGATGGTGTCCATGGAGGGTGCTTTGTGCATCGAGGCGTCGGGGGTGATCTGCAGACCGTCACTGGCCCAGACCTGACCGCCGTCGACGGTGAGCGTGGTCCAGCGATACAGCTCGCGACCGGACAATTGGTTGGCCATACGCAGGGGCTCTACGGCGGAGGCCAGAGAAATCAGCGTGAAATTGTCCAGCAGCAGAAAGCCGATGGATTGAGGCGCACGGTTCTGGGGTTGAGCCCCGGAGTTGAACGTCGTCATCGCGGTATCTCCTCACACAAAGCGGGTGATGGCCTCAGGCGGAGGCTCTTGTTATGCATGGGAGACGGGCTTTGTAATGACAGAGCAATTGCCATGCCTAAAATTGAATGCGCGTTCAATAACTCCTGAAAACGACGTCGCGGCGTGTCTATATAAGCCGCGTCGCGAGTAGGGGTTATACGTATCAGGAAGGGCAGCAAGCGCTCTGCTCCGTTGCGTGTGAGCAGATCGGTAGCACTTGTGGGAACAGGGCTGCGGCGCTCCTGGAAAGAGTGTCACCGCAAGCACGAGAGACGAACGGTCAGGGCCGGTTTGGATCCCTGGCTTGATACACGTGGCTTATCTGTAAGCGACGCGCCAAAACGTGGCGCGTTTCAATTCCTGTGTTCACTTAGCGCGCAGTTTTGACTGGTCTGGTGTGGCAGAAACCGTCCTGTGGCGAGGGAGCTTGCTCCCGATGGGCTGCGTCAGCAGCCCCAAACCCTGCGACCGCATTCTTTCAGGTACACCGCAGTCGCCGGTCTTGCGACTGCTGCGCAGCCGAGCGGGAGCAAGCTCCCTCGCCACAGGGTCGACGCGGTTTCAGCACTCGACCGCACTCACCGCCAACCCACCCCGCGATGTCTCTTTATATTTGTCATGCATATCCGCCCCGGTATCACGCATGGTGCGGATCACCCGGTCCAGCGAAATAAAGTGCTGACCATCGCCGCGCAACGCCATCTGTGCCGCGTTGATCGCTTTCACCGCGGCAATCGCATTGCGCTCGATGCACGGCACCTGCACCAGTCCGCCGACCGGATCGCAGGTCAGGCCGAGGTTATGCTCCAGGCCGATTTCCGCCGCATTGCACAACTGCTCCGGCGTGGCGCCAAGGATCTCCGCCAGCCCCGCAGCCGCCATGGCGCAAGCTGAACCGACTTCGCCCTGGCAACCGACTTCCGCACCGGAAATCGAAGCGTTCTTCTTGCACAGAATCCCTACCGCGGCGGCACTGAGGAAATAGTCGACCACGTTGGCGTCGGTCACCGCCTCGCTGAACTTCATAAAGTAGTGCAACACCGCCGGAATGATCCCCGCTGCGCCGTTGGTCGGCGCCGTGACCATGCGCCCGCCGGCGGCGTTTTCTTCGTTGACCGCCAGGGCGAACAGGTTGACCCACTCCATAGCGCTCAAGGTCGAGCCGATCACGTTGGGCTTGTTCAACTCCTGCAGGCTACGGTGCAATTTGGCTGCACGGCGGCGCACGTTCAGGCCACCGGGCAGGATGCCTTCGTGCTTGAGGCCCTGCTCGACGCAATCCTGCATCGCCCGCCAGAGTTTCATCAGCCCGGCGCGGATTTCTTCTTCGCTGCGCCAGACCTTCTCGTTGGCCATCATCAATTCGGCAACACGCAAGTTGTGCTGCTTGCAGAGGCTGAGCAGTTCGACGGCGCTGGAGAAATCGTACGGCAACTCGGTGCGATCCAGATCCACCACACCGCTGGATGCCTGGGCTTCATCAACGACAAATCCGCCGCCGATGGAATAGTAGGTGTCGCGGTGCAGCTCGCCGTCATCGCCTTCGACGATCAGGGTCATGGCGTTGGGGTGGAACGGCAGGTTTTCGTCGATCAGGCGCATGTCCCGGCCCCAGATGAACGGCACCGACAAACGGCCATCGAGTAGCAGCGTGTGGGTTTCGCGCAGGGTTTCAATGCGAATGCCGATTTGCGACGGATCGATCGCGTCCGGCCACTCGCCCATCAGGCCCATGATCACCGCGTTGTCGCTGCCGTGGCCGATACCGGTGGCGGACAACGAGCCATAAAGCTGAACTTCGACGCGCCGCACTTGTTCCAAAAGACCCTGTTCACGCAAACCTTGCACGAACAGCGCCGCGGCGCGCATCGGCCCCACGGTGTGCGAACTGGAAGGACCGATGCCGATTTTGAACAGGTCGAAAACGCTGATAGCCATTACTGCCGAACTCCTGGATGTGCCTACTCCAGACGCAGAAGCGCCCGGTGACGGAGCTGCTACGCTCAAGCTGCAATCCGCCGAGATGGCCGCATCATCAGGCTTTTGCGGTGTCGTTCGACGTCTCACACCGACGCACTCATGCCCACCAACGCCGTGTGCGTTTTACGCCATGTTTTCGCCATTTTTTGGCGATGCAGAGGGGGAAAAGGGGCTGAAAAAATCTGTAAACGACGTCACCGACACTGGATGCGACCATCCCTGTACTGGTTACGACGCACCCTGTAGGCGTCAGATTTTCACTGGTACAT
>LNAP01004441.1_pt1 | contig 12948 bp, 12 predicted proteins | sample 602601 | NCBI WGS metagenome assembly LNAP01 (sample SAMN02440304, study PRJNA202911) | soil metagenome | biome: Subtropical and temperate rainforests or woodlands; isolation source: soil samples (1 kg each in a 20% v/v slurry with milli Q water) were... ...
GCTACCTGACGCCCGACCCGATGAAGTTGGCGGGTGGGGTGAACGGGTATTTGTATGTGCCCAACCCTACGGGGTGGGTGGATCCGTTGGGGTTGAATAGATGCCCAGGTACGGATGGGTGTAATCCAGAACCAGAGGCAAAAAAGCCAAACGAACACCCAAAAGGCGTTGAGGAGAACGCACCGAAACTCCCTCAGCCCATTGAGGAGAAAAAATATCTTTATAGAGGAGACTCTAGAGAGCCCGCTGAAATCTTCGAAACGGGTTTTAATAGCAGAGGAAAAAGTACAGATCTCTACTTACACTCCCAAAACAACATGAACCCTCCCAGCAACTTTGTAAGCACATCGACATCTAGAGATCAAGGAGTAATATTTGCAACGACCTTTGGATTGGAGGAAGGCTTCCTATATACTTTGAAAATGATACCCGGACGAGACGTTAATAAAGAACTTGGCAAGCGCTCCGACTTTAAAAGGGAGACTGAAATTGCGATCCCAAACCGTATTGACACCAAAGATATTATAGGTGCAACACCTTTGAATGATGACGGATCCCACAAAGGCTACTCTTTATTAAATCCCAACAGGAGATGAAAATGTCAACCCAGGAAATATCCATCATCAATAATGGCCTATGTGAACAAGCCACAATCACTTACGACAGAAACAAATGCACACTTGCTATATCATTCTCTTCTGGAGTTGAAAAAACCTACACTGACCTCGATATTTACAGATGTTTTGGCTTGTTGAGAAGAGAGTTTAGCCACATCCAATTCTTATGCAAAGGTTCTAAAATAAATGTATACCCCTCTGCAATGGCATCACAAATGTCATGTGGGGTTGTTGCTTATGAGCTGACACTTGGCGAATCTGAGGGAGAGCTCGTACGTATCTTCGACCACGAAGAAAATAATCTAACCAACGACATTGAAGATCAGGTTAAGTTTCGTAAGCGCTGGGCAGCCTCACTGCAAAATGGATAAACTTGACGATAAACGGCGGCCAGCACTTGTGTCCATTGCCCGCCCACGATGTGAAATAAATCTTTCCCTTTAGCCACTCACCATCCCCAACAGGGGTAGACAGAAGAGGCAATCCCGTAGTCGTAATGGAATTGCTTAGTGCTGGACGGGGTTACAAACCAAATAGCGGAAACATAAACAGACCTAGATATGTGAAAAACATGAACAAGGCATACGTTAGATTTGACAGAAACAACCCTACACGACCATTTACAGCACTCCCCACGTGAACAATTATGTTGAAAGCCCCCTTTATGAACACCCCTTACATCCCAAACATTTCCCACATACTGGGAGCGCTATCAATATACGACTTTGAAAACACCGCTGAAAAAGAACTTCGAACATACACCCCAAATAACACACAAGAAAAATAGAAGACCATTAGGACATTTACACTGAAAGACCTTATGCATCTATCTGACAGGCACCGCCATTATCTAATTCTAGAGCTCAAAAAGGCTTTAAATACGCCATAGTAAAACTTCGCCAAAGAATTTGAAAGCGATTACGACGAACACATAACCCTGGCTTGGGACGAAACCGAGATAGATGACCCATGAGGTTTTTTGCAGATATTCTGCGCCTACCCAATGAGGGGTGGAAAGACGACCTGCACAAAGCCAGCCAGGAAGATCCGTCTACCTGGTAACGACAAATAGATTTTCCCTTTAGCTCCCTTAGCTCCAGACGGCTATCTATTGCAAACAGGATACCCAGAGAAATGAATCAACAACTGACAGAACTCCAACAATTTTTTGGAGCCTACTTCAACCAAGACTGGGCCGAAGAGTACTCTTCGGTCGAAGACGTCATTGATAGCCTTCTAAAAGACTCATCTAGAGACGTAATTACAACAGCAAAACAGGAAATTCTAGAGCTGATCAACTCATACACAAACGAATTAGATCTCCAAAAACTTACTCCAAGAGTAGCACTGCTGTTACTACTACCCACACCAGTGGAAACCCGGACAATTGTGACCAAACCATATATTCAACAAGCTTAATTAACATCTAATCATATAGCAAAAACCATAATAGGATAAACGGAGTAGTTCCATTTAATCACGAATCAACATGCAGTAAATTCACTATCGGCAGTCCCTAGCCCTGAACTCCTACGCCCCTAGGCTAGCGCGATGACGCCGACAAACACTTACTTCCATTGCCCGTACACGGTGCTAAATAGCCCCTTTACCTAGTCACTTTTACTCAGAAAAAAACAACAGCAAAAAAAATATGAAAAGCCTAGAAATAAAAGTAATCAAGAAAAACAACATCGAAGCCGCGACTATCGAATACGACAAACACACATGCACCTTGCATATAACATTCGCCAATCAAACCCAGAAGAAATACTCCAGCCCTAGTATATTTCACAGCTTCGGATTACTACGCAAAGACTTCAACGACATCAAATTTTTATGCAAAGGCGCAAAAATCAACGTATTCCACTCCTCATACACAAGACTAAGCGGAATCGCGCTCCATGAGTCAACACTAGGCGACCCGAACCAAAAACTGGTGCGAATATTCGATTATGAAGAAAACAACCTGACCAACAACATGCAAGAACAGGCTGAATTTCATACCCAGTGGGAAAACTCTTTTCAACCTGACCGCCCGATGCCCACCCCCTTTAAGCCCCTTGGAAATATCCGCACGAAAACCATAAAGGCGATCATAGACGGCCAAAAAGTAGACGTTGAAGTAAAATACGACTCTACACGCAGGATGTTAGGTTTTTCAGAAGCCGACGGTTTCAAAAAAATCTATCGAGAAGCAGACATATATAGCTGTTTCGCAAAAATGAGAGCCGACTTTCCCCATATAGTATTTCTCTGTAAAGGTGCAAAAATAAATGTCAGACCTTCCAGCATGGCCTCGCAGATGGCAGCCGGTTTGGTTGCATATGAGTTGACCTTAGGCAAACACGCCACCCATGAAGATATCGTTCATATATTCGATTACGAAGAACACAACCTGGCAAATGACCCGCAAGACCAAGCGAGCTTTTATAAGCAATGGCTAATTTCAATAGGCAGTAAATAACCTGTGGAGGCCCTTCAAACCGACCGCACCCACCCTCCCTGCATCGAACGCACCCGATTGCGCCCGCCGCTTTTGGCCTCATACAACGCCTGGTCGGCGTCATTCAGCCAACTGGTCGCGTCGTCGTGGGAGGCTTGGTACGGTGCCAGGCCGATGCTCAGGCTGGCGCGCAGGGTGGGGTCCTGGGCGTAGCCCAGGGAGCTGAAGCGGTCGCGCAGGGCGTCCATTACTTCGGTGGCGTGGCCCAGAGGCATGTCCGGCAGGATCACGCAAAATTCATCGCCGCCGTAACGCCCGGCCAGGTCGGTGGCGCGCAGGTTCTGACGCAGGATCTTGCTCAACTGGCGTAGCACGATATCGCCGGTGACGTGGCCGTAGGTGTCGTTGATGATCTTGAAATGGTCGATATCAATCAACGCAATGGCGGCCCCCTGCTGGCCGCCCCGGCAGCGGGCGAATTCGATTTCCAGCTGGTCTTTCCACGCGCCGTGGTTAAGCAACCCGGACAGGCTGTCGGTGCGGCTCAGGGCCAGGAGTTCGCGTTTATGCCGGGCCAGGGTGATGGCCTGGCGATAACAGATCCAGCCCAGGACCAGCGGATAGAGCATCAGGATCGGCAAGCAGGCGTAGAGTTGGGCGGGCGTGGTCAGGGCGATATAGGCCGGGGCGAACAGCAGCAGCGCCACCCCGATGCCCAGTGCCTGGGCCACCCACCCCATCAGCATAAATCGGAGGCCACCGATGGCGACGTTGTTCATGGTCATCATCGACAGGGTGGTGACGCTGGGCAGCGGGTTGAAGTGCATGGCACCGACCCAGAAGCCACCGCAGAACGAGTCCACCAGGAGATGGCGACGTTCGGCACGCAGGGAGTTTTCGGCGCGGCGCGAGAGTTGGTAAGCCAGGTGCGGCCAGGCGAAGGCGTTGATCAGCATCCAGGCCCAGACCCAGCCAGGCGGGTCCAGTGGGTACATGCCGGCCGATACACAGACAAAGCCGAGCGTCAGCCCCAGGGTCCGAGATTTGTACAGGCGTTTGGCGAGCGGAAGTCCTTTTCTTCCTGCGGCTGACATGATCTGGCTGATCCTGGATGAATGCTGAAAGTCTATCAGGGCAAAGGCAAATAGCCAGTACCGCTCAGACAGTTACTGCAGACGCCAATCGCCTTGCCAAACCCTTGACGCCAGCGGCCTAGCTGGAGAAACCGCGGGCCAACAACATCGCCACCGCCAGCAGCAACACCGCCGTGACCTTCTGCAACAGCACGCGTTTGCGCGGCGACTCGAGCACATGCTTGATGCGTTGGCCGAAGTAGCAATACAGGCAGCCGCTGGCGAATTGCAGGATCAGGAATGTCAGGCCGAGGATGGCGATGTCACCGGCGGCGCTGTCCTGCCCGACGGCGGCAAACTGCGGGAACACGGCGCTGAACAGGATGATTGCCTTGGGGTTGGACAGGCCGGTCAGCAAACCCTTGCCGAACAGGCCGCGGGGCGTCTCCGGCCCGTGCCCGGCGGCGGTGATCTGCACGCCGCTGCTGGTCCACTGCTTATAGGCCAGGTACAGAATATAGGCCACGCCCACCAGTTGGATGCCCTGGGTAATCAGCGGGTAGCCCTTGATCAGCTCGGAAAAGCCCACGGCAAAGATCAGGATCGAAATCAGGTACGACACACTGGCGCCGAACTGGGCCGGCAAGGAGTGCCGCAGGCCGTCCTTGAGACCCAGGCTCAGCAGCAGCAAGGTCATCGGGCCGGGGCTGAAGGCCAGGGTGCTGCACAACACCAGAAAATACAGAAAGGAAGACAGCGTAAGGGCGGTGACCATGGTGGGTAATTTCGCGGCGGGGAGGAATGTTGCGCAGTCTAGGGCGCGGATTGCGTGTCGGGCAGGTAAACTCGGCGGATATTCACGCAGGCTTTACCGGTAAAGTGACCGGCAAACTTCAGGACGTCGCGATGGCCCTTCCGCAGATCCACTTTCATGAGCACGCCCCCAAGGTCCAGCAGATCGTCGAAGCGTTCGCCCGTGCCATCGAACAAGGCGAATTGGCCGCTGGCAGCAAACTGCCGTCGGTGCGTGAGCTGGGGGCGCAGTTGGGTGTCGGAAAATTCACCATCAATGAAGCCCTGGACCGTCTGCGCGGCCAACACCTGCTGACCTCGCGCCAAGGCCGTGGGCACTTTGTGGCCCAGCGCCAGACGCAGCCGTCGTCGAGCAACTGGGTGGACCTGCTGCCCCAGGATTTGCTCAGTGTGCTGCGCCGCCCCATGCTGACCGGCCAGGGCGAGCTACGCCCCGGTGGCGGGCATCTGCCCGAAGACTGGCTCGACTCCGAGGCCATGCGCCAGGCCCTGCGCAGTGTGGTGCGGGCCCCTTCCCTGCGGGTTGCCGGCATGGGTACGCCAGCGGGTTTCCTGCCCCTGCGCCAGGCCCTGCAACAAAAACTGCAGGGCGATGGCCTGGCGGTGCCGGTGGAACAGATCATCACCACGCCCAGCACCCTGCAGGGCCTGGACATGTTGATGCGCCTGCTGGCGCGCCCCGGTGACACAGTGCTGCTGGATGCGCCGTGCTATTTCAACTTCCACGCCAACCTGGCGCTGCACGGGGTCAAGGTGCTGACACTGCCGCGCGGCCCGGACGGGCTCGACCTGGCGGCCCTGGAGCAGTTGCTCGCCGAGGCCCGGCCCAGCCTGTATGTGACCACCAGCATCCTGCACAATCCCACTGGCCATTCCTTCAGTGCAGCCCAGGCCTTTGGCTTGCTGCAACTGATGCGTCAGTATCACTGCCATATCATCGAAGACGACCTCTACGGCGACCTGCACCCCAACCCGCCGCCCCGCCTGGCGGCACTGGCCGGGTTGGAGCAGGTGACCTACCTGTCGGGCTTCTCGAAAACCCTCAGCGCCAATACCCGGATGAGCTATGTGGTGGCCGCACCGCAACTGGCGGCCAACCTGACCAATATGAAGTTGATGAGCGGCGGCGTGACCTCGGAGCTGTTCGAGCAACTGGTCTACCGCCTGCTCAGCGAGGGCAGCTATGCGCGGCACCGCAAGCGCATGGTCCAGCGCCTGCTGGAAGCCGGTGCGCGGGTGGAACAGTGGTTGCGCCGCTGTGGCTGTGAGCTGCCCATGGGGTATGAGGCCGGGATGTTTCTCTGGGCGCGTCTGCCGGCCGGGGTTAACGCTGAACAATTGGCCGAGGCCGGGCTCAAGCGCGGCATGGTGTTGGCGCCGGGGGCGTTGTTTGGGTATGAGTCGGGGATGGGCGAGTTTATGCGTTTCAATGTGGCGCACTGTGACGATCCACGGGTCCGGCAAGCGATCGAGCCATTGTTGCGCTGATCCAGTGTGGGAGCGGGCTTGCTCGCGAAGACGTCGGCCCAGCAAACATTGATGTTGACTGACCTACTGCTTTCGCGAGCAAGCCCGCTCCCACAGGGGATCTGCGCTTAACTGACGGGCATTAGGGCTTGCCGGCTCCCACAGTCGTGACAATTGAGTGCACACAAAAACGCAACACTGCACCGCTTCGAATGTGATGGTCGCTGCCCCCCAGGGTTTATATAGTCGGGTCCAACAGCCACCCGCCATGAGCCCCAGGGCCCATCACCAGGAAGCGCTCAATGACCGACCTTCACGACCTCACGGCCGCGCAATTGCTGGCGCATTTCGCCAGTCGCCAGCTTTCCCCCATCGACTACTACGATCACCTGCTGGGCCATATCGACCGCTGGGAGCCGCAGATCCGCGCCCTGTACGCCTTCGATCCCGAGCAGGTGCGCCGAGAAGCCCAGGCCTCCACCGAGCGCTGGAACAAAGGCCAGCCCAATGGCGTGCTCGATGGCGTGCCCGTGACCATCAAGGAACTGGTGGCTACCGAAGGCACGCCGATTCCCCTCGGCAGTGCCGCCACCCGCCTGACCCCGGCCCTCAGGGACGCCCCGCCCGCCGCGCGGATGCGGGAAGCCGGGGCGATTGTGCTGGCCAAGACCACTGTCCCGGATTTCGGCATGCTCTCCTCCGGCCTGTCGAGCTTCCATGGCATCACCCGCAACCCGTGGAACACTGCCAACAACACCGGCGGTTCCAGCTCGGGGGCTGCCGCTGCGGCCGCCGCCGGTTACGGGCCACTGCATATCGGCACCGACATCGGCGGCTCGGTGCGTTTGCCCGCCGCCTGGTGCGGCCTGGTGGGGTTCAAGCCGACCCTGGGGCGTATCCCGATTGACCCTTACTACACCGGGCGCACCGCCGGGCCCATGACCCGTACGGTGGACGACTGCGTGCTGATGATGCAGCACCTGGCCCGCCCCGATGCCCGCGACGCCACCAGCCTGCCGCCGCTCACCAGCGAGTGGAGCAACCAGCCGCTGTCGGTCAAGGGCCTGCGCGTCGGCTTGATGCTGGAACCCGGCGCCGGCCTGCAACCGGAAGGTTTCGTGTGTGAGGCGGTGGAACACGCCGCGCGCCTGTTCGAAGCCCATGGCGCCAAAGTCACGCTGATCCCGCCGATCATGGACCGCGCCCAACTCGACGGCCTCGACCAGTTCTGGCGCGCCCGGCAATGGGGCGACCTGTCGGCGTTGAGCAGCGAGCAATTCGATAAGGTCTTGCCGTACATCCGCGACTGGGCCGTGCCCGGTGCCGACATCAGCGGCGTGCAGGCGGTGCAGGGGTTCAACCAGACCTTCGAGATGCGCCGCCGCGCCGCCCAGGCCTTCAGCGACCTGGACCTGATCCTGTCGCCCACCAACCAGGTCAACGCGTTCCCCGCCGAATGGCCGTCACCGAGCAATGACCCGCAATTACCGTTCGAACACATCGTGTTCACCGTGCCCTGGAACATGGGCGAGCAACCGGCGCTGTCGATCAACTGTGGTTTCGCCGCCGATGGCATGCCCATCGGCCTGCAGATGATCGCACCGCGTTTTGCCGATATCTGGCTGCTGCAAATCGCAAAAACCTATGAGAGCTGGCGTGGCGCAATCCACCAATGGCCGAACCCGAACTGACCTTGACGCTGTAACTGAACTGCCCACCCACACGCCTGTTCCCTGGCCACAAGGCCGGGGTCTGGACGACCTATAACTAAAATCGAGGGGCTGGTATGCACACTGAACAATTGACTCGCGAGGGTCCCGAGCACACACCCGAAACGCCATCGCCGGACGCCGGTCGCAAGAGCATCTTCGCTGTGGTGTTGGGTAATGCCGTGGAGTTTTTCGACTTTGGGGTCTACGCGACCTTCGCGGTGATGATCGGCCATACGTTTTTCCCGTCCGACAGCGCCTTCGTCAGCTTGATGCTCTCGGTCACGGCCTTTGGCATCGGCTTTATCGTACGGCCCCTGGGCGCGGTGCTGATTGGCGCCTACGCCGACCGCGTCGGGCGCAAGCCGGCGATGTTGTTGACCCTGGTGATGATGGCGGTGGGCACCGGCAGTATTGCGATATTGCCCGGCTACGAGACCATCGGGATTGCCGCGCCGATCCTGCTGGTGGTCACCCGTATGATTCAGGGCCTGGCCTGGGGCGGTGAAGCCGGCCCCGCCACCACCTATATCCTGGAAGCCGCGCCGCCGCACAAACGCGGCACCTATGCCTGCTGGCAAGTGGTCGCCCAGGGCGTCGCCGCCATGGCCGCCGGGCTGGTGGGTTACACCCTGACCAAAGTCATGTCCCCCGAAGACCTCAACAGCTGGGGCTGGCGCGTGCCGTTCGTGTTTGGCCTACTGGTGTTGCCGATTGGTATCTATATCCGCCGCAACCTGGCCGAGACCTTCCACGGCCAGGGCGAAACCACCAGCACCGGCGACCTGGTGCGCGAAGTCTGCGGCAAGCATCGACGCGCCCTGGTCCTGGGCCTGCTGATCCTTTCGGGCAGCACCATCACCCAGTACTTCCTCAACTACATGACCACCTTTGCCCTGACTGAGCTGAAGCTGCCCACCAGTATTTCCATGCTCTCGACCCTGGTGGCCGGTGCGGCCATGGCGGTGTGCGCAGTGGCTGGCGGCATGTTGTGCGACCGTTTCGGGCGCCGGGTGATCCTGATGACGCCCCGGGTGGTGCTGTTGCTGATCCTGTTCCCGGCCTTGCAATTGATGACCGAACACCCCAGCCCGTCGACCTTCCTCCTGACCCTGGCGCTGCTGTCCGGCCTGCATGGCATGAGCGGCGCGGCGTTGATCGTATTGCTGGTGGAAAGCTTCCCCAAATCCGTGCGCTCCACCGGTTTCTCTATCGTCTACGCCTTTGGTGTGGCGGCGTTTGGCGGCACCGCACAGATCATCATCACCTGGCTGATCGGCACCACGGGCGACCCGATGTCACCGGTGTGGTACCTGCTGATCGCCAACCTGGTGTGCCTCACCGCCGCCTGGTTCGCCAAGGAAACCCGGCCAGTGCTGCCCGGCACCCCGGCCCGCGAAACCCGGCTCAGAGAAGCCCCGGTTCGCTGATCGCTTTATCCCTACTGTGGCAAGACCGCTTGCCACAGGTACTGTGCCCGGCCTCAGCGGTCGCCTTACTCTTCTTTGTGTGGGGATTCACCATGTATCCACGTCTTTTCCTGGCCGCCGCCCTGGCGTCCGGTACCCAGGCTTTTGCTCAAGAAAACGCCCAGGCCAGCGCCCCCGGCTTTATCGACGGCAGCAGCCTGGACCTGAACCTGCGTCACTACTACTCCAAACAGCACACCCAGCGCAGCACCTACCTGAGCATCCAGAAACCCGCCGGCATCGAACGCACCCGCGTGCGCGAAACCTGGGTGCAGACCGCCATGCTCAAGTACAGCTCCGGCTACACCCAGGGCGTGATTGGCGTGGGGGTCGATGTCGGCGTATTCAGCGCGGTCAACCTGCAGCGCGGGCATGGCAAGGTGGCCAATGGCGGTGACCGCGTGCTGGTGGACAGCGACGGCGATGCGATCCCGACCTGGAGCCGGCTGGGGGTGGGCGATGTGCGGTTTCGCCTGTCCAACACCGAGCTCAAGGCCGGGCGCTTGATGACCGATAACCCGATCCTGCGCTACAAGGACAACCGCGCCCTGCCCTCCAGCTTCCAGGGCGTGGGCCTGTACAGCAACGAACGGGACTGGCTGTCGGTGCAGGGCGGCAGCTTCGACCGGGCCATCCCGCGCACCGGCACCGGCGCCGAACGCCTGACCACCACCTTTGGCAACCGCGCCTACAGCGGCGCGCGCATCAGCTACCTGGGGGCCACGCTCAAGCCGGGCTACGGCCTGGAAGCCAGCCTCTACGGCTCGCGCTTCGAGGACATGTGGGACCAGTACTACCTGGGGCTGACCCACCGTATCGGCGACAAAAACGCGGTGGCGCTCAAGACCGCCCTGCACTACTACCACACCCAGGATTCCGGCCAGCAGCGCCTGGGTTATATCGACAACGACGCCGCCAGCCTGGCCGTGACCGCCAACCACCAGGCCCACAGCCTGACCCTGGCCTGGCAACAGGTGTTCGGCAACGAGTACTTCGACTATGTGTGGGAGTCCACCGGCAACTACATGGCCAACTCGCTGTACTCGGACTACAACGGCCCCAACGAAAAATCCTGGCAACTGCGCTACGACCTCGACCTGGCCGCCTACGGCGTGCCCGGCCTGACCGCCAGCCTGTGGCACGCCAAGGGTTGGGGCATCGACGGCACACACTACGAGGGGGATCGCAACGGCCACAACACCGGCTATAACGTGCGCGGCCTGGATAACGCCAAGCACAATGAAAACGGCTTGATGCTGGCCTACGTGGTGCAATCGGGGAAATTGAAGAACACCGTACTGCGCACCATCGTCTACAACCACCGCGCCAGCGGCGGTCAAATTGACGGCAGCTACGACGAGTTCCGGATCGTCGGCAACTTCCCCATCAACCTGTTCTGACACCCGCCCGTCGGCACCAGTCAATGCCGACGGGTAATATTCAGAATTCTTACACCCTGCATGAGACTGCTCCGGCATTGGCTCGCCGCCGCGCTTGGTAAAAAGCCTGTCCCCTACGGACGGTTACCCAGGAACGCGGATGAAACCTTTGAAAGCAGCAGCGCTTTGCATCATCAGTGGATGGTTAATGCTCTTGAGTTCCCCTGGCCATGCCGCACCGCCGGGTATCGAGTGGCTGGTGGATTGCCCGCGCCTGCCCGGGCGGGCCCTTGACCAGGAGGTGATGGCACGCACCCAGTGCGGCATCGTCACCGTGCCGCAAAACCATCAGGCCGCGGACGCACGCACGTTGCGCCTGACCCTCACCCGGGTCGGTGCCCGTCAGCCTCTGGAGCGTCGGGGTGTGATCTTCACCCGCCCGGCTACCGCACAAGCGGATTTGCGCGGGGTGTTCGCGGTGCACCTGGCCACAGTCTGGAAGTACTACAACACCGAGGCGTACCGCACGCTGACCCAGTTCTACGATGTCATCGAGTTGAGCCCGCGCAACGCCCGCACAGCAGCCGACAACGAGCAATCGGCCTGGGACATGGATTTCGTACGCCAGCAACTGGGTGAGCAACGGATCAGCTTCCTGGGCATCGCCCAAGGCAACGTGCTCGGTGCCGGGTACGCCGGGCTGTTTGCCGATCGCATCGAACGCATGGTGCTGGTAGAGCCCGATGAGGCTGCCACCCCGGCGTTCGAATCCCTGCCCGCCACATTGCGGCTCAAGGGGCCTTATCTACAGGGCAGTTCCGTCGTCGATGCCAGCCGCTGCGTAAATCGTTGGGCGGGTGTCTACCTGGCACACGGCAGGCAGCCACCGCCGGCAAGCGACTGCCTGGGCAACTGAGGCTTCAGTCCACCAGCGCACAACGCTGCATCGCGCTGGCCAGCATTTCCTGGCACTTGAGCACCGCCACCGAGCGCGGCCGGTTGCGGTACCCGCACAGGTCGATGCGGATTCGCCCCAGGTGCTCATCGGCAATCGGCACCGCCACCAGGCCATCGCCCAGGTCGCGGGCGTCGGCATCCACCTGGGGCAGGATCAACACCGCCGCCCGTTGCCGGGCCAGGCTCTTCTGCACTTCCAGGGAGCTGGTGGTAAACACCGGCTGGATCGTCACTCCGCGTTTTTTTGCTGCCATCTCCAGGGCCTGGCGCACGCCGTACGCCGAGTCAGGAATGGCCAGGGGCTGGCCCTCTAGTTCGCGCAGTTCGATGCTGTCGCGCTGGGCAAAGGGGTGCTCGGCACTGACCAGCACCCGGTGCCACAACTCGCATTGTGCGGTGACTTCCACGTCGGCCCGTTCCTGCAGATAGAACGCCAGGCCCAGGTCGGCCTCGCCACTGCACAGGGCGTCGAGGGTGGCCGAGGCGCTGGCGATCACGATATTGAAGGTGACCTTGGGGTGCGCCCGGTAGAACGCCGCAAGCACCGGCGCCAGCACTGTGGAAACGATACTTTCTGACACATGGATGCTGATGTTACCCGCCACCTGACTCTGCCGGCTGGCGATCACATCGCGCACCTGATCGAGGCCGCGCAGGGTGCTGGTGACCTGCTCGGCCAGGCACTCACCCTCCACCGTCAGGCGGATACCGCGCGGGCCGCGCTCAATCAGGGCGGCGCCAAAGAAGTGTTCGAGGTGTTCAATCTGCCGGCTGACGGCAGTGGGCGTGACGTACAAACGCTCGGCCGCCTTACGCAACGAGGCGCAGCGCGCCACCTCGTGAAAATACCGCAAGGCTCGTAATTGCATGCTCGGGTGCTCCTGCACAAAGACTGGAGCGCTATGGCAGGCAATTACTGCGCCAGGCTCAAATTTTATGAGCACGACACATCAACTGTGGGAGGGGGCTTGCTCGCGAATGCAGTGGGTCAGTGATGGATATGTCGGCTGATACACCGCAT
>LNAP01004442.1_pt1 | contig 12943 bp, 5 predicted proteins | sample 602601 | NCBI WGS metagenome assembly LNAP01 (sample SAMN02440304, study PRJNA202911) | soil metagenome | biome: Subtropical and temperate rainforests or woodlands; isolation source: soil samples (1 kg each in a 20% v/v slurry with milli Q water) were... ...
CCTCCTGCAGGGTGCGCTCGATCTTGTCGGTCACCTGCTCGGCCGCCTGCTGGCCATCGACCAGCCGCTGCAATTCGGCCGGCAGCTTCGCGCGGCGCTCCAGCCACAACGCCGGGTCGGCCCGCGCCAGTTCGAACCACAACGCCGCCGCCTGGGTTTGCGCATCGCAACCAAGCATGTCGAGCAGGTCGAGTACGTCGCCGCATTCGGCCTCCGGCACAGGCCGCGCCATGCACACCTGCAACGCCTCGGCCAGCGCCGGCGGCAGTGTACCGGCGCGATCGCGCCACGGTTGCAGGCTGGTGGAATTGACACTCGGTGGCATGGGCGGGGATGTCCGGTACAGACATCCATGGTAGCCGCTGCCAGCCCTCGCCGGTCGCCACCCACGCAGGAACTTTCAGCACGGCGCTTGGCCTGGAGGCGGTTTACCGCGCAGAATTGCCGCTGCCGTTCCGCGACCCATCCCCGGAGGAATCACCCATGATGCTGCGTCCACGTCACCTGACCCTGTCGATGTTGCTGGCACTGCCGCTGTGCTGCCTGAGCGTGCACGCGCAGCAAAACGACGGTTTGCAGCAACGCATGAGCAGCGCGGAATTCAAGGCCGCCGGCCTCGACAAGCTGTCGGCGCAGGAGCTGGAGAATCTCGACAACTGGGTGAACGGGCACGCCAGGGTAACCACGAAAGTGGTGAATGCCAGCGGCAAACCGGTGTTTTACGCCGGCGACCAGAAACGCAGCACGATCGAAACCCGGATCAACGGGCATTTCGACGGCTGGAGCAAGCACCATGAATTCGTCATGGCCAATGGTCAGCATTGGGAAGCGATCGATCCGGAACCGCACTCCTGCACACCGACCGAGAACGCCGAAGTGAAGATCAAGCCGTCACTGATGGGCTCGTGGCTGATGTATGTGCCGTCTTGCTACGAGAACGTGCACGTCAAGCGCCTGCTCTGACGCGGCGGTCCTGGCGGTTCAACCCAGCGCCGCCAGCGCCTTCGCCAACCGCTTCGCCGAGACCGGTTCGGCGGTCTTCAGTTCCTGCGCGAACAGCGATACGCGCCACTCCTCGATCAGCCAGCGCAGCTCGGCCAGGTCCGCTGCGTTGGCGCCCGCGGCACGATGTTGCAGGAAGGCTCGCCAGTACGGCATGACCTGCAACATGCGTTGCTGGTCCTTCGCCGGATCCTGGCGCAGGCGTTCGCCGCGCAGGCGCATCGCCTTCAGATAGCGCGGGAATTGCGTCAGCCGCGCCGTCGGCAGTTCACGCAGGAAGCCCGGCGTCAGCAGCGCGTCGAACTGTTCGCGCAGGTCGTCGTAGCTGGCACGGGCGAAGCCCAGCAGCGGCGGCTGCAGCCACGGCTTGAGTTCGGCCTGCGCCTCGATCACGGGTTCCGCCAGTTTCAGCCGCTCGACACCGGCGCCGAACAGTTCGCGCGCGCACTGCGCGCGCAGCGCCTCGAACGCGCCGGCGGTACGCGCGTCCAGCTCATGGCGTTCCAGCAGGTCGGCGAAGCCGCCTTCGAGCAAGTCCTCGCGCAAGCCGTCCACGCTACCCAGCGGTGCGTACTTCAAGGCCAGCGCATTGCCGATCGGCAGTCGCCGGCGCGCCTGCTTCGCGTCGCTGGCCAGTGCATTGCGCAACAGCCGCACCACGCCTTGCCGATGTGCCACGCGCGCTTCGTCGCTGCGCTCGAACACGCGCAACGCCACCGTCTCGCCCAGGTCGACCAGCGCCGGGAACGCGGTGAGGCCGCCGTCGGAACGCACCTGCGCGGGAATCTCCTCGAAATCCCAGCTGGTCACGTCCTCGCGGGTCAGCTCGATGTCGGTCTTGCGCGAGAACGCCTCGCGCGCCTGGCCTTCCCACTGCCCGCGCAATGCGGCGAGATCGCGGCCACTGGCCAGCGTCTTGCCGCGCTCGTCGTGCAGGCGGTAGCGCATCAGGAAGTGCGGCGGCAGTTCGACGGCGGCGAAGTCGCCCGCGGCAATGTCGACGCCGGTGGCGCGCTTCAGGAACGTGGCCAGCGCCTTCGCCAACGGCTCGTCGCGCGGTAACTCCGCTTCGACGAAGGCCCGCGCGAAATCCGGCGCGGGCACGAAGTTGCGCCGCAGCGCTTTCGGCAAGCCACGGATCAGTTCGGCCACCTTGTCGGCGAGCAGGCCGGGCACCAGCCATTCGCAGCGTGCGGGCGGTAGCGCGTTCAACATCGCCAGCGGCAGGTGCAGGGTGACGCCGTCGGCTTCGTCGCCGGGGACGAAGCGGTATTCGAGCTTGTATTTTTGCGGTGGTATCTCCAGTGCCACGGGAAACGCCTTCGCATCCAGCCCCGCGCCACCGACCATCACGTCATCCAGTGACCAGCGCAACGCGGCCTGCTCGCCCGGGCGCGCCTTGCGGTACCACGCATCCAGTGCACGGCCGCTGGCGATCTCTTCGGGCAGTTTGCCTTCGAAAAACGCGACCAGATCGTCCTCGTGACGGATCAATCCTTCACGACGCTGCTTCGCCTCGATACCGAGCGCCTCCTCCAGCACCCGCTGATTGGCGCGCACGAAATCGACGCGGCTGTCGAGATCGCCACGCACCAGCGCCTCGCGCAGGAAGATCGCGTGCGCCAGTGCGGGATCCTGCTGCTGGAAGGTGACTGGCCGCTTCTCCACCAGCACCAGGCCGAACAGGCTGACCTGCTCGTACGCGACCACGCAGCCGCGCTTCTTCGACCAGTGCGCGTCGCGGCAACTCGTGCGCAGCAGGTGCGCCGCCTGCTGCTCGATCCACAGCGGCTCGACGCGCGCATTCGCCATGCCCCATACGCGCCCGCCGACGTCGAGGATCTGCGCGGAAAAGATCCAGTTCGGTGGCGCCTTCGACAAGGCCGAGCCGGGGAATACGTGGAATTTGCGCTCGCGCGTGCTCTGGTACACACCCTTTTCGTCCTTGCGCCCGACCTGGGTGGGCAGGCCGGCGAGCAGGCTGCGGTGCACCGATTCGTAAAGACGACTTGCGTCTGTTTCGGCGGATGCTGCAACCACAGACTCTTGCGCAGCACCGCGCTCAAGCCCTCTCCCCCGCTCGCGGGGGAGAGGGTTGGGAGAGGGGGGCTCTCGCTTCGACGCAGAGCGCCCCCTCACCCCAACCCCCTCCCCCATCGCTTGCGATGGAGGAGAGGGAGCATGTGCATCCAGCTTCCAGCCGAGGTCGGCCACCACCAGCAACAGCTGCCGATGCAGCTCGCGCCATTCGCGCATGCGCATGAAGCTGAGGAAATGCCGCGAGCACCAGTCGCGCAGCTTCGACTGGGTCAGCTCCTCGTGGGCGTCGTGATAGGCGCGCCACAGGTTCAGCACGCCGACGAAGTCGGACTTCGGGTCGGCAAACACGGCGTGCGCGGCGTCGGCCAGCTGGCGTGCATCCGAGGGGCGCTCGCGCGGGTCCTGGATGCTGAGGAAGGACACGATGGCGAGCAGCTCACGCAGGCATTGCAGCTGCTCGCCCTCCACCAGCATGCGCGCCAGCTGCACGTCGATCGGCAGCCGCGCCAGGGTGCGGCCGATCGACGTGAGCTTGCGCGCGTCGTCGATCGCAGAAATCTCGGTGAGCCGGCGGAAACCGTCGGCGACCACGCGCGGGTCGGGCGCCTCCAGGAACGGGAACTCGTCCACCTCGCCGAGCTGCAGCGCCAGCATGCGCAGGATCACGTTGGCCAGCGACGAGCGCAGCAGCTCCGGGTCGGTGAACGCGGTGCGGCCGGCGAAATCCGCCTCGTCGTACAGCCGGTAGCAGACGCCCGGCCCGACGCGTCCGCAGCGGCCCTTGCGCTGGTCGGCCGCGGCCTGCGACACCGGCTCCACGTGCAGCCGCTCGAGCTGGCTGCGCTGGCTGTAGCGCTTCACCCGCGCGGTGCCGGTGTCGACTACGTAGCGGATGCGCGGCACCGTGAGCGAGGTCTCGGCCACGTTGGTGGCCAGCACCACGCGGCGCTTGATGCCGGGCTTGAACACGCGGTCCTGGTCGCCGGCGGAGAGCCGCGCGTACAGCGGCATGATCTCGGTCTCGCGGTACTGCCGGCGCGACAGCAACTGGTGCGCGTCGCGGATCTCGCGCTCGCCGGGCAGGAACACCAGCACGTCGCCGCGCGGGTCGTCGTGAGTGATCTCATCGAGCACCGCGGCGATGTGTTCGGCACTGCCTTGCTGCATGTCCTTGCCGTGGAAAAGGGGGTCAGAGTCACTTTTCGGCAGAGGCAGAGGGAGTGTCGAGCGCACCGTTGCGCCGGCCGAAAAGTGACTCTGACCCCCTTTTCCCTGCCGCGCGGCGATCTCGTCCAGCGAGCGCCAGCGCAGCTCGACCGGATACGCGCGCCCCTCCACTTCCACCACCGGCGCGCCATCGAAATGCTCGGCGAAGCGCGCGGTGTCGATCGTCGCCGAGGTGACGATGATCTTCAGCTCCGGCCGCTTCAGCGCCAGCCGCTTGAGGTAGCCGAGCAGGAAGTCGATGTTGAGGCTGCGCTCGTGCGCCTCGTCGATGATGATGGTGTCGTACGCGGAGAGCCACGGGTCGCCCTGGGTCTCGGCGAGCAGGATGCCGTCGGTCATGAACTTGATCAGGCTGCGCTCGGACACCTGGTCGTTGAAGCGCACCTGGAAACCCACGATATCGCCGACCTGTGTGCCCAGTTCCTCCGCCACGCGGCGCGCCACCGAGCGCGCGGCCAGCCGGCGCGGCTGGGTGCAGCCGATCATGCCGGCTTCGCCGCGGCCGGCGGCCAGGCACAGCTTCGGCAGCTGGGTGGTCTTGCCCGAGCCGGTCTCGCCGGCGATCACCACCACCTGGTGTTCGCGGATCAGCTTGACGATGTCCTCGCCGCGCGCACTGATCGGCAGCGATTCGTCCAGCCGGAGCGGCGGCTTGGCGGCCACCCGGGCGCGGCGCTTCGCCGCGGAGCGATCGATATCCGCGACCAGCGCCCCCAACTTGTTCTCGTCCGGCCGGCGCGACAGCGCACGCCAGCGACCCAGCAGGCGACCGAAGTCGCGGCTGGACACCGCATCCAGTTGCCGGCGCAGCTGGCGCAGGCCGGGATCGGCGGCGGGATCGGTAGCGGGCGGATGGGCATCGTTCATCGGACTGCACATGATAGCCGCTGACAACTTGCCGACTTGATAGCCCCCCGCTATCGGCTGCATCGGAAGGATTCATTTCACCGCCATCGACCGACCCGCTACTGTTTGCCCATGCCGTCAACCCATCACAGAAAGGAGCAGCACATGGCCATTTCCATCGGTATCGCCAGGAAAGATCGCGAGCAGGTCGCCAAGCACCTGTCCAGGCTGCTGGCCGACACCTATTCGCTGTACCTGAAGACCCACAGCTTCCACTGGAACGTCACCGGCCCGCAGTTCAACAGCCTGCACACCATGTTCGAGGCCCAGTACAACGAACTGTGGCTGGCCGCCGACGAGGTCGCCGAGCGCATCCGCACGCTGGACGTGTTCGCCCCTGGTTCCTACAGCCAGTTCGCCAAGCTCAGCTCGGTCAAGGAGGAACCCGGCGTGCCGGAATGGAAGGCGATGGTGGACCAGCTGGTCGAGGGCCACGAGGTCGCCGCCGCCACCGCCCGCGACACGCTGAAGGCCGCCAACGCGGCCGGCGACGACGGCACCGCCGACATGGTCACCGGGCGCCTGAAGGAGCACGAGAAGACGGCATGGATGCTGCGCTCGCTGCTGAAATAAGCCAGCCGGCGCCTCGTTCACCCATCGCAAGACACCGACGGCACCTTCCCGCGAAGGTGCCGTTTTCTTGCCAGGCGCCTTCCACACGCCGCCCCGGCTGACCTTGCGCTGACCGCACCCGACGATCTTTATTGAGCCTGATGCCATGGATTGGTTAAGCTCCTCGGGCTTTACCGCCTGTTGCGCAGGCTTCCTCCGGGGATTTTTTTGAGCGCCACCGCAGCAAACCACAACAGCCGGTATCCGCTGCTCACGGCGATCATGCTCGCCCTGATCGTGGCTGCGATGAATATCGGGCTGTGGTGGTACGGCAACCTGCCGCACGGCCCGGACGACTGGCACGGCAAGATCGGTGGTTTCTCGCTGTCGGTATTCCAGCGCTACCAGAGCCCGTTCAAGCAGGATTATCCCAGCAGCGACGACATCGCCGCCGACCTGAAGCTGCTGCACCGGTACAGCGACCGGGTGCGCACCTACACGATGCAGCAGAACCCGCAGCTGTACCGTCTGGCGCAGAAGGAAGGCCTGAAGGTGATGGCCGGCGCGGAGATCGACAAGCGCCTGGACAACAACGAGCGCGAGATCGAACTGCTGATCGCCAAGGCGCGCGCCTATCCCGATACGATCACCCGCGTCATCGTGGGCAATGAGGTGCTGTTCCGCAACGATCTGCCGCCCGAGCAGATGATGCTTTACCTGGATCGCGTGCGCGCCGCCGTGCACCAGCCGGTGTCGATCGCCGAGCCGGACTATATCTGGCTGAAGTATCCCGAGCTGGCCCAGCACGTCGACTTCATCACGATCCACCTGTTCCCGTTCTGGAACGGCATCGCGCGCAAGGATGCCGTTCCCGCCGCGCTGGGCGCCTATGAGTCGATCCGCCAGCGCTATCCGGACAAGCCGGTGGTGGTCGGCGAGATCGGCTGGCCGTCGAACGGCGACCGCCACGAATACGCCGACCCCTCGGTCTCCAACGAGGCGATCTTCATCCGCGACTGGATGAACGTGGCCAAGGTCGCGCACATCGACTACTACCTGCTGGAAGCGTTCGACCAGCCGTGGAAGGAAAACCTGGGCGAAGGCCGCACCGGCGCGTACTGGGGCATGTTCAACGCCGACCGCCAGCTGAAATTCCCGCTGACCGGCCCGGTCACCGAAGACACCGCGTGGCCGTGGAAGGCGCTGGCAGCGAGCCTGCTGGCCTTGTTCCCGATGATCTTCTTCGCCCGCCGCTTCAGCCGCTTCAAGCTGATGGGGCGGCTGTTCTTCTGCATGCTGATCCAGCTTGCCTGCGGTCTGATCACCTGGTCGGCCACGCTGCCGTTCAACTTCTACCTGAGCTGGGTCGACTGGACCATGCTCACACTGCTGTTCCCGGCGCAGATCGCGATCCTCGCCATTCTGCTGATCAACGGCTTCGAGTTCACCGAGGTGCTGTGGCGGCGCGAGTGGATCCGCCATGCCGGCATGCTGAAACCCGATCCGCCCGAGAAGCAGCCGTTCGTGTCGATCCACCTGGCCTGCTACAACGAGCCGCCGGAGATGGTGATCGTCACGCTCGATTCGCTGGCCGCGCTGGACTACGCGAACTTCGAAGTGCTGGTGATCGACAACAACACCAAGGACCCTGCGGTGTGGCAGCCGGTGCAGGAATACTGCGAGAAACTGGGCAAGCGCTTCCGCTTCTTCCACCTGGCACCGTGGCCCGGCTACAAGGCCGGCGCGCTGAACTTCGGCCTGAAGGAAACCGATCCGCAGGCCGACGTGGTGGCGGTGATCGACGCCGACTATGAAGTGCGTGCCGACTGGCTGGCCACGCTCACCGGCTACTTCCACGATCCGAAGGTGGCCGTGGTGCAGTGCCCGCAGGCGCATCGCGAGTTCGAGCACAACACGTTCCGCCGGATGACCGCGTGGGAATACGATGGCTTCTTCCGCATCGGCATGCATCACCGCAACGAACGCAACGCGATCATCCAGCACGGCACCATGACGATGGTCCGGCGCAGCGCGCTGGAAGGCACCGGCGGCTGGTCCGAATGGACGATCTGCGAGGACGCCGAGCTGGGCCTGCGCCTGATGCACGCCGGCTACGAGCTGGTCTATGTCGACGAACTGATGGGCAAGGGCCTGACCCCGGCCGACTTCAAGGCGTACAAGAGCCAGCGCTACCGCTGGGCGTTCGGCGCGATGCAGATCCTCAAGGGCCGCTGGAGCTGGATGACCGAGCGCGGCCCGCTCAGCGCCGGCCAGCGCTTCCACTTCCTCACCGGCTGGTTCAGCTGGTTCGCCGATGCGCTGCACCTGATCTTCACCCTGATGGCGCTGTTCTGGACCGCGGGCATGATCGCCTACCCGCAGTATTTCAGCCTGCCGATGCAGCTGTTCCTGATCCCGGTGATCGGCTTCTTCTTCGCCAAGGCGATCTTCGGCATCGTGCTGTACCGCGCCCGCGTGCCGTGCAGCTGGTACGACACCCTGATGGCTTCGCTGGCCAGCATGGGCCTGTCGCACGCGATCGCGCGCGGCATCCTGCACGGGCTCACCCGCGAAAAGACCTCGTTCGTGGTCACCGCCAAGAGCCGGCGCCTGGGCGGCAGCAACTTCGCCGCGTTCGCGCCGGTGCGCGAGGAACTGCTGATGGCGATCGCGCTGATGTTGTGCATCGTTGGCATGGCGCTGGGCTACGGCACGCGCTACATCGAGGGCACCTTGTGGATGTTCATCCTCGCCGCGCAGTCGATCCCGTACGTCTCGGCGGTAATCGGCGCGTGGATCGCGCACAGGGCGGGCGACAAGGCCGGCTGATGCGGCGCATCGGCCGCACCGGCAAATCAGGCATGACGCTTTGGCTCTGCCGTCGAGGCAATGAGCGGCATTCATACCCAGCCAACATCGAGTTGGGTAAGCTGCCCTCACCCCGTGAAGCTCCCCGCAAGGACGGAACCCCCACGCATGCGCCGAATCCCCCGACGCCTGAGTCTGCTGTTACTGCCGCTGGTGCTGTTGTCGACACAGGCCCGGGCCGGCGTGCAGCTGACGGTGGATGGCGTCGAGGATCCGCTGAAGGCGGCGGCGATCGCCGGCGTGGAGCTGTCGCAATACGCCACCCGTGAAGTCAGCGATGCGCAGGTGCGGCGCCTGTACGAACGCGCGCCCGGCCAGGTGAAGTCCGCGCTGGAGCCGTACGGCTACTACGACGCCAGCGTCACCGGCGACCTGCAGCAGGTCGGCAAGGACTGGCAGGTGACCCTGCACGTGCGACCGGGCGAGCCGGTCAAGGTCACCGCCGTCGACGTGCAACTGGACAAGGAGGCGGCGCAGCTCGCCCCGCTGCGCCGCGCGAAACGCGCGATCGAGCGGCTCAAGGGCAAGCCGCTGGACCACGGCGCCTACGACGCGGCGCGCGACGCGCTCAGCGCGCAGCTCACCGCCAACGGCTTCCTCGACGCCCGCCTGCTCACCCATCGGGTCGAAGTCACCCGCGCCGACCACAGCGCGGCGATCAAGCTGGCATGGCAGGCCGGCCCGCGCTACCGCTACGGCCAGGTGCACTTCGACGGCTCGCAGTTCAACGACGGCTTCCTCGACCGCTACGTGCCGTTCAAATCCGGCGACTACTTTTCGCAGAACCAGCTGCTGGAACTGCAGCAGGCGCTGAACGGCGCGGACTATTTCGCGGTGGTCAACGTGCAGCCGGACGCGGACGAGGCCAAGAACGGCGTGGTCGACGTCAGTGTGCAGCTGGCACCGGCCAAGCGCACGATCTACACCGGCGGCCCGTTCATCGGCACCGACACCGGCTTCGGCGTGCGCGGCGGGATGGAGCGGCGCTGGGTCAACCGGCGCGGGCACAAGTGGAAGAACGAACTGGTGGTGGCGCAGAAGCTGAAGACGCTGTCCACGCTGTACTCGATCCCGATGCCCGGCGACAACCAGCGCAGCTACAACGTCGGCGCGAACTTCCGCGACGCCAACACCGCCACCTCGCAATCGCGCACGCTGGAGCTGGTCGGCAACGAGACCCGCCAGTGGCACGGCTGGACCCGCACCCTGGGCGTGCATGCGCTGTCCGGCACGTTCACCGTAGGCAAGCGCGGCGGCGAACCGGACAATGCGCCCGGCATCGAGCACGGACACAGCACGCTGGTGTTCGGCGAGGCCGCGCTGATGCGCAAGCAGGCCGACAACCCCGACTTCGTGCACCGCGGCTGGCTGCTCAGCGTGGCCGCGCGCAGCACCGCCGGCAGCCTGTTGTCCGACGCCAGCTTCAGCGACTTGACCGCCGACGCGAAGTGGATCCGCGCGTTCGGCGCACGCCAGCGCAACCGGCTGATCCTGCGCGGCAGCGCCGGCGTCACCTGGACCGACGACTTCGCCGCACTGCCGCCGCAACTGCGCTTCTTCGCTGGCGGCGATCGTTCGGTGCGCGGCTACGGCTACCAGTCGATCGGCCCGCGCAACAGCGCCGACCGCGTCATCGGCGGCAAGAACCTGCTGGTCGCCAGCAGCGAGGTCGAGCACTACTTCACGCGCAACTGGGGCATGGCCGCCTTCGTCGACGCCGGCAACGCGTTCAGCGGCACCGACTACCGCCCGAAGATCGGCGCCGGCCTTGGCCTGCGCTGGCGCTCGCCGGTGGGCATGATCCGGGTCGACCTGGGCACGCCGATCCACGACGACCGCGCGCACGGCATCCAGCTGCACCTGGTGATCGGACCGGATCTGTGACGGGACGGGAATCGGGAATCGGGAATCGAAAAGGCTCAACCATTGAACGTCGCACCCACCACCGTTCTCCCCCGGATCAAGTCCGGGGCAGGCTCTGAGCGTAGGCCCGCAGGGCCGAAGTCGAAGGGCATCTCGCGAAGGATGGCCCTTCGACTTCGCTGCGCTACGCTCAGGGCGAACGGTGCGCCATTGCCACGAATGACAAGCGGAGCACGCTGACGGCATGAAGTGGTTCAAGCGCATCGCCATCGCATTCGCCGCACTGCTGCTGCTCGTGGCGGCGACGCTGTGGTGGCTGCTCGGCACCGGTTCCGGCCTGCGCTTTGCGCTGGCGCGGGCACAGGCCGCCACCGACGGCGCGTTGCATGTGCAACAGGCGCAGGGCCGCCTGCTGGGTCCGCTCGACCTGGCCGGCATCCGCTACGACGACGGCAAGGGCACCGTGGCGACCGTGGCAAAGGCGCATCTGGATCTGCGCTTCTGGCCCTTGCTGGCCCAACGCCTGCATGTACTCGCGCTGGACATCGATGGCGTCGAGGTCGCCCTGCCCAAGCCTGCACCGGACGACACCTCCCGCTCCGGCAGCTTCTCGTTGCAGCCACCGGTCGAACTGATCCTCGACCGCGTGCACGTGGGCACGCTGAAGCTGACGCAGGACGGCCAGCCGCTGTTCGCCTCCCATCGGCTCGACCTGGCCGGCAGCTGGACCGACCGCGGCATCGAACTGCGCCAGCTCGTGCTGCAGGCGCCCGACGGCCACGCCAACCTCGATGGCAAGCTGGCGATAGGCACGCGTTACCAGGGCAAGGGCAAGGCCGCCTTCGCCTGGAGAATCGGCGACACCCGCTACGCCGGCAGCCTCGATGCGCACAGCGACGGCAAGCGGGCGCAGCTCGATCTCCGGCTCACGGCGCCGGCCGTGGCCCGACTGCAAGTGGACCTGGCCCAATCCGGCGACTACGCCTGGACCGGCCAGCTCGACGCACCGCGCTTCGACCCGAAACCGCTGCTCGGCGACAGTTCGCTGAAGGCGCTGGCGATCGCCGTGCAAGGCCATGGCGACCGCCACGGCGGCACGCTCGACGGCCGGCTCGACCTCAACGACTACCCGTTGCTGCTGCAGCCGCTGCGCGCGCAATTCAGCGACGACTTCAACACGCTGACCCTGCAGCAGCTCAAGCTCGGTTCGCCGCAGATCAAGGGCAGCGTGGAGGCCAGCGGCACCGTGCAACTCTCCGCCAAGCCGCTCAGCGCCGTACTGGACATCCGCTGGAACGACCTGCTGCTGCCGGCGGACCTGGCCGGCCAGGCGCTGGCCAGCCGCGGCGCGCTCAAGGCCAGCGGCAGCGCCGACAAGTACCACGCCGAAGGCGACGTCGACATCGGCCCGCCGGGCAAACCCGCGAAGCTGGCGCTGAACCTGGACGGCACAGCGCAGCTCGTCACCCTGCACACGCTGCAACTGAAACAGGCACGAGGCGGCCTGCAGGCGCACGGCACGCTGACCCTGCAGCCGAACCTGGCGTGGCAGGCCGAAGCGACCGCCGACCAGCTCGATCCCGGCCAGTTGTTCGCCGGCTGGAACGGCGCCCTGGACTTCGACATCGCCAGCAACGGCAGCCTGCCGAAGAATGGCCCGGATGCCACGCTGGAGATCCGTCGGCTGACCGGCAAGCTGCGCGGGCGCGCGGTCAGCGGCCACGGCAAGCTGCACCTGTCGCCGGACGACGTGGTCGACGGCCAGCTCGATCTCGCCTCCGGCGGCAGCACCGTGAAGCTGGATGCCCGATCAGGCGCCAGCAACGATGCCGACCTGCAACTGGCGATCGCCTCGCTGGGCGACTGGCTGCCGGATGCGAGCGGCCGTCTGGACGGCCATTTCAACATCCGCGGCATGCGGCCGAAGCTCAGCATCAACGGCCAGCTGCGCGGCCAGGCACTGGCCTGGCAGCAGCAGAAGGCGGACACGCTGCAGCTGGTCGTGGGCATTCCCGACATCAGCCATCCGGCCGGCAAGCTCGACCTGCGGACCAGCAACGTGTACCTGCAAGGCCTGCTGTTCCAGCGCCTCGACCTGCTGGCCGAGGGCAGCCAGGGCAATCATCGGCTGACGCTCGACGCGCGCGGCGGCCAGCTTTCCGGCCGGCTCGCGCTGCACGGCGCGCTGAAGGGTCCGGCCTGGAACGGCACGCTGTCCACCCTCGATATCGAACCGCAGGGCATGCCCGGCTGGCGCCTGCGGCAACCGTCGCCACTGAGCTACAACGACGGCGCGATGAGCCTGTCCGAGCTGTGCCTGAGTGCCGGCGATCCGCAGTTGTGCGTGACCGCGAAACAGGACAAGCCGGGCAACCTCGATGCCAGCTACCGGCTGCAGGCGCTGCCGCTGGCGCTGCTGCTGAATGCCGCGGGCGATGCCGACCTGCCGATCCGTGCCGAGGGCAGCCTGGAGGGCAGCGGCCGG
>LNAP01004445.1_pt1 | contig 12936 bp, 12 predicted proteins | sample 602601 | NCBI WGS metagenome assembly LNAP01 (sample SAMN02440304, study PRJNA202911) | soil metagenome | biome: Subtropical and temperate rainforests or woodlands; isolation source: soil samples (1 kg each in a 20% v/v slurry with milli Q water) were... ...
TTCTTGCCGACCGCGCGCGCCACCGGCACCGTCACCGAGCCGTCGCCGCCGATCGTGATGGGCACGGCGCCCGCCGCGACGATGCGATCGACGGCCTGCTCGGTGCGCGCGAAGGCGTCTTCGATCTTGCTCGGCGTCAAACGGACGTTGCCGCAATCGACCAATCCCAGTGCTGCGACGGGATCGAAGTCGGCGTGGATGGAGTAGCGGCGGATCAGCGCCGATTGCTGGCGCACCGAATCGGGGCCGCCGCGCGCGCCGATGCGCATGTTGGTGCCGCAGTCGAACGGGATGCCGAGGATCGCCGCCTTGTTGGCCGGCCCCGGCCGGCCGTGAGGCACGCCCATGAAGGTCATGGGCGAGGTGAAGAGCTCGGACTCGGGCAGGCGCTCCGCGGTCAGGTTACTGGCCCTTCGGACAGCGCTCGCTGCTCGTCAGTACGCTTGCGCAAAAGCGGCCGCCGTCACTTGGAGCATGCGGCATCGCAGGCCTGCCACGGGCCCCTGCAGTTTTCCATGTTCTTGCTGCTGGTCGGCGTACATTGCAGGAACGTCCTGTGGCATGCATCCTTGCAAGCTTGAACTTGCGACTGCCCTTGGGCCTGGCCTTGGGCTTGGACCTGGGCCGCGAAGAGACCGGCACCAGCAATGCCCACGACGGCGCATGCCACGACAAACGCCTGCTTCATCATGAACGACCTCCCGCTCAATACATGTCCAGGAGGGACAGGTATGGAGGAAGTCTATCGGGTGTCATGGAGGGCTGCCATGGGTTTTGGCAGCGCACCCTCAGGCGATCTCGTCGGCGCCGCGCGCTGGCGTGCAGTCAGCTGGCCTTCAGGAACTGGAGCAGGAGCCGGTTCACCTCGTCAGGCTGCTCCTGCTGGACCCAATGGCCGGCGCCCTCGATGAGATGGATCTCCTTCATGTTGGTGCACGCCGTTTTTTGCATCCGCTCCAGCGCACCCGGCGACTGGTAGATGCCCCAGTCGCTGCGGCCTGAAATGAAAGTCGCGGGCACGTCGATGGTGCGGCCGGCGAAGACCTCCAGCTCGCCGTTGAAGCGTCCGCTGGTGCGCACGCGATACCATTGCAGGCCGCCCTGAAAGCCGTTGCGTTCGTATTCGCCGCTGTAGACCCGCAGTTCATCCTCGGTGAGCCAGCGGTTGGCCGCGATCTCGCCGGGCGACGGCATCTCCTTGGCCACGGTCGCCGCCATGCCGTCGGCGAGATCCATGATGTAGTAGGTCGGCATCCTGGCGAGCTCCTCGGCGGTCCAGCCTTTGAGCTCGAACGGCTTGTTGGCCTTCCAGTCGGCGCTCTTGTGATGATAGTAGGCGCGCAGGAAGGCATGCACGCCCTGCGGCGCCTTCCACATGTCGTCGTTGGCCGGACGGGTCGAATAGTACCACTGGTAATGCTTGCGCGGCCGCGGCAGGGCGGCAAGAGCGGCATGGATATCGGGACCGGCCGGGCGCGGCGCAGACACCAGCGGCGGCGGCCCGGCGAACGGACCGCTCATCAGCACCAGGCGCTTGAAGAAGTCCGGCCGCAGCAGGGCGCCGTAGGCGGCCGGCGTGACGCCGAAATCGTGGCCAACCACGGCCTCGACGGAGCGATGGCCAAGGGCTCTCGTGACGCCCATGGCATCGCGCAGCAGGTTCAGGACACGGAACGAGGCGAGATCGCCGTCGTAGCTCGCGTCCCAGCCGGTAGTGCGGCCATAGCCGCGCTGGTCGGGGGCGAAGGCGTGGTAGCCTGCTGCGGCCAGCGCCGGCAGCACCTTGCGCCAGCTATAGGCGATCTCGGGAAAGCCATGCAGCAGCAGGACTGCGGGTCGGCCGGACGCCTCGTAACCCGCCTCGAGGACGTGCACGTCGAGGCCGTTGATTCCGGGAAGAATGCGGGCGCGGACGCCGTTGGGAAGGACAGACAAGGGAAGGGGCTGCATGCCCCGAGCCTACGCGACGCTTCAGGGGAAGGGCAGTCCCAAAGGCGCAACTACGGCTTGGTCAAACCATCGGCGCACGCGCTGCCGTCCATCGCTACCGATGTTTTGCCGGATATCTTGCACGCTTCCCGGGCAGCGCGCGCGATGCGCGCCTCGGCGTAGGCGAGGTCGGGCTCACCACGGTCGAACGCCTTGGCCGCACTCACGACGCAGCGCTCGAACGTTTGCGTCCCCGGCGTACCGCCGTACTCGAGACAAGCATGCTCGGCGAAAACCAGGGACTGACCCGACTGGGCATCGGCCTGGTCGCGCGGGGTGATAGCGGCCATCGTCAGGCCGCCCACCGCAAGCATAACTAGGTTGTAGCGGAGCATGGCTGCCCTCCTTCCGATCGCCCCTGTCTTCGGAGGCAACGCCAGGTGGAAAAGCCGGTTGCTCGTTCAAATGGGGCGGTTGTGCAGCGTCCGCTCGTTGGGCTTCGCCAGCGACATGTCGCTTCCTGCGCCCGCTAGGGATGATCCGCGATCTGCGGCCCATAAGTTGGCGGCGCATCGGCGTCCACCATCCGGCCCCGCGCATAGGTCTCGCGATCGATGCACGCCTGGAAGCCCGTGGTCTGCGGCTGCAGCCCATAGCCCAGGCAGGCATCGCGGGCATTGGCGGTCACCTTGGCGAAGCTGCGCGCAAGCCCAGGCTCGCCCCAGTACAAGGCGCGCGTCGCCTGCGACAGGCAATACTCGTACCCGTCGCTCCCGGGCGACACCCCGTGCTCGCGGCAGATGCGCTGGGCCTGGCTTTGCGCCGAGGCCGGCGGGATCGGCGGCACGAAAGCAACGAACGCGACGGCTGTGATCGCGCTCCCGAGCGCGATGGCGGCATGCACCCGGCTTTTGGTCATGGCTGGAACTCCATGGTCTGTTGCCTGACCAACGCGGCGCCGAGGCCTGGGGTTGCGACTTTGGTACAAAACTCGCCCCATTGCGGCCTCAATTGCCACACTCGGACGAGCGCGTGTCTAGTAGCTCTTCGGCAGGCCCAAGACCCGCTCGGCCACGTAGCACAGGATGAGCTGCTCGCTCACCGGCGCAATGCGCGCGATCAGGACCTCGCGCAGGAAGCGTTCCACGTGAAATTCCTTGGCGTAGCCGTAGCCGCCATGGGTGAGGACGGCGCGCTCGCAGGCCTCCCAGGCGGCACGCGCACCGAGATACTTGGCGGAGTTGGCTTCGGCGCCGCACTCCTTGCCGTTGTCATAGAGCCAGGCCGCCTTGAAGGTGAGCAGGTTGGCGGCCTCGAGCTGCATCCAGCTCTCGGCAAGCGGATGCTGGATCGCCTGGTTCTTGCCGATGGGCCGGCCGAACACGATGCGCTCCTTGGCGTACTGCGTGGCGCGGGCAAGGGCTGCCCTGCCGATGCCGATCGCCTCGGCCGCGATCAGCACGCGCTCGGGGTTGAGCCCATGCAGCAGGTAGTGGAAGCCCTTGCCTTCCTCGCCGATGCGGTCTTCGAGCGGCACCTTCAGCCCGTCGATGAACACCTGGTTGGTGTCGATCGCCTTGCGGCCCATCTTGTCGATCTCGGTGACCTCGATCTTGGAGCGGTCGAAGTCGGTGTAGAACAGCGACAGGCCGTCGGTCGGCCGCTTGCACTTGTCCTTGGGCGTGGTGCGGGCGATCAGCAGCATCTTGTCGGCGATCGAGGCCGTCGTGGTGAAGGTCTTCTTGCCGTGCACGATGTAGCCGTTGCCATCGCGCTCGGCCTTGGTGTCGAGCGCCGTGGTGTTGAGCCCGGCGTCGGGCTCGGTGACGGCGAAGCAGCCCTTCACCTTGCCCTTGATGATGTCGGGCAGGATGCGCTTCTTCTGCTCCTCGGTACCGAACACGACGATGGGGTTGGGGCCGAAGATGTTGAGATGGATGGCCGAGGCACCCTGCAGGGCGGCGCCCGATTCGGCAACGGTCTGCATCAGCAGGGCCGCCTCGGTGACGCCAAGCCCCGAGCCGCCATACTCCTCGGGCATGGCGATGCCGAGCCAGCCGGCATCGGCCATGGCGCGATAGAAGTCGTCGGGAAAGCCTCCTTCCTTGTCCTTCTTCAGCCAGTACTTGTCATCGAACCGAGCGCACAGTTTGGCGACGCTGTCCTTGATGGCGAGCTGATCTTCGGTGAAGGCGAAATCCATGGTGTTGCCTTAGCGGTTGGCTGCCAGCCACGACAGCATGATGCGGTTGAACTGGTCGGGCCGCTCGACATTGGGCAGGTGACGCGCGGCGGCGATGCCTTCGTAGCGGCCACCCGGGATCTTCGAGGCGATGAGCTGGTTGCGGTCGGGCGGCGTGCCCTGATCCTCGTCACCGCAGATCACCAGGGTGGGGGTCTTGATGGTGGGCAGGCGGTCCTCGTAGTTGAAGTTCTGGATTGCCGACATGCAGCCCGCCGAGCCTTGGGGCGTGGTGCCGCTGATCGTGTCGCGAATCTCCCGCCAGCGCACCGGGTTCACTTTCTTGAACTCGTCGGTGAACCAGCGCTCCATCGTGGCGTCGGCCAGCGCCGCCAAGCCCTTGGTCCGTACCGTCGCCTTGCGCTCTTCCCAGGTCCCCGCCGAGCCCGGTGGAGTCGACGGCTGGGTGTCGCAGAGCGTCAGCGACAGCAGGTAGTTCGGATTCGCGAGCGCGAAGCCCTGGCCGATCATGCCGCCGATCGACAGGCCGATGTAATGCACCTTCTTGATGTCGAGCACGTCGAGCGCGCCCTTAACGTCGGCCGCCAGCACGTCCATCGTGTAGTCGCCGTCGACCGGCGCGCTGCCGCCATGGCCGCGCATGTCGAGCCGCAGCACGCGGTAGCCCGCTGCCAGCAACGGCACCATCTGTTCGACCCACATGCCGCCGTCGGCATTCAGCGAATGGGTGAAGCATACCGTCGGCGCGCCCTGCGGGCCGGCCAGATCGAAATAGACGCGTCGTCCATCGAGTGAGAGCAGCATTGTCAGTCTCCAAACTTGCTGTCATCCCGAGCGCAGCGAGGGGCCTTTCCCGTGGCCTCAAAGGCCCCTCGCTGCGCTCGGGGTGACAACGGGTTACATCGCACTGATCCCGCCGTCGATCACGACCTCCGAGCCGGTCATGAAACTCGATTCGTCGGAGGCGAGAAAAACCAGGGCCCAGCCCACTTCCTCGGGCCGGCCGAGCCGGCCGATCGGCACCTGGCGGCCGAGCTTCTGCTGCATGACCTCCTGGCCGAAACGGTCGCGGTACTTGTCGAGAATCGGCGTGTCGATGAAGGTCGGATGCACCGAGTTGCAGCGGATGTTGTAGCCCGACTTGGCGCAGTGCAGGGCCACCGACTTGCTGAGCAGCCGCACGCCCGCCTTGGCCGAGTTGTAGGCCGCCATGTTGGCGCCGGCGATGATGCCGGAGATCGAGGAGATGTTGATCACCGAGCCGCCGAGCTTGTGGGTATGCTTCTTGATCTCGCCGACGCCATGCTTGCAGCCCAGGAACACGCCGTCGAGGTCGATGGCATGCACGCGGCGCCACTCCTCGAGCGTGATGTCCTCGACCGTCTTGCTGAGGCCGATGCCGGCGGAATTGAGCAGGACGTGAATGGCGCCGAACTTGTCGACGGTCTCGGCGATCGCTGCTTTCCAGTTGTCCTCGCTGGTCACGTCGAGCTTCACGAAGTGTCCGGCCGAACCCAGCTTGTCGGCGACCGCGTTGCCGCGGTCGACGGCAATGTCGGCAACGACGACCTTCGCACCTTCCTGGGCCATCAGGACGGCGGCGTTGGCGCCTAGCCCCGAGGCGCCGCCGGTGATCAGGGCCACCTTGCCGGCCAGACGATCGGTCATGTCTTCTTTCCTCCAGCTCTGGCTTCGCGATGGGCGATGTAGCTCGTCGCCGCCACGATGATGGCCGCACCCACGAACGTCCAGCCGTCGGAGGTCTTGCCCCAGAGCGCCACGTCCGACAAGGCGGCCCATACGATACCGAGGAAGGTGATGGGCTGCAGGGCGGAAATGTCGAGCAGTCGGTAAGCCCAGGTGATGAAGAAGTAGCCCATGGTGCCGAAGAAGCCGGAGGCCAGGAACCACAGGAGCTGCTCGCCCGTCGGCGTCTGCCAGAACCAAAGGCCGAACGGCGCGAAGCACACGGCGCCGACGACGCTTTGCCATAGGACGACGACTTCGGGCCGGTCGCGGCCGGCCACGACCTTGGCGACGAGGTTGGAACCTGCGATCAGCGGCACGGCGATCATCATCATGACGATGCCGGGGTTCATCGCCACCAGGCCCGGCCGCACGATCACCAGCATGCCGAAGAAGCCGACACCGACCGCGGCCCAGCGCCGCCAATGGACCGTCTCGCGCAGGAAGAGGACGGCGCCCAGGGTGACGAAGATCGGGCCGGTGAAGCCCAGCGCCGCCATGGTGGCGAGCGGCAGCCAGGCGACCGCCTCGTACCACAGGCCGTAGCCTGGCGTGTGGAACAGGCCGCGCAGGCAATGGAGCTTCATGTCGCGCGTGCGCATGCCGCTCGGTCCGGCGCGCCACAGCATGTACGGCGCGATGAACGCGATGCCCGCCAGCCAGCGGCCCCACGAGACGAGAAGCGGCGGCATTTCGCTCACCAGCTCCTTGGCCGAGACATTGAGGCAGTTGAAGAACAACCCGGAGACGACGGCGAGGAAGAAGCCGCGCGCCACGCGCGAGGGGATCAGGCGCGACAGCGAATCGGGTGCATCGGCGGCGGACGCGGACATGGCGTCTCGGCTTGCCCCTCGGCCGTGCGAGGGTCAAGGCGCCGGTTTCGCAGGGCCGCCATGCCCGCGTTGTTTTCGCTGGTTCATGCAGTAGGCTCACCGATGGGGAAGAGGAGGGGTGAACGATGATGCGTCGTTGCGTCTGTTTGCTGATTGCGGGTCTTGCTGTCCTGTCGGGACAGGCAATGGCCCAGGAGTCGTATCCCAACCGCACCGTGCGCTGGGTCGTGCCGTTCCCGGCCGGCGGGCCGACTGACACGCTGTCGCGCATCCTGGTGGCGCGGCTGGGCGAGGTCTGGGGCCAGAGCGTCGTCGTCGAGAACAAAGGCGGTGCCTCGGGCGCGATCGGCACCGACTTCACCGCCAAGTCCCCGCCCGACGGCTACACGCTGATGCTGGGGACGCAGAGCACCAACGGCTCCAACATGATCTTCTTTCCCAACCTGCCCTACGATCCGATCAGGGACTTCCAGCCCCTGACGCTGATCGGCACGGCCTGCATGGCGCTGGTGACCGCGCCCAGCGTGCCGGCCAATACGCCCCAGGAGCTGGTCGAGTGGGCCAAGAAGCAGGATGGCGGCGTCTCCTATGCTTCGGCCGCGCCCGGCAGCTCCCAGCACGTCGCCGCCGAGCTCATGGTCCGGCGTGCCGGCATGAAGGCGACGCACATCCCCTACCGCGGCAGCTCCGCCGCGATGCCGGACCTGATGAGCGGCCGCGTCGCTTTCATGTTCGACAACCTGCCGTCGGCATTGCCGGCAGCGCGCGCCGGCAAGGTCAAGGCGCTGGCCCAGACCTGCGCCAAGCGGTCGCCCTCGGCGCCCGACCTGCCGACCATGGAGGAGGCGGGCTTCCCCGACTTCGCCATCGAAGGCTGGTACGGCATCTTCGCACCGGCCAGGACGCCCAAGCCGATCGTCGACAAGCTCTCGGCCGACATCAACAAGGTGCTGAAGGAGCCCGAGTCGATGGAGAAGTGGAAGACATTGGGCTTCGATCCCATCGGCACGACGCCCGAGGCTTTCGCCGAGCGCCAGAAGGCCGACCTCGCCTACTGGAAGAAGATGATCGACTACACCGGAATCAAGGTCGAGTGAGCAGGCTTTTGCGCCCGCCTGCCGGGGCGTAGACTGCGAGCAACTTTTGGAGGCCTGCCATGGATACGGTCCTGCAATCCCGCACCCTCGATTCCAAGCCCATCGCTCCGTCGCTGTTCGCGCACTTCGTGTTGCGGTCGTCCAACATGCCGGTGATGGTCGATTGGTACTCGACCGTGCTCAACATGCATGTCGTGCAGCGCAACGACTTCATCTGCTTTCTGACCTACGACAACGAGCATCATCGGCTGGCGATCGTGAACATCGAGGGCCTGCACGAGCCCGATGCCAAGGCGTGGGGCCTGGCGCATGTCGCCTACACCTTCCGCGATATCGGCCAGCTCCTCTCGACCTGGCGCCGCCTGAAGGACAAGGGCATCGAGCCCTACCGGCCGATCCATCATGGCCCGACGATCTCGCTCTACTACCGCGATCCCGACGGCAATTCGGTCGAGCTGCAGGTCGATCGCTACAAGACGAAGGAGGAGTGCTCGGCCTACTTCACGACCGACGCCTTCCGCAAGAATCCGATCGGCGTTGCCTTCGATCCGGCGGAACTCGCCGCCGCCTATGAGGCGGGCATGCCCGAAGCCGACCTGATGCGTATGCCCGACGGGCCGCCGGCGCCGCTGGGTTCGGCGCGGCGCTAAGACAACGGGCCCAAGCGGGCGGGCTTCGCGTTCTTCATTCGACTACACAATCACCTCACCCTGAGGAGCGCACGCAGTGCGCGTCTCGAAGGGTGGGCAACAGCAATCGTGTGGCCCATCCTTCGAGACGCCGCGCTTCGCGCGGCTCCTCAGGATGAGGTCGTGCGCGCAGCGCCTGCGTTTCCGAAACTACCTCAGTTGTACTTGGCGATCTCCATGCGGCCGACCTGGTCGCGATGGACCTCGTCGGGACCGTCGGCCAGGCGCAGCGTGCGCTGGTGGGCGTACATGCTGGCGAGCTTGAAGACCTGGCTGACGCCGCCGGCGCCATGCAGCTGCAGGCAGCGGTCGACCACCTTGGAGCTGATGTTGGGCACCGCCACCTTGATCATGGCGATCTGCTGGCGGGCTTCCTTGTTGCCGAACTTGTCCATCGCCCAGGCCGCCTTCAGCACCAGCAGGCGGGCCATGTCGATCTCCATGCGCATGTCGGCGACATGGGCCTTGGTGACGCCCATCTCGGAGATGCGCTGGCCGAAGGCGACGCGGCTCTTGGCGCGCTTGATCGCCATCTCGAGCGCACGTTCGGCGACGCCGATGGCGCGCATGCAGTGATGGATGCGGCCCGGGCCCAGACGGCCCTGGGCGATCTCGAAGCCGCGGCCTTCGCCCAGCAGGATCGCCGACTTGGGCACGCGCACATTGTCGTAGACCACCTCGGCATGGCCGTGCGGCGCGTCGTCATAGCCGAACACGTGCAGCATCTTGACGATCTTGATGCCCGGCGTGTCGCGCGGCACCACGATCATCGACTGCTGGCGATAGGCCGGCGCGTTGGGATCGCTCTTGCCCATCAGGATGATGACCTTGCAGCGCGGATCGCCCATGCCCGACGACCACCACTTGCGGCCGTTGATGACGTAGCTGTCGCCGTCGGCCTCGATGCGGCATTCGACGTTGCGCGCGTCGGACGAGGCCACTGCGGGCTCGGTCATGGCGAAGCAGGAGCGGATCTCGCCGTTGAGCAGCGGCTTCAGCCACTTCTCCTTGTGCTCCTTGGAGCCGTAGCGGGCGAACACTTCCATGTTGCCGGTGTCGGGCGCCGAGCAGTTGACCGCTTCGGAGGCGATCGCGGAACGGCCCAGCACCTCGCAGATCGGCGCGTATTCCAGGTTGGAGAGACCCATCGTGCCGTGCGTGTCGCCGGAGTCGCGGTCGGCGGGCAGGAACATGTTCCAGAGGCCGCGCTTCTTGGCTTCGGCCTTGCAGTCTTCGATCACCTTGGGGAGCTGCCAGCGGTCCTTGGCCTTCTCCATCTGCTCTTCGTAGACGGGCTCGGCCGGATAGATGACCTCATCCATGAATTTGTTGAGTTTCTCGAGCAGCGCCTTGGTGCGGTCCGAGTATTCGAAATCCATCCGTCTCTCCCTGTGTGCTGCGCCGGACTCTGGCCGAAAACCGCGGCCATGTGAACGGTCATTCAGGCCGCACCCCGCTGCCGCCGTGGTTCGCTGGGCGGACCGCATGCCAGCCGCTGGCGCAGCGGGCGCAGGACGGTGATGGCGAGCACGGCCGCCACGGCATTCATCGCCGCCGCGATCATGAAGACGGCATGCCAATGGCCCATCGCCGCCGCCAGCAGGCTGGCAAGCGGCACCAGCATCGAGGCGAGGCCTTTGGAGGTGTAGAGAAGGCCGGCGTTCGCGGTGGCGTATCTTGTGCCGAAATGGTCGGTGCAGATGGCGGGGAAGAGGCTCGCCACCTCGCCCCAGGCAAAGAACACGAGGCCGCCCAGCAGCACGAACATCAGTGGATCGTGGCCCCAGGTCCCGAGCGCCCAGATGCCGACCGCCTCGATGGAGAAGGCGACGAACATCGTCATCTCGCGCCCGACCCGGTCCGATATCCAGCCGCACAAAGGCCGGGTCACGCCGTTGGTGACGCGGTCGATGGTGAGGGCGAAGGTGAGCGCCGGCAGGGTGATGCCGAGCAGGCTGACAGGGACATTGGCGACATTGAAGTCGATGGCGATCGGCGCGAGCTGAGCCGTGAAGGTGAGGCCGCCGGCGCTGACCAGGACCATCATGATGTAAAGCAGCCAGAAGAAGGGCGAGCGCAGGACCTGGGCTGGCGTGGCGTCATGGCTCGCGACGGGCAGGGCAATCGCACCGGCGGATCTGCCTTGGTGCGGCGGCGCCGTGAACATCCAGGACGTTGCGCAAACCACCAGGCCCTGGGCGACGCCGAACCAGAGAAAGGCCGCCTGGAAGCCATGGCCCGCAATGGTCGCCTGGATGGGAACGATGGTGAACGCCGAGCCGATGCCATAGCCCGCCGCGGTGAGACCGACGGCAAGTCCGCGGCGGTCCGGAAACCATTTCAGCGCATTGCCCAAGCAGGTGCCGAACACGGCTCCGGCACCGATCCCGCCCAGCGCTGCGCCGAGATAGAACAACGTCAACGAATCGGCGATCGAGTTGACGGCCCAGGCAAGGCCGACCAGCACGCCGCCCGTCAGGACGACGAGCTTCGGCCCGAACCGGTCCACCAGCCATCCTTCGAAGGGCAGCAGCCAGGTCTCGAGCAGAATGAATATGGTGAAGGCGACCTGCACGGCAGAGCGGTCCCAGCCGAATTTCTCGCGGATGGGATGGACGAACAGTGTCCAGCCGTATTGCAGATTGGCGATCATCACCATGCAGACAATGCCGGCGATGAGCTGAATCCAGCGGTTTGCCGTTCGCCGGCTCGCGGCAGGACTGCTTGGCGACATGACCCCAAAAGCTCTCTTGCCGACCGTCGGTTCCCACTCCTAAATCGGCGCAAGCAAGTATCGACCGGGAGTATCGCGTTGGACAGTGTGATGCAAACGCCATTCAAGCCGATCGACTTCCTCAGTCGCGACATCAAGGTCGAGCGGCGCGGCGACGGCACCATTCTGTTGCAGTCGAATCACAGTCTGAAGCCCTACGAAAAGCACGTGCCGGTCTTCCTGGCGAAATGGGCGCGGGAGGCCCCGGACCGGGTGTGGCTGGCGCAGCGTCGCGGGCCGGAGCGGGAATGGCTCAAGGTCACCTACGCCGAGGCCAAGCGGCAGGTCGATGCCGTGACCCAGGCGCTGATCGATCGCGGCTTCGGGCCGGACAAGCCGGTGATGATCCTGTCCTCGAACTCCATCGAGTTCGCGCTGCTCACGATGGCCGCCATGCAGGCGCGCGCGCCGCTGGCACCGGTGTCGCCGGCCTATTCGGTGATGAGCCAGGACCACGCCAAGCTGCGTTACGTCTTCGACCTCGTGAAGCCCGGCCTGGTATTCGTGCAGAATGGCGAGATCTATGCCCGGGCGCTCGCCGCCCTCGACCTCGAGGGCGTGCTGCTGGTGCATGTCGACAAGGCGCCGCCGCAAATGCAGTCGCTGCCGTGGAGCGAGCTGGTGGCGACGCGGCCAACCGATGCCGTCGCGCACTCGATCGATCAGATCGATGCCAAGACGGTCGGCAAGTTTTTGTTCACCTCGGGCAGCACCGGCATGCCCAAGGCGGTGATCAACACCCAGGAGATGATGTGCGCCAACCTGGGCATGAGCCAGATGGCCCGCACGCGCAAGCCCAGCGATCCGCCGGCCGTCATGCTCGACTGGCTGCCGTGGAACCACACGATGGGCGGCAACGCCACCTTCCAGGGCAATCTCGCCGAAGGCGGCACGACCTACATCGACGACGGCAAGCCGCTGCCCGGCCTGTTCGAGGAGACGCTGCGCAATCTGCGTGAGATCTCGCCGACCTACTTTGCCAACGTGCCGGCGGGCTACGCCATGCTGGCGACGGCACTGGAGAGGGACGATGCGCTCGCCCGGCGTTTCTTCAAGAACCTCAATTCCCTGGCCTATGGCGGCGCCACCCTCCCGTCCGATCTCTATGAACGCATGGAAGTGCTGGCGGTGAAGCACACCGGCTACCGATTGCCGTTCGTCACCGGCTGGGGCTCGACGGAGACCGCCCCGACCGCGACCACAGTGCACTGGGCTTCCGAGCGCGTTGGCCTGATCGGCCTGCCGTTCCCCGGCGTACAGCTCAAGCTCGTGCCGACGGGTGAGGAGGGTCGCTACGAGCTTCGCCTCAAGAGCGTGATCGTCACGCCCGGTTATTTCCGCCGGCCCGACCTCACGGCCCAGATGTTCGACGAGGAAGGCTTCTACAAGATCGGCGACGCCGGCCGCTTCGTCGATCCGGACGATCCGAGCTGGGGCCTGGTCTTCGACGGCCGCGTCGTCGAGGACTTCAAGCTGATGAGCGGCACCTTCGTGCTGGTCGGCACGCTGCGGACGACGGCGATTGCGGCTGCTTCGCCGGTGCTGCAGGACGCGGTGATCTGCGGCCAGGACCGCGACTATGTCGGCCTGCTGGGCTTCCCCAACCTTGCCGCCTGCCGGCGTCTCGCCGGCGACGAGGGCGCGAAGCTGCCGGCCGCCGAGCTTC
>LNAP01013364.1_pt1 | contig 12933 bp, 10 predicted proteins | sample 602601 | NCBI WGS metagenome assembly LNAP01 (sample SAMN02440304, study PRJNA202911) | soil metagenome | biome: Subtropical and temperate rainforests or woodlands; isolation source: soil samples (1 kg each in a 20% v/v slurry with milli Q water) were... ...
CACCAAGGCCCGTCAGGCCCAGAGCCGGATCAAGGCACTGGAGCGGATGGAAGAGCTGTCCGCCGCCCACGTCGATTCGCCGTTCGACTTCGTCTTCCGTGAATCGCAGAAAATCTCCAGCCCTTTGATCGATCTGTCGGACGCTCGCCTGGGTTATGGCGACAAAGCCGTGCTGGAGAAGGTCAAGCTGCAACTGACCCCCGGTGCGCGGATCGGTTTGCTTGGCCCGAACGGTGCCGGTAAGTCGACCCTGATCAAGAACCTCGCCGGTGAACTCTCGCCGTTGGCCGGGCGCCTGACCCGTGGTGAGAACACCGTCGTCGGCTACTTCGCCCAGCATCAGCTCGATTCCCTCGATTCCAAGGCCAGCCCGTTGCTGCACTTGCAGCGTCTGGCGCCGACCGAACGCGAGCAGACCCTGCGCGACTTCCTCGGCGGTTTCGACTTCCGTGGCGCGCGTATCGACGAGCCGGTGCTGAATTTCTCCGGTGGCGAAAAGGCCCGTCTGGCCCTGGCATTGATTGCCTGGGATCGGCCGAACCTGTTGCTGCTCGACGAACCGACCAACCACCTGGACCTCGAAATGCGCCTGGCGCTGACCATGGCCCTGCAGGAATTCAGTGGCGCGGTGCTGGTGGTCTCTCACGATCGTCATCTGCTCAAAAGCACCACCGATAATTTCTATCTGGTGGCCGACGGCAAGGTCGAGGAGTTCGACGGCGATCTGGAAGACTACGCCCGCTGGCTGGTCGACTACCGTCAGCGCAATGCGCCGGTCAGCAACACCCCGGTCAACCCGGACAAGACCGACAAGAAGGCCCAGCGCCAGGCCGCTGCTGCGTTGCGTCAGCAACTGGCACCGCACAAGCGTGAGGCTGACAAGCTCGAAACCGAGTTGGGCAAGCTGCACGAGAAACTGGCGAAGATCGATACCAGCCTCGGCGACAGTGACATTTACGAACCGGCGCGCAAGAACGATTTGCGCGATCTGCTGGCTGAACAGGCCAAGTTGAAGGTGCGTGAAGCCGAACTCGAAGAAGCCTGGATGGAAGCCCTGGAACTGCTCGAAAGCATGCAGGCGGAGCTGGAGGCGCTGTCCTGATGGAAGCCTTCAAGCTGCCGCTGCCGGCGGGGTGGGGCGAGCCGATCTGGTTCGCTGCGCAAATCCTGCTGATTCTGTTGGCGGGTTACTTTGCCCAGCGCTTCGTCGCTAAATGCCTGACGCGCCTGGGCGAGCGCTACCCGTTTCCACCGCAACTGCTGATGCCGCTGCGCGGAGGTTTGCGCTGGCTGATCATGGGCAGTGCGCTGATTTTCGTACTCGAACGCCTCGGAGTCTCGGCCACCGTGCTCTGGACCGCGTTGTCCGGGTTTGTTGCGGTCGCGGCAGTGGCGTTCTTCGCCATGTGGAGCGTGCTGTCCAACCTGCTGTGCGCGATCCTGATCTTCACCGTCGGCCCGTTCCGCATCGGTGACGTCGTCGAGTTGGTGGACACCACCGACAAGCCCGGCGTCAAAGGCCGGGTGGTGGCGATCAATCTGCTTTACACCACGCTGATTGAAGCGGAAGAACTGGGTACCGGCAGCGCCATGGTGCAAGTGCCCAACAGTCTGTTCTTCCAGCGTTCGGTTCGGCGCTGGCGCGGGAGTGATGTGTTTCCGTTGAGCGGGATCGAAAAGTAAACCTTCTGTTGCCGGACACACCGCTATCGCGAGCAGGCTCCTCCCACAGGGGAACGTATTTCAACTGTGGGCGTGAGCCGGCTCGCGATGGGACCAAAAGTCATAAAACGTTGGTCGGCAGTCGCTCTATCCTTCAAAAAATCGGTAGTCATCAGCCCAAAGCCGCATTAGCTTAGACGTCTGTCACAAGTCTGAGTCGAGGTGTGCAATGGAGCTTCAAACATGGCTGGCGTTTTTTGCCGCCTGTTGGGTGATCAGTCTGTCTCCCGGTGCCGGCGCCATTGCGTCGATGTCCAGCGGTCTGCAATACGGTTTCTGGCGCGGTTACTGGAACGCCCTGGGCCTGCAATTGGGCCTGGCGGTACAGATCGCGATTGTCGGCGCCGGTGTGGGCGCGATTCTCACGGCATCAGCCACCGCTTTCTATGCGATCAAATGGTTCGGTGTGGCCTACCTCGTTTATCTCGCGGTCAAGCAATGGCGCGCGCTGCCCAGCGACATGAGTGACGACGCGGCCGTGCGTCAGATCGGCAAGCCGCTGGCTTTGGTGTTCCGTGGGTTCCTGGTCAATATCAGCAATCCCAAGGCTCTGGTGTTCATGCTGGCGGTGTTGCCGCAGTTCATTGATCCTCACGCACCGCTGCTCGCTCAGTACCTGATCATTGGTGTGACCATGGTCTGCGTCGACCTGATCGTCATGGCCGGGTACACCGGGTTGGCGTCGAAGGTGCTGCGCCTGTTGCGCACGCCCAAGCAGCAAAAACGCATGAACCGGACCTTTGCCGGGCTGTTCATCGGTGCGGCGGCGTTTATGGCGACATTGCGCAAAGCTGCGGTTTAAAGCACCAAGGAACACAAAAGGCGACCTCCGAGGTCGCCTTTTTCATGTCCGGAGCCCCTGCAGAAACGCCGGTACTTGCTAACAAAGCTTGAGTGAAAGTCATTGGAAGTGAACAATGTGTTACTTCGTATTTCCAATTGAGATTCATTCATGACTGCCCCGTCCCGTTTCCTGGCCTGGCTGGTGTTGCCGCTGTTTGCCTTGTGCAGTTTCAATCTGCTGGCTTCCACCGTGGAAGGCGCGCCGCAAGCCCTGCATTTGCTCGATTACATCGGTGCGGATTATCCGCAGACGGTGCAAGCGGGCAAGGTCATCGACGAGTCCGAATACCGCGAGCAGCTGGAATTCATCAAGGTGCTGCAAGGCTTGATCGCGGCGATGCCGGCCAAGCCGGAAAAAGCCGGGCTGGAGCAGGGCGTCAGCACGCTGCGCAGCGCCATCGCTGCCCGTCAGGACGGCGCGGATGTGGCCCGGCAGGCTCGGCAACTCGGCGCGAAACTGGCCGTGGCCTATGAAGTCAGTCAGGCGCCGATCATTACCCCGGATCCGACCCGTGGTGCACCGCTTTACGCCCAGCATTGCTCGGTCTGCCACGGCGATACGGGGGCCGGTGACGGCCCGGCCGGTGTCGGTCTGACGCCGCCGCCGGCCAATCTGCGTGACACGGCGCGCCTGGATCACCTGAGTCTGTACGCGATCTACACCACAGTGGGCCTGGGCGTCGAAGGCACGGACATGCCGGCCTTCGCCGATCAACTGGACGATCGCCAGCGTTGGGACCTGGCAACCTACATCGCCGGTTTCAGCGCCGATCCGGCCGCCGCCACATCCGAAAAGACCTACAACATCGCCGACCTCGCTCGTCAGACGCCAGCCGAAGTGCAGGCCGCCGATGGCCCGCAAGCCGCCGCGACGTTCCGTGCGCAGCGGGCGCAACCGCCGCAGGTCAAGCGCGGCCCGGCGCAGTTGCTCGACTACACCGCCGCCACCCTGGACAAGAGCCTCGCGGCCTACCGTGCCGGCGATCATGATCAAGCCTATGACTTGTCGGTAGCGGCGTATCTGGAAGGCTTCGAACTGGTCGAGAGCTCGCTGGACAACGTCGACGCCAACGTGCGCAAGGACACCGAAAAGTCCCTGATGGCGTACCGTCAATCGTTGCAGGACGGTTTGCCGGTGGCCCAGGCCCAGCAGCGTCTGGACGCGGCCAAGGCCAAGTTGAAGGAGTCCGCCGGGCTGCTGGGCAGCGACGGCTTGAGCTGGTCCTTGAGCTACATCTCCGGTTTGCTGATTTTGCTGCGTGAAGGCCTCGAAGCGATTCTGGTGCTGGCGGCGATCCTGGCGTTCCTGCGCAATACCGGCCAGCAATCCGCGGTGCGCAGCGTCAACGTCGGTTGGGGCCTGGCGTTGTTGGCGGGTCTGGCGACCTGGGCACTGGCGGCCTATGTGATTGATGTCAGCGGTTCGCAGCGTGAATTGCTGGAAGGTGCGACGGCGTTGTTTGCCGCCGTCATGGTGCTCTGGCTGGGCGTGTGGATGCACGACCGTCGTCACGCGGCAGCCTGGCAGGACTACATCAAGAGCAGCCTGGTGGGCGGCGGCGGACGCTTCGGCTTTGCGACGCTGGCGTTTTTCTCGGTGTATCGCGAGCTGTTTGAAGTGATTCTGTTCTACGAAACCCTGTGGCTGCAGGCGGGGCCTGCGGGGCATAACGCAGTGTTGGCCGGTGGTGCAACGGCGCTGGTGTTGCTGGTCGGGCTGGCGTGGGTGATCCTGCGTGGCTCGCAGAAACTGCCGCTGTCGTTGTTCTTCAGCATCAACGCCGGTTTGCTCTGCGCGCTGTCGGTGGTGTTCGCCGGGCATGGCGTGAAGGCGTTGCAGGAAGCCGGAATCTTCGGCACCCGGCCGGTGCCGTTCTTTGACTTCGACTGGCTGGGGATCCACGCGGATGCGTATTCGCTGAGTGCCCAGTGCTTGGCGATCGTTGCGATTGTGGTGCTGTATGGCCGTAGCTGGATGGCGGAGAAGCGGCGGGTGCAGGTTTCTTAAGAGCATTCGCTGCGCCCATATTCGCGGGCAAGCCTCGCTCCTACAGGTTGTACGCGGCCCCAAATAACGCGCGAATCCTGTAGGAGCGAGGCTTGCCCGCGAAGCTTTTAACGGAGGGAAACACAATGCGCGTATGGATCGATGCCGACGCCTGCCCACGGGCGGCGAAGGATCTGGTGGTGAAGTTCGCCCTCAAACGCCAGTTCGAAGTGGTGCTGGTGGCGGGGCAGCCACAGATCAAACCTGGCCTGGCTCTGGTGAAGCTGATCGTGGTGCCCAGCGGCCCGGATGCCGCCGATGACTATCTGGTGGAACACGCGGTGCCAGGTGAACTGGTGATTTGCAGCGATGTGCCGCTGGCCGATCGGCTGGTGAAAAACGGCGTTTCAGCGCTGGACCCGCGGGGGAAGGAATTCGATGCGCAGAACATGGGCGATCGGTTGGCAGTGCGTAACCTGTTCACCGATCTGCGTGAACAAGGCCAGATGAGTGGCGGGCCGGCGCCGTTTGGTGAGCGCGAGAAGCAGGCGTTCGCCAATGCGCTTGACCGGATACTCACTCGGCTGACCCGTAAAGCCTGAGCCTTACTCAAATCAAAGGTGGGCGCGAGCAGGCTCACTCCCACAATTTGACCGCGTTAAGCGTCGTTTTCGTGGGTCAGTTCGAGGACACGGTCGACCAGTTTGTTGATCCCCGAGGCGGCTTCGCTGATGCTCTGGGCCAGCATATAAGCCGGGGTGCAGACGAGTTTGCGCGCCTTGTCTTCGACGATGTCGCTCACTGCGCAATCCTGGTGAGTGGCGCCCATCTTGTTCATGGCGGCGGCGGTATCGGCGTCGCTGCCAATGGTACAGGTCACGCCCGGCCCATAGATTTTCGCCGCCAGCGCCGGCGAAATGCACATCAACCCCACCGGTTTGCCCGCTTCGGCAAACGCTTCGGTCAGCGCCAGGACGTCCGGTTGAACGGTGCAACCGGCGCCTTCGATGGCGAAGTTCGACAGGTTCTTGGCCGCGCCAAACCCACCCGGCACGATCAGCGCGTCGAAGTCTTCGACGCTGGCCTCACGAATGTCCTTGATGTTGCCCCGGGCGATCCGCGCCGATTCCACCAGCACGTTGCGTGACTCGGGCATTTCGTCGCCGGTCAGGTGATTGATCACATGCAATTGCGAGATATTGGGGGCAAAGCACTGCACCTCGGCGCCACGCTGGTCCAGGCGCAGCAAGGTAATCACGCTTTCGTGGATCTCGGCGCCGTCGTACACGCCACAGCCGGAAAGGATCACTGCAATTTTTTTGCTCATGGGTTTTTCTCCAGATTCATGGCGTTAAATGTCCACTAATTTGTCACTCGTTGCCATATACACCTAGCATCTGTCCTCAAGATTCCGATCAGGGCGCGTCAATGGACTTCATTCTGTATGCGGTGCCGTTTTTCTTTGTGCTGATTGCCGTCGAGCTGCTGGCGGACCGTTGGCGCGGGTTGAGCAATTATCGGCTGGCGGACGCGATCAACAGCATCAGCACCGGGGTGTTGTCGACCACTACCGGCCTGTTGACCAAAGGTGTCGGCCTGGTGACCTATGCGTTTGCCCTCAAGCACCTGGCGCTGTTCGAACTGTCGGCCGACAGCGTCTGGGTCTGGGTGTTTGCCTTCGTCCTCTATGACTTCTGCTACTACTGGCTGCACCGTATGGGCCATGAGCGCAACATCCTCTGGGCCGCGCACTCGGTGCATCACCAGAGTGAGGACTACAACCTCTCCACGGCCCTGCGCCAGACCAGTACCGGCTTTCTGCTGAGCTGGATTTTCTACCTGCCGATGGCGGTGCTCGGCGTGCCGTTGCTGGTGTTCATCAGCGTTGCCGCGCTCAACTTGCTCTATCAGTTCTGGGTGCATACCAAACACATTCCCAAGCTCGGCTGGTTCGAGTGGTTCTTTGTCACGCCGTCCAATCATCGGGCTCACCATGCACAGAACGCTCTCTACATGGATCGCAACTACGGCGGGGTGTTCATTATTTGGGACCGTCTATTTGGCTCGTTCCAGGAAGAGGACGACAACGAGCCGGTGATTTTCGGCGTGACCACGCCGTTGGCAAGCTGGAATCCGTTGTGGGCGAACGTGCAGTTTTACGCACAGCTTTGGGATGACGCGCGACGGGCTGAAAGCACATGGGACAAGCTGCGGATCTGGTTCATGCGCACCGGCTGGCGGCCGGCGGATGTGGCGGCCAAGTACCCGATGAACAAACCGGACCTGAGTCAGTTCCGCAAATTCGAGGTGCCGCTGGACGGGCGTCAGCAGGTGTATGTGGCGTTGCAGTTCTGCGTTTACATCGCGCTGGGCAGCTATTTGATGAACCTTGAGCCACGTTTGCCGACTGCCGCGCTGGTGTTGGGCTGGGGCGCAGTGGCGTTCGGCTTGTTTACGTTGGGCATGGCCCTGGAGAATCGCCCGCAGGCGTTGAAACTGGAGCTGCTGCGCCTGGCATCGAATGTGCCGCTGGTGTGGCTGGCGCCCGTGGTCGGGCTGTGGCCGGCCAGCGCGGTGGGCTGGATCGGCCTGTTCAGCTACAGCTTGCTCAGCGGCATCGGTCTCTACTGTTGCAGGGACCGCTTCACTCGGTTGGCGTCTTAGTCTCGGCGGCCTTGGCCAGCTCGGCTTGCTCGTCGGCGTAGATCTTCTTCGCCAGACGGGCATTCTTGAAACGCCGGCGCAGCCACAAGCCCAGGCCCAGTACCAGCAGGGCACCAAGCACCCACAGCTCGTACTTCTTGACGCTGCCCAGCATGCCCTCAAGCACCGCGCCGAAGTGATACGCCGCTGCGGCCAGTGCGGTCGCCCAGATCGCAGCACCAATCCCGTTGAGCAGCAGATAACGCCCCGGCGGATATCCCGACAGGCCGATCGCCACCGGCATGACCGTGCGCAATCCATAGACGAAGCGGAAACTCAGCACCCAGATGTCCGGGTGTTTGCGGATATGTTCCAGCGCCCGGTCACCCATCAGTTGCCAGCGTGGTTTGCGCGCCAGCAATTTGCGACCGTGTTTTCGCCCGAGGAAATACCACAGCTGATCGCCGGCATAACTGCCACAGAACGCCACGATCGTGACGATCTTGATGTCCATGTATCCGCGGAACGCGAGGAAGCCTGCGAGCACCAGGATGGTTTCGCCTTCGAAGAACGTGCCGAGAAAGAGGGCGAAGTAGCCGAATTCCTGAAGAAATTGTTGGAGCATTGTCTGGATGCTGGCGAAATGAACGCGCAGCCTAACCCTTCGTGAACATTCATGAAAGTGTCCAAATGTGTCTCGACGTGAACATTTCCTACAAGGACAATGGAATGCGACTACCTGCCGCAGGGGTGCACATAACTGTAATACCACGGTCATAATGGCCGCTTATAACTGTCACGCTCGCACGCCAGCGGGCTCAGGAGTCTGCCGTGAGCTTTACCCCCGCCAACCGTTTGTTTCCTGCAACCCGCCTGCGTCGCAATCGCCGTGATGATTTTTCGCGTCGACTGGTCCGTGAAAACGTTCTGACCGTCGACGATCTGATCCTGCCGGTGTTCGTGCTGGACGGTGAAAACCGTCGCGAAGCAGTCGCGTCGATGCCGGGGGTTGAGCGTCTGACCATCGATCTGTTGCTCGAAGAAGCGGCCAAGTGGGTCGAACTGGGGATTCCGGCAGTGGCGTTGTTCCCGGTCACGCCCCCGGAGCTCAAGTCCCTGGACGCCGCCGAAGCCTGGAACCCGAACGGCATCGCCCAACGCGCCACCCGCGCCTTGCGTGCGCAGTTCCCGGAACTGGGTGTGATCACTGACGTCGCTCTGGACCCGTTCACCACCCACGGCCAGGACGGCATTCTCGACGAAGAGGGCTACGTGCAGAACGACATTACCGTCGATGCCCTGGTCAAGCAGGCGCTATCCCACGCCGAGGCCGGCGCACAGGTGGTGGCCCCGTCGGACATGATGGACGGTCGCATCCAGGCCATCCGCGAAGCGCTGGAGCTGGCCGATCACGTCAACGTGCGGATCATGGCTTACTCTGCCAAGTACGCGAGCGCCTATTACGGCCCGTTCCGCGATGCGGTAGGTTCGGCGCTGAACCTGGGCAAGGCCAACAAGGCCTCCTATCAGATGGACCCGGCCAACAGCAACGAAGCCCTGCACGAAGTGGCGGCGGACTTGTCATGGTCATGGTCAAGCCAGGCATGCCGTATCTGGACATCCTTTACCGGGTCAAAGAAGAATTTAAAGTGCCGACCTTTGTTTATCAGGTCAGCGGTGAATACGCCATGCACATGGCGGCCATCCAGAATGGCTGGTTGAGCGAAGGGGTTATCCTCGAATCCCTGACCGCTTTCAAACGTGCAGGAGCTGATGGCATCCTGACTTACTTTGCCGTGCGCGCCGCTCAATTGTTACGAGAGCAGAAATAGCCCTCCCAGGAACATTCCATGAATACCGAAGGACTCACTGAAGTTGCCGTAAAAGAAGCTCAACCCGTGGTCGAGCAAATCGCCGAGACGCCGCCGGAGCTGGAACCCGCTCCACCCGCGGCGGTGACCGAAACCGCAACAGCGGCGCCAGCGATTGCCATTCCCGGTCTGGATGACAGCAGCCTGTATATCCATCGCGAGCTCTCGCAACTGCAGTTCAACATCCGCGTGCTGGAACAGGCGCTGGATGAGTCCTACCCGTTGCTGGAGCGGCTGAAGTTCCTGCTGATCTTCTCCAGCAACCTGGACGAGTTCTTCGAGATTCGCGTGGCTGGCCTGAAGAAGCAGATCACCTTCGCCCGTGAGCAGGCCGGTGCCGATGGTCTGCAACCGCATCAGGCCCTGGCCCGCATCAGCGAGCTGGTACACGGTCACGTCGACCGTCAGTACGCGATCCTCAATGACATTTTGTTGCCGGAACTGGAAAAACATCAGGTCCGCTTCATCCGTCGGCGTCACTGGACCACCAAGATCAAGACCTGGGTGCGCCGCTATTTCCGCGACGAGATTGCGCCGATCATCACCCCGATCGGCCTCGACCCGACGCACCCGTTCCCGTTGCTGGTGAACAAGAGCCTGAACTTCATCGTCGAGCTCGAAGGCATCGACCCGGTCTGGCGATCATCCCCGCGCCACGCTTGCTGCCGCGCGTGATCAAGTTGCCGGAAGAAGTGGGCGGCTCGGGCGACAACTATGTGTTCCTGTCGTCGATGATCCACGCGCACGCCGATGACCTGTTCCAGGGCATGAAGGTCAAGGGCTGCTACCAGTTCCGCCTGACCCGAAACGCTGACCTCGCGGTCGATACCGAAGACGTGGAAGACCTGGCCCGCGCCCTGCGCGGCGAGCTGTTCTCCCGTCGCTACGGTGACGCGGTGCGCCTGGAAGTGGCCGACACGTGCCCGAAACACCTGTCCGACTACTTGCTCAAGCAATTCAACCTGCACGAGACCGAGCTGTATCAGGTCAACGGTCCGGTCAACCTGACCCGCCTGTTCAGCATCACCGGCCTGGACAGTCAGCGAGCGCTGCAATACACGCCGTTCACCCCGCAGATCCCGAAACTGCTGCAGAACAGCGAGAACATCTTCAGCGTGATCAGCAAGCAGGACATCCTGCTGCTGCACCCGTTCGAGTCCTTCACTCCCGTGGTCGACCTGCTGCGCCAGGCCGCGAAGGACCCGCATGTATTGGCGGTCCGCCAGACCCTGTACCGCTCCGGCGCCAACTCGGAAATTGTCGATGCGCTGGTGGATGCCGCGCGTAACGGCAAGGAAGTCACCGCGGTGATCGAGTTGCGTGCGCGCTTCGACGAAGAGTCCAACCTGCAACTGGCCAGCCGTCTGCAAGCGGCCGGTGCGGTGGTGATTTACGGCGTTGTGGGCTTCAAGACCCACGCCAAGATGATGCTGATTCTGCGTCGCGAAGCCGGCGAGATCGTGCGTTACGCCCACTTGGGTACCGGCAACTACCACGCGGCCAACGCCCGTCTGTACACCGACTACAGCTTGCTGACCTCGGACGACGCCTTGTGCGAAGACGTCGGCAAACTGTTCAGCCAGCTCATCGGCATGGGGAAAACCCTGCGCATGAAGAAGCTGCTGCACGCGCCATTCACGTTGAAGAAGGGCATGCTCGACATGATTGCCCGGGAAACCCAGTTCGCCCTCGATGGCAAACCGGCGCACATCATCGCCAAATTCAACTCGCTGACCGATCCGAAGATCATCCGCGCGCTGTACAAGGCCAGTCAGTCCGGGGTGCGTATCGATCTGGTGGTGCGCGGCATGTGCTGCCTGCGTCCGGGTATCGCCGGGGTGTCGCACAACATCCATGTGCGCTCGATCATCGGGCGTTTCCTGGAGCACACCCGGGTGTTCTACTTCCTCAATGGCGGTGAAGAGCAGATGTTCCTGTCCAGCGCCGACTGGATGGAGCGCAACCTCGACAAGCGCGTAGAGACTTGCTTCCCGGTCGAGGGCAAGAAGCTGATCATGAGGGTCAAGAAAGAGCTGGAGCTTTATCTGACCGACAACACCCACAGCTGGAGCCTGCAGGCGGACGGTCGCTACATCCGCAACACGCCGACCGGCAACCAGAACCCGCGCAGCGCGCAGGCGACCTTGCTGGAGCGGCTGGGCAGCCCGATTCTCGCCGTTCGCTGACGCAGATTCGGTTGGGCAAAAAAAGGGCGATCCACATGGATCGCCCTTTTTGGTTTCAGCTTCCTACCTGTGGCGAGGGAGCTTGCTCCCGCTGGACTGCGTAGCAGTCCCCTTCTTTTCAGGGATAGACGGGGGCGCTTCGCACCCCAGCGGGAGCAAGCTCCCTCGCCACAGGGAATGTGTTCGCTGCGGTTTTTAGCGCACGTTCAGCGTGAAGCTGACCCGCGTCAGCCATTCAGCCTCAAGGGCGAAGTCGGCCTGGGTCAGTTGGTTTTCGTCCAGCCAGTTTTCAGGGAACAACACATCGAGGCTGTCGCGTTTGGCGTGCAAGACGACCTGCGGCATTTCCTGGGTGCCACGGATGTGATGGAACAGGATCGCAAAGCGCAGCAGCACGCACAGACGAATCAGCTTGATCCCGTCCTCGCCGAAATCGGCAAACCGGTCCCGGGGAATGTTGCGTCGGTGACCGCGCACCAACAACGCGAGCATCAGTTGGTCTTCACGGGAGAACCCGGCCAGGTCCGAGTGCTCGATCAGGTAGGCGCCGTGCTTGTGGTATTGATAGTGAGCGATGTCCAGGCCCACTTCATGGACCTTGGCCGCCCAGCCGAGCAGTTCGCGCCAGACGCCGTCATCCAGTTCCCAATCCTTGGCCACCTGATCGAAGGCATGCAGGGCTTTGCGCTCGACCCGCGCCGCTTGTTCCAGATCGACGTGATAACGCTCCATCAACGAGCTGAGCGTGCGCTCACGGACGTCTTCATGGTGATGACGGCCCAGTAGGTCATAGAGCACGCCTTCGCGCAGGGCGCCTTCACAGTGATCCATGCGCTGCAGTTCTAGGGCGTCGAAGATCGCTTCGAGAATCGCCAGGCCGGCGGGGAAAATCGCGCGGCGGTCAGGTTTGATGCCTTCGAAGTCGATTTTCTCGACATCGCCCAGCTTCATCAGTTTGCGCTTGAGCCAGGCCAGGCCTTCGGCGTTGACCTCGCCCGTGCCATGACCGCCCGCCTTCAGCGCCAGGCCAATGGCGCGGATGGTGCCCGAGGAGCCGATGGCTTCATCCCAGGTCAGGCGATGCAGCGCGTGTTCGATGCTCATGATCTCCAGCCGCGCTGCGGTGTACGCCTGGGCGTAGCGGGCCGGGGTGATCTTGCCATCCTTGAAATAACGCTGGGTATAACTGACGCAGCCCATCTGCAGGCTTTCGCGCAGCAGCGGTTCGAAGCGCTGGCCGATAATGAATTCGGTACTGCCGCCGCCAATGTCGGCCACCAGGCGTTTGCCCGGGGTGTCGGCGAGGGTGTGGGACACGCCGAGGTAGATCAGGCGCGCTTCTTCACGGCCGGAGATGACTTCCACCGAGTGGCCGAGGATTTCTTCGGCGCGGCGGATGAATTCACCGCGGTTGCGGGCTTCACGCAGGGCGTTGGTGCCGACGATCCGCACGGCACCGGGCGGCATACCGTTGATCAGTTGGGCAAAACGCTTCAGGCAATCGAGCCCGCGCTGCATGGATTCTTCGTTGAGCTGACGCTCTTCGTCGATGCCGGCGGCCAGCTGAACTTTCTCCCCGAGGCGCTCGAGAATACGGATTTCGCCGTTCTGGGCCTTGGCCACGACCATGTGAAAGCTGTTGGAGCCCAGGTCGATTGCGGCGATCAGGGACAGATTCTTG
>LNAP01004449.1_pt1 | contig 12928 bp, 18 predicted proteins | sample 602601 | NCBI WGS metagenome assembly LNAP01 (sample SAMN02440304, study PRJNA202911) | soil metagenome | biome: Subtropical and temperate rainforests or woodlands; isolation source: soil samples (1 kg each in a 20% v/v slurry with milli Q water) were... ...
GATCCCGACCTATCCGAAGACGACGAGGAAGCCCTGAAAGCGCAGATCAGCGCGAGCAAGGGCGTGGGCAATTTCCGCTCGATGTTCGTCAACATCCCCAACGGCGGCGAGAAAGCCATTCAGATCATCCCGGTGGGCGACGTGGCCACCAAAGACGAATTCGAGCGGGTGAAGAACATCACCCGGGCGGACGTGATCGCGGCCTGGCGCATGAATCCCGCCCTGGCCGGGATCATGCCGGAGAATGCCGGGGGCTTTGGCGATATCGAAAAGATCGACAGGGTGTACACCAATAACGAGATTCGGCCGATCTGCCAGCTGTTCCTGCAGGTCAATGCCGTGCTGCGCCAAGATCGACGGGTTGAGTTCGCTGATGCAGTTAGCCACTAGATGTTGTGGCAGAATAGTGTCCGAGCGAACACCTTCGGGGGAGGGGAAAACGTTGCGGATCTACTGCAAGGAATGTGGGGGGAAAGCCCGGATCGGGTCACGCGACGAACTGTCGGTGGAATTTGCTCGCCTGTACTGCCAGTGCCTTGACCCTAAGTGTGGGCACACCTTCGTGATGAATCTGACCTACTCGCATGCCCTTCGGCCTGCTGCGGGGGCCATCGACCAGTTGCTGTTCGACCGCCTCCGCCAACTCCCTCCGGCACAACAGCGCCAGCTGTTCGATCAACTGGGCGCGCTGCCCGCCTGACCCATCGCTGCGGAGCAATTCCGCAGCCGCTCGGCTGACCACTCGGCCACCACCTGCGCCCCCACCCGCTCATAATCATCCAGTGCAACAGCGCCGATCACGCGCCCAAGAAAACTTATAACTTGGGCCACTTCCTCGACTTCATCACGTGGGCTTATAACGCTGTTTTTTTGTTCGTCCATTGCCGCGTACTCCATGCAGGCCAGATTTAACCGGGGCGAACTTTACTTATTAAAATTTTGTGTGGTCAAGCACTTTTTTAATCTTTCGCGTTTCGTTCCCGATGTGAGGGAATAAAAGATTTTCATTTCCTGACTTGGGGTTTCAGCCCTTGCTTGGTGGGGCTTCTAGGACTTTCCTGAATTCCTAAGTTGGGTTGTCAATTTAGCTGATTCGCTAATTATCGAAATAGAGAAATGACGAACGGTTAAATAAGTAAGTGCGTAGTTATTCTATTGAGTACATAAGTACAAAGGAACAAAAGGACAATTCAGGATTTGCAAGGGTTGCAGGGGTGTGAAGCCTGATTAAGTGATCAGGAATATATTCGATATAGTGTTTTAATATCGTGTCAATTAAACCCTAATATTGGGTTTGGCATCTGAATTGCGGCAATAAAAAAGGGGCGCATTTGCGCCCCGAAATTTAGCCGCTAAACCTAGTCGACGTGCCAGCCTTCGTCGTCTGGAATCCCCTCGAAACGCACCACCCCAAAGCGGCGCACCCCGGCGGGATCCTCCATCCCCACGATGAATTCCCCGGCAGGCAGCGGCACCTGCACCACCCCGAAGCTGGTGTACAGCTCCACCACCTGGGTGGCCTCCACCATGTCGAAGGTCGACGGCACCGCCAGCTGGGCACGTGCCTGGCGCAGCCGCGCCTCGCACACCCTAACGTCGTGGCCGTTCAGCATCAGCACACTGCACCCCCTGCCAGCTTGTCGGCCTGGCTCAGCTGCGACTTGGCGTTGAGCCAGGCGCGGCGGTCGCTGGGTGTGCCACTGGTGAACACCGGCTGGCGGCCGGGCTTGGTGAATTTCAGGTGCAATTTCCGGGTCTGCTGCACAGCCCAGCCAGACGAGTGGGCGAATCTGACCAGGCGTTTCAGATCCTCGCCGCAGCCACGGAGAAAGCGGTTAGCCATGGGAAACCTCATTGACGGGGGTGGATTGGTCGCGGCAAGGCTTTGCCAGTTGCTCGGCTATCACTGCTGCATCGCCGTCGCTCAACTGGCCAAGGTGGCGGGCCAGGTCGGCGGCAGTCTCCAGGCGGATCCGCGCGGCGGGGCTGCGCTGCAGCTGGTAGCCAATCAGGGCACGGCCGATAAAGGCGGTTGTGGTAGCCTTCACCGCGCTGCTGCTAAGGGTTTGTGCTTGCATTCACGTATCTCCTAAGTGGTGGTTGGCGTCGGGGAATTGCCGTTCCTCGACGCCGTTCCTTCACGCCGCCGGCAGGGCCGTGGCGGTGAATATCGGGCGCATATCGCGCCGAACCTCGAAAATCCCCAGATCTTTGCCGTCCACGTCCTGCAGGTGGATCAGCGTCATCAGCGACGGTGCTTCGCCCTGGCGCTCGCGCCAGAACATGCCGGCGGCCAGCTCGGCCAGATCCTCGGCCCGGGCGATCTCCAGATAGCCAGACGGCAGCCCCATCTCGGAGCTGATGCCGTTCGCGCAGAAGTAGACGATCACGCCCGCGCCCCCTTTGGTGCCCACATGGCCACCAGCTCGGCCCAGATGGCGAAGCCGTTCGGCACCCGTTCGTGAATCTCTACCTCGGGGCTGTAATCCATCATCAGCACCCGCAGGCAGTCCTCGAACAGGGCCAGGTCAAGGCCGCGCAGCTCGGTCAGGTCAAAGGGGTATTCCGGCCCGTTGTACAGGCCCAGCAGGAAACGTGCGACAAAGCGGCACTGGCCGGCGTCGCGCAGCGCGATGTCATAGAGGCGTTGCAGTGCCTCGAAGCCAGCTTCCTCGATGGCTTTGTCGGTGGGTCATGTCAGAGTCCTTCCAGCGTCAGACGACGGCCACGCTCGGGCGCACACAAGACCGCGCCCCACGCGGACGACAGCATAGCCGGCCCTCTGCGCAACGCGTTTCCAAGCCGGTGAGCAGGCAGCAAGACCACAGGGGCCGGAGCGACGCTCCGGCCCAGGCCGCGTCAGCGGCCGATGCGCTTGAGCGCCAGGTTCCACAGCCCCGTGTTCAGGCGCACGTTCTCACGGATGGCCCGGATGCCCCGCGTGTGCATGGCCCGGCCCTTGGCCGTGCGTCCGGGAAGCCCACCGCGCAGGCAATGCTCCTGGACTGCATTGAAGGTCCGCCATACGTCGTCGCCGATGTCTGCCATGCGGCGACGCTCCAGCAGTTGCGCCGCCTGCACCGGCGGCTCGGCATGCTCCGGAAACCGCAGCGCCAGTGCCTGCCTCGCGAAGTCCAGTTGCTCGCCACCGGTGAGCGTCGTGCCGCGCATCGCCTCGACGGCCTCGCCGACGCGGCCGAACTCGCCGGTGATCCGTTGCGCGGCCTCGACCACGTTGGCCACGACGTTGCCGCGATGGCTCACATGGATGAGCCCGAAGTCGCCGATCGCCGTCAGCATCCCGTTCGTGCAAACCGGCCTGAACAGGCCGGCCCGCAGCTGGTAGGCACTGCGACCGTCGTGCGAGTTGATCAGGACGATCTCGCTGAGCACGTCGTCCAGCGACAGCGACTGCACGATCGGCTGGAAGCGCAGCATGTGGCGCGCGTAGCCCGCATGGCCGTTGCGCGAGCGCGTCTGCACGGCCAGCGTCGGCGCGAAGCCGGCGTCCATCAGGGCGCTGACGATGTCTCGTGTGCTGATGAAAACATACTTCGGGCCGGTGCATTCGGCCGCCCGGTCGGCGAAGACGGCTGGCGTGCTGCGTTCGAGTTCGTCCAGCGTGAGGGATTTTCTGGCGGCGAACGCGATGTGAGAAGAGGTCATGAGGAACTCCTGGAGTGACACAGGCGGGATTGCCTGCGTCACCCGTGGATCACGCGGCAGCGCAGCGCTCAAGGCCGCCGCAGGCGTGCGGTACGCACCGAGCACGCGTCAGCGCGCGCAGGGCCTTGAACGCGAGAACCGCGTGATACCCTGACCTGACACAGGCAAGCCCACCCATTCCCCTTCTCTTGCCGGCGCGAGGCCGAAGGCGAGCCGGATCAACATCGGTTGCGCAAGGAAAAACAAAAGCCGCCGGTCTTGCCGGCGGCGGGCCCTCCTCAGGCCTGGATGCGCCCGGCCATGCGCGCCTCCCGCGCATAGGCACTCAGCCGCTGCGTGCCCCGGAAGTGCAGGTCCTGCTCGATCGGCAGCTTCATCATGCCGCGCACCTCGGCAAGCTCGCTCAAGCGCACGGGACCGATTTCCGGGAAGCCCAAGCCAAGGTCGCATAGGCCGTGCACGATGTCGTGATCATTCGGATCAATAAATGCAAGCAGCCACGTCGCGCCCGCATCGGGCGTGAACAGCTTGACCACTGGCGACGGATCGAAATTCTGGTCCTTCTCCTGGCACGCCAGCGCCATCCGGCCGTTGGCCAGCAAGAGCTCGAGCTGTTCGTCGGTGATGAAAGGGAAACGAGAAGCCATGATGTTGTCCTTGAACGGTTGAAGGGCGGGATTGCCCGGGACCGTGCCGGGCACGCCGCAGCGCAGCGGTCAAGGTTCGAAGACGGCCGCAGGCCGCAAGCGACCGGAGGTCGAGCAGACCTTGATGGCGAGAACGTGCGACCTGAGGTCGCTTGAATTTCTGTTTCACGGAGGTAGATATGACCTGATGAAACCGGCTGTTCCATCAGCCGTTCCCTACTCGGACATGCGGAGCTGGCAACGGCTCGGTGTGAAGCTCCGGGGACAACGTAGCCGCCGGGTTATCCGGTACGCCGAGCCGCGAGGCGAAGCGGAATCTGCCAGCATGAAGGCGGAGAGGAGCAAGGGATGGATGGGTACGCCAACATATGTGAACGTCCGCCAACGCGTCGTAATGTCTATCGAGCCAAACGTGCTGACAGGCTCGAACCAAAAGGTACGCGGCAAGGCACGGTCCTTTGTTCTCTGGACCCTCATGGACATGATCGCCGCCGGCGCACAGGACGGGTCCGCACCATCCGGAAATTCATGCGGAACAGGGTAAGCCCATCACGCTGCCGGCAACGGCAGGCGAACCGCGAGGAACGCTGTTGGTGTGGTGGGTAGAGGAATGCGGAGAAAGCGAATGCCCGGCTGTAATGGACGGGATACGGGCTGCGACATCGCCCGACGCGAAAGCGGGCAGACTTCCGCGCGGTCATTCATGGCGAGAGAATCTTGACCAATCGTTGTACGAGGAAAAGCAGATGACGGCGGACGACACGAAAGTGCCGGATGCTGGTGCGTCCTCGCCCGCTGCACAGATGTGGGACCAGGTGAACTGGACCTGCATCGAGGCAGAGGTGAAGCGGCTTCAGATGCGTATCGCCAAGGCAGTTCGGGAAGGCAGGTGGGGCAAGGCGAAAGCCTTGCAGCGACTGCTGACCCACTCGCACAGCGGCAAGCTGCTTGCCGTCAAGCGAGTGACGGAAAACAGAGGCAAGAGAACGCCGGGGGTGGACGGAAGGGTCTGGCTGACCCCGGCGGCCAGATGGAGGGGGATGCTGTCGCTGAGGCATCGTGGCTACCGCCCGATGCCGCTGAGGCGGGTCTACATCCCCAAGAGCAATGGGAAGAGGCGTCCGTTGGGAATTCCATGTATGCGGTGCCGGGCGATGCAGGCCTTGTGGAAGCTCGCCCTGGAACCCATCGCGGAGACACGGGCGGACCCGAACTCCTATGGCTTCCGGCCGGAACGCGCGGCCGCCGATGCCATCGAACAGTGCTTCACGGTCCTGTCGCGCCGCACGTCGGCGCAATGGATTCTGGAGGGTGACATCCGAGGCTGTTTTGACAACTTCAGTCACTCCTGGTTGCTGGAGCACATACCGATGGACAAGGCAGTGCTGCGCCAATGGCTGGAGGCCGGCTACGTCGATGAGGGATCCTTGTTCGAGACGCGGGCAGGTACACCCCAAGGGGGGATCATCTCGCCCGTGATCGCGAACATGGCGTTGGATGGCTTGGAGGCGGCGGTGCATGCGAGTGCCGGTGGACCGGAGCGCGCACGCCGCAGAGCCAAGCTCAACGTCATCCGCTATGCCGATGACTTCGTGGTCTCCGGCGCGTCGAAGGACGTGCTCGAATCCCAGGTTCTGCCAGCAATCCGTCGGTTCATGGCGGAGCGTGGGCTGGAACTGGCGGAAGAAAAGACCCGGATCACGCATATCGAGCAGGGTTTCGACTTCCTGGGTCAGAACATGCGCAAGTACGGTCGCCAGTGCCTGACCAAACCAGCGAAGAAGAGCATCAAGTCGCTGCTGGACAAGATCAGGGACATCATCAAGGAAAACGCGAGCGCCACGCAGGCGGCGGTGATACGGCAACTCAACCCGGTGATCCGCGGCTGGACCATGTATCACCGCCATGCGGCGGCGAGCGCGACCTTCTCACGAATCGACGACCACATCTGGCGCATGCTCTGGAGGTGGGCTCTGCGCAGGCATCCCGCCAAAGGGGCGCGATGGGTCATCAGGCGCTACTTCCGGGTAAGAGGATCACGGACCTGGGCCTTTGCGACGAAGGGTTCGGCCGACGGCACAACTGTCGGCCTTCAACTCTTCCGGGCGATGACGATACCCGTCACTCGCCATGTCAAGGTTCCAGGTGCCGCCCATCCGTTCGACCCGGAATGGACTGCGTATCTGGCTCGTCGTCGAGCCGCGAAACGTTCCGTCAGATTGTTCGGTGCCACACCCTGGTGCTGAAGAATGGCTTGAGCCGGATGCGGGGTGACTCGCACGTCCGGTTCTTAGGGGGCGGCGGCGCACGCAGCAATGCGCCGCTGCTACCCGACGGCGTGGCATCGTGGAGCGAACAGCAAGCCAGAGTTCCACCCCGCCTACGCTTACTTCCATCGATCGCGAGGCGGTAGCGAGCCGATTTCGCCCGCGCAATGAACCTCGGCGCCGGTCTTCAACGAACCCTCGTCGGCAATGCGCAGCACGCACGCGGCGCAGGCCTCCATGTGCGGGCGGTCTTCTTCGCTCAGGGTCACACCAAGGGGCAAGTTTCCGACAGCCACCGCGACCACCGGCGTGCCGTCGCACGACAAGGACAGCGCATCGGCGCCGGCGGCCCACAGCGTCGGCGGTGTCCCCTCCCACGCGCTAGTGTCCTCACGTTTTCGACGAACCCCAGACCCGAGCGCAGCCTGTGCCAGGCTCATACTATGACGCGGCCAGTCGTGCAGCAGAGGCTGCCACTTCGAACATTGACCCGTCACCGCTGCGGTTAAGGCGCAGCGCGTGGTGTGCGCGCCAGGCCCCGCGTCCCTATCGCCCGAGATGCTGGGGCCCGAAATACCCTACGGGGCGGGCAAGCGAACGCGTTCATTCACGCGCCGCCCCAGCCGCATGACAAGACCGCATGTGGGACTGCAGACTCCTCAGAGCCTCACGACGCCAGACGCTTGTCGTCCTTGGGGGATCATGCGGGAATTGGGTTGGACATGGATGGAGGCGTTTGGAGTGGGCTGCCGGCGATCTGGTCCAACCGCAGCGCGACGTTGCGGCTGATTGATCGGCTCTGCGTCGCGCTGCGCATTTCATGGGAACACTCAACGGCAGCCCAAGTTGCCGCCTTTTGCGTCGCGTACCGCCAAATGGCAATCGAGATCGTCCTGCAGATGCCTTCGGGCTGAGCAGCCTCTACCAGAGGCGCCACCAAGGGCGCTTTACCGGCGCCTGGTCGCGCGCTGCAGCCTCGCCTTCGGGCACACTTGCTCGGCGTTGAATTTCCCTTTCGATGCGCAGGGCGACGGAATGCGCATGCTTGTCACCATGAACTTCTCTTCGTCGCCAGACATACGCGGTGGCGGCCAACTGTTCATCGGATACGTTGGAAAGGTCGTCCGTGTCCATCGGGCAATTCTGCCCCGAACCCCACACGTGCGCGTCCGCCGTCTGGTGGAGGGCATGGGTCCACTATCCATCTCGCCATTCTGGACCCATATCATCGCCATAGCACGTTCAGACGGCCGCTGCGCAGCGTCTGGCCCTCAGACTTCGTGCAGCTTCAGTGACCGGACCAGCGCCAGCAGTTCTGCGCGCCGCGTGCCGACCGCCAAGGGTTCTTCCGCCAGCACCTCGAACGGTGGCTCGGGAAGGCGTTGCCTGAACAGCATCGGGCAGCAGTCCGCATCGTGGCGCCTGGAGCCTTAGCCGATCGCCTGGGCGGCTGGTCGCTGCAGGCACGCCGCTTGGGGCCAGCGCCGGGTCTGCGGAAGCACTCCGGCAGGCTGTCGATCTACTGGGCCCGCGAGATCTCTTGCAGCCGGGCAGCTACGGCGTACGAAAACTCACGTACGGCAGCACCGGCTGCAGCTTCAGCTTGACCAGGTGGAAATGCATTAGCGGGGCCACCTCGAACAAGCCAGGCGGCGAGAGTGAGACGTCGCGGAGCAGGGACTCCATGTAGGCCGCTTCCGGGCTGCTGCCACATGGTTAGGTGTGCACCGGCGTGTCGTCCGCCTCGTCAACGGGCGCAAAGCGGGTGTCGCCCAGCCTTCGGAGAAGGTGCGCGCCGTGGTGCCGGGATGGCTGCGCATGCAGTGCAGGTGGTACCAGACCGGCACCTCTGAACCTGGCCAGCGTGCATCAGCACCGCCAGCGCCTTCTCGATGGCTTCGACCACCGACGTCACCGCTGCTGGATCGGTGTCGTCCGGCATCTTGACCGGCATACGCAATCCGCCAGCCAGTTCGCCAGCCCTTTGAAAGCGCATCATTTGCTTGGGCACGGCAGGGCTCCAGAACTTCAACCGCATCAGCGCAACGGCCGACGATGGCAGCGAGCTGGCAATCAACACGCGCACCGCGCGCGAATGCTTGAGCGACACGCCAGCGGCCATTGCGCTGGCAGTCGCCCGGACCGGTACAGGAACCGGCCGATCGGTCTCTCCGCCGAGCGGCATGACGACTGCGTCCTCGAGATCGTCCGATCGGTTCAGCAGGTTCCTAATGGTCATGCTGGCGCCCTGCAGGCGCGGTGCCGAGGCGTGAAGAAATGAAGGCGCGCCCCGCCGCGCCAGTCTGAGCATCGCAAGACACAGCCGGCTGAATCGGCGCCCCAATCATTAGAGCAGCAGCGCAGAGCGCTGCTGACCGCTCAGGATGCGGCCGATGTCGACGCTTCGGGGGCCGGCGCAGCGGGAATTCTGGCGGCCGCCGTCTTGCGCGTAGTCAGGGAGGTTTGCGCCTTCTTGCCCGCCGGGATCGATGCTCTTGCGGCCGGAGCTTTCTTCGCTGCGACCTTACTGACGCGCTTTGCAGCGGCGCCAGGCTTCTTCGCGACAGTGCTCTTCTTGGCGGGAACCTTCTTGGACGCGACCTTGGCCAACGGAGCAGGCAGCGCAACCGGTGCGGCCGCGGATGCTGCCTTCGCGGTTGCCTTCTTTGCCGCAGACGGCGCAGCTGCGGCCCTGGCAGGCGACTTGGATGCTGCCGACACCTTCTTCGCCAGTTTCACCGGCGAAGCGAGGGAGTTCTTGCCAACGCGCTTGGAAGCGGCGGACTTTGCAGCTGCCTTCTTCGCAGTTGCTGGTGCGAAGACCGAAGGGACTTCTGGTGCCGGTGCATTCACCGGCACCGCTCCGACCAGAAAGCTTTCGAGGGCACGACCCGCCGCAATGGCGCTGCGCAGCCAAGCCGGCCGCGGACCGCGACCGCCCCACACATTACCCTTGTCATCGCTGTATCGCGTCCGCCTGGCAGCGACAGCGCTCTTGGCCTTTGGCGCTTTGGAAACTTTCGATGGCGACACAGCCGGCGCGGCGCCCGATGCGAACTTGAGGTCACCAGCGGAAAGCTGGTACTGCTCGATCATCTCGTTGATCTTGGCAACCGCTCCTTTGGATTCGATCGCCAGCTGCTTTTGGGCAGAAGCCTGCAGTGCGGCGATTTCTCGTGCGAGTTGGGCGTAAGTTTTGGACATCGGAAATCAGAAGGTGGAAAGCCCGGAGTCTAATTACTTCTAATTCGGACCCGCGATAGCAGCCCTGCGCAGAGCAACTCATTGATCTACCTGACCCCGAGCGCTGTCCAGCAACGGCATCTCGCGCGCAAGGATGAAGTCAAACGCCTCGCCTGCGTGGCGTGCCGCAGTGAAGATCGCCGTGCGATCGGCCCGCAGCACTTCCAACCAGGAATCAAGGTAGGCCGCATGCCCCTCGACGGTCGCCTCAACCAGCCCGCAGTGACCCATCGCGAAGGCCGAGCCGAGCTCAGCCACCAACTCCTCGAACGCATAGGCCGCATCCCCGAAACGCTGGCCATATTCCCGGTGCAACCGGCCGGGATGTCCCGTCCAGTGCACCAGTTCATGCAGCGCGGTGGCGCAATGCGCTTCCGCACTGGTAAAGCGCTTCGGCCAGGGCAGCCGTATCTCGTCGAGTTCCGGCAGGTACATGGCGCGCTCGAACCCGTAGCGGATAGTTGCGTCGCAGCCCCCCAGCAGGCGCATCGCGGCTTCGACGGGTCTGTGCGGTGCCATCGGGGGATCGACGCACAAGTCCAGCACTTCGCCCGGCAGACTATCGATCTGCGCGACGTTGAACACCCAGAACGGCATTGCCATCAGATAGCCGCCTCGCGCTGCTGCATCTTGGGCGCCCTCTTCCTCGCCACCTTGTGCACTGGCACCCTCCTCGTCCGCTGCGCCCTTGCGGGCCCGCCGCCGCTCGAAGTGCGCACCCAGCACGGCTCGCTCACCCTTGCGAACCTGCGCTCCAAGGCTCGCCGCCTGCTTGTAGGTCAGCCAGACGTTCGAGGCGTAGCCCTGCTCGATCGCCGCGTCCCACAGCAGCAGGACGTTGGCGCCGTGGTAGGGCGCCCCGGTCTTGCCGTTGCGAGGCATGCCGCGCGAAGCCGCGCGTGTCCAGCGTTCACGGAACACGTTGCCGCCCTTCTCGAGCATCGCGACGATCCGGTCCGTAATCGACTGTCGCACGTCCATGCGGGCGGCGCCACCTCTTGGTCCTCTCTCTTGACCAGGATCTGCTTTGGGTGAGTCCTCGGGGGGTACGGGGGGAACGCCCGTGGCTGTTGGGTGGTTCGCATCGCGCTGACGGGAAACTGGAAGTGCACGCATGACCGGTCCTTTCTGCGGCCTGTGCCGCGGGGGGTTGAACATCTGCTTTCGGAGCCGCCTCGACGCAGGGGAAGCGAGCAGCAAGGGCCGATGTCCAGGGGCCGCCCGGAGGCCGCAGCCGAAGACCTGTGAAGACAGGCGAGGACCGGGTGAGGACGGCGGCGATAGCCCGAAGCCCTGGACAGCGGACCGTGCGAGCTATGCGTCGATCAAGAGGTGGCTCGGAAAGCAGATGCGCCGCTGCAGGTCACGGCGACACGGTCGTGCCTCTCGCCCCGCCAGCGCCGCGGCCGGAGGCCGCTCAGGACGCCTCTGCCCCGCAGAGGCACACTGGGCATCAACACACGGGACCGCCGCGCTGCGCGCGGCCCGGTCGTGACAGCGCGCGCAGCGCGCCACGATGGCACCACAAGAAGTGCCGCCGGCAAAGCCGGCGGCTGGCCACTCAGGCCTGGATGCGTCCGGCCATCCGCGCCTCCCTCGCGTAGTCGCTCAGGCGCTGCGTAGCCCGGAAATGCAGGTCTTGCTCGATCGGCAGGGTCAGCATTTCGCGCACCTCGCGGAGCTCGTCGAGGGCAATGAGACCCACTTCGGGAAAGCCCATCCCGAGGTCGGCGAGTCCCAGTGCAATGGTCGGTGCATCGGGATCGATCTCCGTCAGCAACCAGGTGGCGCCCGCATCCGGCGTGAACAACTTGACCACCGGAAGCGGATCGAAGTCTTCGCCCTTCTCCTGGCATGCGGCCGCGGCGCGTCCCTGCGCGAGCAACCGATCAATCTGTTCGTCGGTGAGGAATGGGAAGTTGGAAGTCACGGTGTTCTCCTTGAACTGCGGGCGGGATTGCCCGTGACCGTCGCCGGCACGCCGCGCACAGCAGTCAAGGTTCGGGGACGGCCGCAGGCCGCAAGCACCGCAGGTGCGCAGACCTTGACGGCGAGCACGGTGTGGCACCCTGAAGGAAACAGCAAGCCAGCCCCTGCCCCGCCCTTTCGCGCGGCCCTGGCTTCTTGGACGCCATGACACTCTCGCCGCTCGCGGCGAGCTCGCTCAAGCGCTCGCACGAAGTGCGCTGACCGGCGCAGCAGAATAGGGGGCGGTGCCCCCTGCGTACAAGCGTCCGCGTACCGAGAAGATCTGAAGGCCGGAGCTTGGCGCTCCGGCCCGGCGGCGTCAGCGGCCGATGCGCTGAAGCGCCAGGTTCCACAGACCCGTGTTCAGGCGCACGTTCTCGCGGATGGCCCGGATGCCGCGGGTGTGCATCGCGCGCCCAGTCGCCGTGCGGCAACAAACCCCGCCCCTGACAATATGCTCCTGCAGGGCGTTGAAGGTCTTCCAGACATCGTCGCCGAGGTCCGCCACCCGGCGGCGTTCCAGCAGCTGCGCAGGCTGGACCGGCGGCTCGGTCTGCGCCGGAAATCGCAGCGACAAAGCATCGCGCGCAAAGGCCAGTTGCTCGCCACCGGTGAGCGTCGTGCCGCGCATCGCCTCGACGGCTTCGCCGACGCGATGAAACTCGTGCGTGATCCGTTGGGCGGCGTCCACCACGTTGGCGACCACGTTGCCGCGATGGCTCACATGGATGAGTCCGAAGTCGCCGATCGCGGTCAGCATCCCGTTGGTGCAGACCGGCCTGAAGAGGCCCGCCCGGAGTTGGTAGGCGCTGCTTCCATCGTGCGAGTTGACCAAGACGATCTCGCCGAGCACGTCGTCGAGTGACAACGACTGCACGACCGGCTGGAAACGCAGCATATGGCGAGCGTAGCCAACTTGGCCGTGGCGTGACCTCGTCTGCACCGCGTGCGTGGGCTCGAAGCCCGCATCCATCATCGCGGTGACGATGTCCCGGGTGCTGATGAAGACGTACCTGGCGCCGGTCGTCTCTGCGGCCCGGTCGGCAAAGACGGCGGGCGCGTTGCGCGCGAGTTCGTCGAGCGAGAGGGATTTCCGGGCGGCGAAGGCGATGGGAGAAGAGGTCATGAGGAACTCCT
>LNAP01004451.1_pt1 | contig 12925 bp, 19 predicted proteins | sample 602601 | NCBI WGS metagenome assembly LNAP01 (sample SAMN02440304, study PRJNA202911) | soil metagenome | biome: Subtropical and temperate rainforests or woodlands; isolation source: soil samples (1 kg each in a 20% v/v slurry with milli Q water) were... ...
ATTTGCGCACTGTGAGAGTGTCTTCCACCACCATGGCGGTCAAACGCAGCCGACGGATCGCTTCCTCCGTCGAAAGCGCCAAATCAGTCGATGTAGTTACGCTTCGACTGAGATTCGCATGATTCGGATAAGGAGAAACAACGAAGTCGTCGGCGGTGGATGTTGGAGAAATGAACTGTCGGGTCTTGAAACTCTCACCAGAAAGTATGGTGGTATCAGGGAGATAGGGAATGGCAAACCACATCACCGTGCCTGTGCCCGTGGAGGACTCGGTGTTGTGCCGCGCGCCGCACGTGCCCTGCAGACCCTCCGCGCGGGTGCGCACACCGAATAGTCCCAGCCCGGTGCCAGTCACTTGTCCCTCCTGCACCTGCGCAAAGGCATCAAACAGATGATCCATCTTGTCTGGGCTGATGCCAACCCCTATTCAATGAAGAAAATATAGTTTTTTGTTAAATTGTCATGACTACGACAGATAAACAAAAATCAAAAACTTACCTGTGTCAATTACCTCACACAGCAACATGTCGCAAGGTCTGCTGACAACTTTTAAGGAAGCTAGACCCGCTAACTTTTCCGTGGCGCTTGAACTCCCCGGCATGGCCTTCTCCACTGGTGTGACGGAGAGGCGCACGTGAATGCTGCCTCGATCGGTGTACTTGCACGCATTAGTCAACAAGTTCAGAATCATCTGCCACAGCCACTCTTCGTCCGTGATGATCTCATCGCACACGTTTCGCGCGACTTCGAATGACACCGGCACTTGCTTGCCGAATCCGTTGATGATGATCTTCACGCGATCTAGTACGGAAGACAAATACACGTTCGTGCGCCGAGGCATCAGCTTCGCGCCCGTCAGCGCCTTGCTGATGTCCATTGTCTGCGAGATCGTCAGCTTCATCAGGTCCACGGCCACGTTTGCTTGCTGGACAAACTCACGCTGCTCGGGATTTAAACCTGTGTGCGCGAGCAGATCGAGGGAGAAACTGAAGCTTTGAACGGGCGTCTTGAGATCATGTGCGATGCAAGAGATGTAACGCATCTTGCCTTCGTTGGCACGATTTTTCTCGTCCACGCTGTCCACTAGTTGCTTATTCGCTTGGTTTTTCTTGTGGTCGTCGATATCTCGGCAGACCATCTTTAAGTCGTATTCAAAGCCTCCCTCCTCGGCGAACTGTTTGCCCCGGCACATCGTGATCTCGATCCATTTGTAGTCCGGGGTGTTCGTTGGTGCGGGCCGGTGCGCTACCGGTGGCATGCGATAACTCGGCGTCGTGGCATCGGTCCTGCCCGCCTCGGAGTCGTCCGCGACGTAGACGCGTTTTTCATAGACATTGCGGGCGGTGGGGCGATTGGAGTTCTGCGAACGAGGCGTTGGGTTCGGTTTCCGTGGGTGGTTGTGGTTGTGGTTGTGCGGCAAGTGTATGCGAACTTCGATTGTCGCAGGAGTGAAATCGTAGCTATTCGCCACACGCACCACGGAATCGTCAAACAAGAGAACGTCTTCGGGGTGCAGGAATGAAGGAAACGAACTGCCGACGACCTGAAAGCCAAAAATGGTCTTTGCAACGTTGTTGGCTTTGAGCACGACCATTTTGTCGGAAACAACTAAAATACTTTCTTTCACGAGATCCACAGCCTCGACCAGATAGCTCTCTGAATGTTGAACTCTGCCATCCACTCCGAGCTCGAATAGTTGGGTGGTTTCCACCAATGCGGGAAACAAGGGGAAGCAGACCATTGCTGTCAGAATAGAGATACTCATACACACAACCATAATAACCTCCTCAGTCAGTACGAGTGACTCGTTGTGAGGATAGACCAGTCGCAAAACGTTGATAATGTGTGTGCTCCCGCACAGCCAGATAAAGGAAGCGAACAACGTGGTGATAGCGACGACCAACACGAAAACTCTCCTTTTCTTGACGTCTTTACTGTTGTTCGCATCGTTAAACACTTGCAAAACCTGTGAAATGAAGGTAAATAGTGATTATCGTATCAATGAGCTGAACTAACATTCAAGAGCATCCAGTACCTTCGGGTTGTTTACGAAAACAAACAGCTGGATGGTTATAATATAATAAGCCAGGCCTGTGATCAGATTGCTCCAGAACATTATGTTTTCCATACCAGCTCTCATGGTAGATAAGTTCAATAGAGATTTTAATGTCAAGTACAAGCACAGCTCTGGATAATTCCGCGTTTTATCAATGAAGCAACCAGTGTCAGGACTCATCAGTCAGTCTCGCCCGTTGCACCACAATGTCAGTTGGCAGAATTTCGGGAAACGGGGAATATTCTACTGACGTACTGAAATCCATGAAATTCATTCCAAAATTAATTAAATTCGACGCGCAAGAAGTGTGCGTGTTAGTTCAATTTTCGACACTGACCTATGTGTTGGAGATATACCGGTAGTGAATCCAATAGTGCAGGGGATATATGTGTAAAAAATATATATATGTGCCTTACTCCAATAGTACCTTATTCTGGACCATCGTCACTTCATGTCCAGTGAGTGTATGTTTGATTCCGCTGTGCCATTTGTGAGGTAATGACATGCGATAGTTCCGTTGTGTGCGCCTAATTAAGCGTGTTCGGTGAGACTATAAGTACTTGAGTTTACAGTATTGCCTCTCGTCGTTCCCTCTTTACGGTAGTATTCAAATCGCTAACCACCCATATCTCAATCGTAAATTTGTCAATAAGATACCGAGAAGAAAAATAACGATTTATAACGTTACAGCTTTACCAAGCATGAAAATAATGAAGTATGGTGTAAATCTATCAGCAATAAAGAAAATTTTTTCTTATCTGCTTTGTATATACGAAGGTATTCATTTTGTTACTCCACTTTGGTCTTGTAAACATACTTGTGCACGATGCGCCGGCCCAGCGCCACTGTGGTCCACTGGTCCAATACTACATACGACACTATTCCAAACGTACTACACACTACAATCCACAGCAGCATTTGGTCCAAATGAGAGTGATTGGAACTCACCGAGCGAGTAAGGGGAAGTTTTTCGTCCTGGGGAAGTGCTTCGCTGGACACAGAATTGGAGATTTTGGTACCAATATCCTTGCTTGGGATTGTATTGGCGTCGTAGTAGCGGTTGGCCCGACTAACAATGCCAAAATCGTTGATACGCACGCCCTTGGCGACCATCAGTTCTTTTACACGGCGGTATACCAGCTCTCGGATGTAGAATGGCTGGCCAGGCACATAATGATGCACAATATGTGTGGCGCCTGGAAAATAGTAGAAAAACAACAAAAAGCATTGTTTTAAAAAAAAATAAAGCACCGAGAAAGCTTTAACAATATACCACTAATTATCAAAATATCGTACCGAAGTTGACACAGAACAGCTGGAAGGGATACAGCATCCAATGATCTAGGATTTGGTTCTGATACAGCACCGACTTTTCTGGAATGTCACCATAGTAATGGCTGCAATTGCTCATCAGCACCAGGCAGGACTGACGCAACATGTTTGGCAAGCACATCAACACGGCAGAGGCTCGGATCCACCACCACTGCGAGGCCGGCAGGTAGTGGTGGGAACTGTCGTATCCTACGAACAGCATCGTGAAGACATACAGCAACCACAGCTTGCTCAAACCGAAGAACAAGAAGGCCACGGGCGCCGAGGTAAGGTTGAGTCGTTTCACGTCGAGCCATTTCGCATCGCGCGCAATGACGGGGGTGACAATTAATGACCCGAAGGGATGAATCGTGGCGGCCAGGCGTTCGAGTCCAAATGGAAGTCCAAGTCCGATGAGGCGCTCCTCAGCATCGTATATCTGACCGCTGACGATGTGGTGCTTTAAATGTAATTCCCTGCGAAACCATGGATTCCCGTGCAGCTTCGCCACCCAGATGACAAAGAACATAATGTCTTGGACCCATGTGTGCTTTTTGAAATACATGTTGTGGATGAGGTCATGTTCCAGCTCGTGGAAGAAGCTGGTAAAGATAGCTATGGCAACAATGTACAGTATGCAAGCAGCACAACTCTCGCTGCGCACAAAGTAGAGGGACCAAACCAAAGATATGCCCGCACACGAACCAAGAAAAATAACTGCCCCTAAAGCGTCTTGATAATTCAAGATTTTGTATTTACTTCGCAACTCTACTTCAGCGTTCTTAATAGCTTGCGAAATAACTCGCTCAGCCATTTTAAAGTCAGGTGATCTGACACAGATAGAGGTTTAGATCTGCACGAGTTTGTGGTGTTGAACATCCAATGAACCTGCCGGAAAGGGTTGTCACTGGGTGCATCTGCTGTGTTGCTGTTGGTATCGACCTTCATTTCTTGATTGTTTTTTAGAGGTCACACTTTAGTGCTCACTTTAAATATGTCTATTAGAGTCGCTATCTTGGCTATTTTAGTCGGGGTAATTTCTGTCGTTGCTGAGTACACTCAGCCCAGTATTTGGCCTCAGGTATGAAACTCGCGGATCTTCTCGCAATAAACCACTATTCCCTCACGTTTCTTCTATGAAATTTTTCCTTTCCGCAGCCCAAGTCCTTCGTGACTGGCCAAAGCCAGACCAACGTTCTCCCCTTTCAGTACGTGTCCAAAAACGGAAATGTGAAGACTTTGTCTGAGGCATATGACCGCAACAACAAGTTGATCTTCAACCACGCCGTGGACGATGCCAAGCACGGAAAACAGGCCGTGTACAAGGTGGAAGTGTCCGTCGCGGACAATTCCGAAGCGTACCCCCAGCTTACCACGGATGAGTCTTATTCTCTTCACATTCCCTCCCCCACCGAGTCTGGCCCTGCTGTGATCACCCTCACCGCGAAGACCGTCTACGGTGCGCTCCACGGTCTCCAGTCTCTGTCCCAGCTGGTGGTATACGACTTTGACGCCGACTCGTACTTCATCCCGTCCACCCCGATGCAGATCGACGATGCCCCCAGATACCCCCACAGAGGTAATTATTAATTTGTTGCGACCTGTTTTCCGCACTTGTTCCTCGTTAATTTTGGTGTATGGCTGGATGCCCAACACTTCAAGTTTATGCATGGATCCTAACTGATATTCCGTCTATCACATCACGACACAGGTATGCTGCTGGACACGTCCCGTCACTTCCAGCCCATTCCCTTCATCCAGCAGACCATCGATGCCTTGTCCTATGCCAAGTACAACGTGCTCCACTGGCACGTCGTGGACACCCAGAGCTTTCCTTTTGAGAGCAAGACCTACGAGAAGTAAGTTTGTGCTTCACTGTGCATTGTGGTTGACCATGCGTTTCAATTTGTTTCTTCGTTGAGGAGTTGCGAAACTTTTTGTCGCAATTTGATTCCTTTCCCCACACACGCACGTACGCAGGCTGTGGAATGGCGCTTACACCAATGCGGAGAAATATTCCCATGCTGATGTGAAGCAGCTGGTGGAGTACGGCCGCAGCAGAGGCGTGAAAATCATGATTGAGTTCGACGTGCCCGGTACGCTTTCTGCTGTGATTGCATGTATTTTTTTGTTTTTGGTTTAACTCTGTCTGTGGGGTACAAAATGATGCCACCAACAAATTGAACTTCTTGACTTCTTTTATCTTCACTTGCAAACTTGTCTTAACAGTCTCCTTTTTGTGCATCTATCTTCTCCTCAACTCTTCTCATCTCAACACACAGGTCATGCCGCCAGCTGGTGCAAGGGCTATCCGGAGATTTGTCCCAGCACCACCTGCCTGCAGCCTCTGGATCCTTCGTCCAATCTTACTTTCCCCTTGATTACCTCTCTGCTTTCGGAGTGCACGGGGGCTGATGTCTCCACTCCCACTGGTAAGTATTTTACTTTGTGCTTCCCTTTATGCATGTATGTGGAAAACTATGGTCTTCTTGTCGCTCCTCTCGTTTATTTCCCACCCCTATTTCTAAGGTATCAAATTGTAAATTCTTTCTCACTTGCAACATACTCGTTTTCCTTTTCCTTGAACTCTTTTTAGTGTACCAGCACGACGTGAAGAAGGCCTCTGCGGGCCGTGCCTCTGTCGCCACTCCTGCGGCCACCAAGCTCGCCAAGGCCGAGAAGTCCACCACGCTGCCGGCCAGTGCTGCCCAGAAGGCCGCCGCCGTGGCGCGCGCCGAGCTGGACAAGAAGAAAGAGCAGGAGTCTCTGTTCCCGTATTCCCTGCTTCACTTGGGTGGTGACGAGGTGTCTTATACCTGCTGGGAACAGTCTCCTCAGGTACCTTAATTTTGGAACTTTTTTCTTTTTCTTTTTCTTGGTTTTGCGCTAATTCGCTACGCGCAGTATGATGCGCGCGATATTATGATTGCTTTACTCGACCGTCTGGCGACACATTGCTTTCACAACTCAAACTTATCCTGCACCACTCTTCTTCTATAATTTATAACAACATATCAGGTGCTGGCCTGGGAGGCTGCCAACGGCATCGCCGGCTCGGAGGGCACCTACGAGTACTTTGTGGACCGCGTGGCCACCATTACCAGGGACCAGCAACGCACCCCCGTGCAGTGGGTCGAGGTCTTCGAACACTTCGGCAGGTACATGCCTTTGATGAATGATGAAAAAAGCATGTCGATTGCATTTGCATTTGCATTTGTTGTTACGTGTGGTGTCTTGATGGACTAGACTTGGAGGAACCATGTTTTTTTCTTCTCTTCAACGGTTCATTACGGGATTTGCACAGCTCTTGTGCAGCTCTTGAACAGGCGTTGTACTCTTTTCTTTTTGATGCAAGTCTCCTGCTTTGTACTAATCAACCCCACTTTTTTCATCGAATAATTCCCTCCCCAGCAACCTGGACCAGAACACTGTGGTGCACGTGTGGAAGGAGAAGTCCACCCTCGACGGCGTGCTCACTGCGGGCTACAACGCTCTTCTTTCCAACCAGGATTTCTGGTACCTCGAGTAAGTCTTTTGTTGATTTATTTGTCATTGTTTCTTGGAAATTCTTTGTATCAAAGTTTGAGTTGCGACATCTTGTCGCAAAAAATCCCTTGTTGTGTGTGATTTTCCGTATAATTTTGCTTTTATTTACCCAATGCTCTCTCTCTATTTCTATAACCCATAATGCAGCCACCTGAGTGTGACCTGGGACCAGATGTACCTCAACGAGCCCACCGCTGGACTGTCTGCCACCTCCGACCCCGCCCTCATCCTCGGAGGTCAGCTTTTTAAACTGTTCTCTTGCTATCGTTCCTTTTATTTCCTTCTTCTACTCTGAAATGATTGATTTATTGATATACATTTTTTTTAACAATTACTGCAATCTTGACAATTTGCTCACCTTTCGTATGTTTCCCTGTCTTTCATCATCTTTCTCCTCCGCACACCAGGCGAGTCGTGCATGTGGGCAGAGACAGTGGACCCCTCAGATCTGCACAACACCGTGTGGCCCCGCGCTGCTGCTGTGGCCGAGGTGCTCTGGACCCCTCTGGATGTCATCTACCCCAACGGCATCGCGGCAGGTGAGTTGCTTTTTCTTAGTCATTTCAGAGTGTGGTGCTTCTTTCTTGTGAATTTTTGTTGCATAGCAAGGACAAAAAGTCGACTACATGTGAAGATTTCAACCACATATAATCATAAATTCTAATGTTTGTGGAATGCTTTCCAAATGTAATATGTTCAGGCACTAACCTGGCCCTCGCCGAGGATCGTCTGGAGACTTTCCGCTGCCTGCTGACCCGCCGTGGCATCAGTGCTGCCCCGGTGACCAACACCCAGGCCCGCTACCAACCCAAGGAGCCCAACTCCTGCTTCGTGCAGCGCCGCCGCCTGTAAGATGGATACAGTCAAGAGAGGGTGCCTGTGGAATGTTTGAGAAATACTTGGGTGTGTATTGAAAAGAGTATTTTGGTATTGTTATATTTTATTCCACCGTAATGATTGTGGTGCATACTTATTAATTCACCAGTAATTTGTTGCTAAGGAACTGTGGAAATTAGAATGTAATCTATTTTGCAACATTTTGAGTATTTATTGCAGGAGGTCCAGGAGGTGTCGACGCTTAAGCGCTTGAGCCGCGTTCTTTTCACTTTGGTAGTATCATAATAAGTTTTCAACGGAACAATTTTTCAGTGCCAAAAGACCCCCGTCAACAATATCAGACACACATTATTATCCCGCTATATTTCCTTATTTTCCCATGCGCACAGTTATCAACGGGCCAAAGCGAGCATTCAGTGCAGCACTTCCCGTACAAATTGGATGCTTCACAGAGATGTCGCAAGCAACAACTGTTCTTACGAATGACGCCGATGTGCCACAACATAATAGTATGAATGGCTCTTTTGTGGTTCGTGGGGAGATGGAAAATCAAGAAGAAGTTAAGCGATTGAGCTTAAACACTGTTTACTTGTGGGGTTTGGGGATATCGATTGTTGTGGGTGGCCAATTTGTCGGATGGAACGAAGCATTAAAATCTGGATTTGGAGGCGCGTTGATTGCAACAGGTCTGGTTTCCTCAGGTTATTACTGTCTCATTTGTTGCATGGCTGAAATCTCCAGTGCCATCCCATTCGGAGGTAAGTCTAACAGAGATAATTGAAGCGGATATTAAAATTTTCGTACGATTTTAATAACTAGTCTTATAACTGTCCAGGTGGTTCGTATGGCATTGCTCGCGTCGCGTTAGGCTTTCTTCCTGGGTATATGGTTGCGGTTATGGAAGTAACTGAAAATGTCGTTTATGTTGCCCAGGCAGCGGTCAGTTTTGGTCATATCGTGACAGCCTTTACAGGCCTGCCTTCTCGATTTGAGATTTTCTACGGGATTTTCTTCTACGTCACATCGCTGGCGCTTCAGATTGCGGGTGGTCGCACCTTTTGGTCCATGATCATGGTTATGGCCGTGGTTTCGGTTTGTCTCCTGCTGATTTATATATTCGGAACGATCCCAACCTTTGACTTCAATAAATACGCCATGTTCAATGAAGTAGAAGGTGGAGAGCAGTGGTTTCGCGGCGGTGTGATGGAGTTTCTTCGCATAATGCCGTTTCCCTGCTGGTTCTATGTCGGCGTGGAGTCGATCAATCTCGCATGCAAGGATGTCCCCAACCCAAGAAAGCAAGTACCCCGCGGCTATCTGTCCTGCATGGCGACGCTGTTTGTGCTCACCTTCGGCGTGCTTTTCTGCTGCACGTCGGTGGCCCCCGGCACCGAGCAGCTCATGCACGAAGTCAACCCCTTGCACATACAATTCCAATCATTCTTCCATGCGACACACGGTACCGCCAACGCGATCATTCTACCGTCGGTGTATTCCATGTGCTCTGGTTTCATGTATTGCTACGGCAAGCAGCTGAAAGCCATGGCAAAATCCGGTCTGATTAACCCGCTTTTCGCTACCCGTTACCGAAACATCCACGCGCCAGTAAATGCTCTACTTTTGGGCAGCGTGTGTGCCTTTGTGATCGGCAACGTGGAACTGTATCTGAAACAGCTCACCTTGAAGCACCTGTTTGTGCTGTGCATGATGTGTGCATTTACCGCGTATGCCTCACAATTCGCGTCGTTCATTGTGTTCCGGTACCAATTTCCCACCATCCACCGGGAGTATTATAGCCCATTGGGCATCGCCGGGGCTGTGTACGGATGTGCTGTGTTTACCCTCGCCTTTATGGCTTCCGTGGCCTTCCAAGAGGATTACGTGGCGGTGTCGCTGTACGTCTGCGTTGTGCTGATCGCAGTAGTGTATTACTTCGCCGTGGCGCAGAAACAGCAAATGTTTTCTGAAGAAGAAAAACAAGTCATGTTTTGTGCCTACCTGTTGAAGAGTAAGACAAACTCCTCGCGATTAATTCTTTCAAGCTAATTAAATTTCTCCCCTCCGTTTTTCTTTTTCCCTCAATACAGGCAACGGTGACCGCAACACACGTCTGAAGAAAGGCAAAAAGGCTCAGTCCCAAAGAGGTTTCATCAGCCACACAAAACATCCACTAGAGGGCGCGCATGGGCCCGAACGCAAGTACGAAGACGTTTATGGAAGTAAAGTAGCTTCTGTTGTTGTTCCGGACATTCCGGACATAGAATCTCATTCTGTAGCTTCCTCCTCCATTCGCCCCAAAAGCATTGTGAGTTCCTCTGCAGGCAGTCACCAGTTGAAATTGTGGGTCTACACCGGAAGCTCGCGCATTGCGATCACCGGAGAGATCAATGCGGATGATCTGCTTAGCGTTGCCTCGTTGCGCGATGCCCTGGTGGACAATGAAGACGTCGAGAGGTTGGACGGCGAATCAGAGACCGGTAAAGGTAACAATGCCGCTGGCGACGGAGCCATCGACGTAAGAGAGACACGAATGCTGTCGCAATCTGAGCTGGTGCCAAGTGCTGATCGCGCACATTCCTCGAAACAGCACGACGTTTATCATACCTGTGGTACAGTCGATGGCGATCTGTTTGTGTAAATATAACTAGCAAAGCTGTTTTTCGGTGCCAAACGGCACATGTGGATGTATATATAAAAACGAACATTGTTATATGAACAAGTAAGTGAGAGGTAGATATTGTATATTCGTTGTCTGTAGTACGTAGACGAATTTGCATTATTATTGAGGTACTCTCTGGCTGAACACACTGTACATAAAGTTCTTATTGAAAATGAAAGCGATTAGCGCATGTGTGTATTCTGTCTGTCTTCCTTTATTTTAATACCTCTAGAGGATGAAGAGAGGTTTGTTGTGTTATTTTATGTTGGAAAACCCCTATTTTGCTTAACTGTGTGTAAGTGCGAAACTGAGAGAATTTTTAGAAAATTAAAAGTTGTTAATAATTGCTTTTTATTTAATGACCATTCGGAGGAAATCAAAACCAATACTACCATGGTAAGAATCAATAAATTAGGTGCTGGAGGGGCTGATGGCCATGGCAGCAACAGCGTTCACCACACAGGGCAGAGCACCGATAAACTCACTGTAGGCCTTGATCTCAGGGTACGCGGATAAATCAACACCGACATGGCCATTCCAGGTGAGGAAGACGTAGAAAAGGGCATCGGCGACAGTGAATGTATTACCCACCAGGTACTGGCGACCGTTCAGCACGTACTTGGTGATGTAGTCGAACTTCGTGTAGATTTTCTTAATCTGCGCCTCTTTGGCCTCACCAGCCAGGCCGTAGAAGAGAGGGACATACAAAGAATGAACTTCACTGGCTAGGAAGTTAAGGACGTTCTGCAGCAGATATCTTTCCAAAGAACCACATTCAGGAGCAACCTTGCCGGGAGCCTGAGCAGTAAAATAAAAGTGATGTTATGTAACTATGACGATTACTAATCTTCAGATATTACCTGATCAGCCACATACTGGAGCATAGCAGCACTTTCATTGATGATAGTTCCGTCATCAAATACCAAGGCATCAACGTTGCCTTTGGGGTTGATGGTTTTAAAGTCAACGCCTGAAGATGTTTGGCGTGTCGTCATGTCGACTTGCTCAGTCTCGAAATGGACGCCAGCGGCAACAGCTGCAATAAAGGAAGCAGCACCACAGGAAACAGGAGTATAATAGAGCTTGGGCATTATATTTGATTTATATTGATTTGGTTTAGATGACTTCCACTTTATATGCTATCTTTTTCGTTGTTCTCCTGTGTTCCAAATTCTGACACTTTCGCACTTCCTCGTGCACCCCCTTGCCACGAAAATGCACGATCTCCAGAGATCAGACTCCAAGCCGACTCAGAGTGGCAGTAATTAAATTTGTTTAAGCTTTTTCTTCTTCGTTAGTAATCAATTGCCATCTGTTTTTCCAACACAACCAGTAATCTGCACTCGCTACCGCCTGGATGCTTATGCGTAAGTTCATACTCTAACATGATGTAAATTACACCAACGAGCTGACTAAAGGCGTAGTAGATATTTTTAAGCTGTCCAAACATGGAGAGATATCCAATGACGAGATAATATTTGGCTTTACAAAGCCAAGACAAACGAAGTGAGGCAATGACGAATGGGACGTAAGAATGGTTCCCAGTATCCCTCCACTCGTCGCAGGCAACAACCATCGTCCATTTCATTCCCAGCCTTGTGTTTTCATAGTTTTTACTCATCAAGGACCGTATCGATCGATTTTGTTCTTGACTTTCAGTGTTGTATCTGCGCTTCAGACCAACCTATATCATCTCATTACCTGAGCAAAGAGTTAACTAACCGAACAAATACAAGTAAATGTCTGTGCGATACAAGCAAGCCTACGCCAAACTGGGCGAGGAACGTGTACAGTTTGTGGACAAAGAGAAACTGACCGACAACCGTACCAAGAAGGAAATTGAAAGAGATAATAGAAGAGGACTCTTGAACAATGCGGTTGAGCAGTTTTGGTCATCGCGTGTGGACCAGAACTGGTCCAAGTCCCCCGGATATTTCTGGTGGGTGCACTACTTGCAATTTCGTTTGTTTTAACGAACTCATTATCTTATCGTCTTTCTCTACTTTAACAGGAAGCCAAAGAGATCCAAAGAAAAGAAGTTCATGTCCTTGGTGCCCCGCATCCTGGTGCAGCTTGAGCCCAATACCACCTTCAATCCGCTGGAGGCGTGGCAGAGTGAGCTGGACCGCCAGGAGAAGGACCTGAAAGAACAGCTCAACCCAGGAAGCACTTCTGCCGTGGCACAGAACGCTGCCAACCAGAAGATGAAGAAGGCAGACATTCTGATCGCCAAGAATGCCGCGCTCAGAGCCAACGAGCGTTACGTGGCTGAAATTACCAGAATTAGAAACTCAAAGAAGAACTTGATCGACATTTTGAGAGATATCAAGCTGCCTGATGCCAGAGCCGTCTTGATCATTCAGATTCTGCGCAAGGGCTACGATGACTTCAAGAAGAACGGCGACAAGAAGCTGCTGTACGAGACCATGTGGGCAATTGAAGGCGCGAGTCATGCATTGCCCACGGCCAATGCCCCACAGCCGCTGGATGAGAAGTCCGTGCTCGTGCGTGATGCC
>LNAP01020196.1_pt2 | contig 12925 bp, 11 predicted proteins | sample 602601 | NCBI WGS metagenome assembly LNAP01 (sample SAMN02440304, study PRJNA202911) | soil metagenome | biome: Subtropical and temperate rainforests or woodlands; isolation source: soil samples (1 kg each in a 20% v/v slurry with milli Q water) were... ...
CAGCCGGGTGCCGGGCAGGTCGCTAGAATGGCCGATTCCTTTCCGCTTGCCGATTTCGGAGCCCGCCATGCCTGCCTACCGTTCCCGCACCTCCACCGAAGGCCGCAACATGGCCGGCGCGCGCGCGCTGTGGCGTGCCACCGGCATGAAGGAAAGCGACTTCGGCAAGCCGATCATCGCCATCGCCAACTCCTACACGCAGTTCGTGCCCGGGCACGTGCACCTGAAGGACCTCGGCGAGATCGTGGCGCGGCAGATCGAGGCCGCCGGCGGCGTGGCGCGCGAGTTCCACACCATCGCCGTCGACGACGGTATCGCCATGGGCCACGGCGGCATGCTGTATTCGCTGCCGTCCCGCGAACTGATCGCCGACTCGGTCGAGTACATGGTCAACGCCCACTGCGCCGACGCGCTGGTGTGCATCTCCAATTGCGACAAGATCACCCCCGGCATGCTGATGGCGGCCATGCGCCTGAACATCCCGGTGGTGTTCGTCTCCGGCGGGCCGATGGAGGCCGGCAAGGTGCAATGGAAGGGCGCCGAAACCGCCGTGGACCTGATCGACGCCATGATCGCCGCCGCCGATCCCACCGTCAGCGACGCCGAGAGCCTGGCCATGGAGCGCAGCGCCTGCCCGACCTGCGGCTCCTGCTCGGGCATGTTCACGGCCAATTCCATGAACTGCCTGACCGAGGCGCTGGGCCTGTCCCTGCCCGGCAACGGCAGCCTGCTGGCCACCCACGCCTACCGGCGCGAGCTGTTCGAGCAGGCCGGCCGCACCATCGTCGAGCTGTGCCGGCGCTGGTACGAACACGACGATGCGCGCGCCCTGCCGCGCGGCATCGCCACGCGCGCGGCGTTCGAGAACGCCATGGCGCTCGACATCGCCATGGGCGGCTCCACCAACACCGTGCTGCACCTGCTGGCCGCCGCGCAGGAAGGTGAGGTCGACTTCACCATGGCCGACATCGACCGCCTGTCCCGGCGCGTGCCGAACCTGTGCAAGGTGGCGCCGGCCACCGCCGCGTATCACATGGAAGACGTGCACCGCGCCGGCGGCGTGCTGGGCATCCTGGGCGAGCTTGGCCGCTGCGGCCTGCTGGACCTCACCGTGCCGACCGTGCATGCGCCGACGCTGGGCGAGGCGCTGGCCACCTGGGATATCGCAGCGACCGCCAATCCGGCTGCGCACCGGCTGTTCGGCGCCGCGCCCGGTGGCGTGCCGACCCAGGTCGCCTTCTCGCAGGCTCGCACCTGGGAGCCGGAAATCGACCGCGCCAAGGGCTGCATCCGCGACCTCGAACACGCCTACAGCCGCGACGGCGGGCTGGCCGTGCTGTACGGCAACCTGGCCGAGAACGGCTGCATCGTCAAGACCGCCGGCGTGGACGAGTCCATCCTGCGCTTTGCCGGCCCCGCGCGCGTGTTCGAAAGCCAGGACGAGGCCATCCTGGGCAAGCGCATTCAGGCCGGCGACGTGGTGCTGATCCGCTACGAGGGCCCGCGCGGCGGCCCCGGCATGCAGGAAATGCTCTACCCGACCAGCTACCTGAAATCACTCGGCCTGGGCAAGGCGTGCGCGCTGGTCACCGACGGGCGTTTCTCGGGCGGCACCTCGGGCCTTTCCATCGGTCACGCGTCGCCGGAGGCCGCGGCCGGCGGCCTGATCGGTTTGGTGGAGGAGGGCGACCGCATCGAGATCGACATCCCCGCCCGGCGCATTCATCTGGCCGTGGACGAAGCCGAACTCACCCGCCGGCGACAGGCGATGGAAGCATCCGCTACCCCGTGGCAGCCGGCCGCGCGCGATCGCGTCGTATCGAATGCCCTCAGGGCCTATGCCCGCTTCGCCACCTCGGCGGATCGCGGCGCGGTACGGGATCTCGACCGCTAGCCGCAGCGCAAAGCTAGCGCCTTTGGCCGGAACGCCGACCGGCTGACGGTGACTTCCAAGCAGGTTGGGCTGACGCAGGGAGCCCAACATTCCAAACCCACGCCCAAGCAACCACGATTGCCGGGGCAGCGCGACTGTCGTTCGGCGTCGAGCGTCATCAAGTAACGCGTCCCACCGGGGCCCCATCGCCTCGCAGCAACGCAGCGCATCATCGCGCCGCGTAGGCAACGTTGGGGTTCGTTCCTCACCCCAACCTACACGGGCTGCATCTTCTTTGACTCTGCTTTCGATACGGCCATCGTTCCCGCGTTCCGCTTCAATGTGAATGGTTACCTGATACGTAACGACGCCCTCTTGTGATGCCCAACGCTCAGGTTGAGCCGCGGCTCCGCCGAAGGCGGAGACGTCGGCTCGAACCTGTTGTTAGCGCGCCACTCACACCTCTATCAATATTTTTCATGATTCATAAGCTCGGTGAGATGTCTTAACTCACCTGACAAACTTCGCGCACGAACCACCGACGATCTAAGGGCTTCGAGTCTAGTCGTGGCTCCCGTATCTTTCGTTGCATCCCGTGTCTCATATACGACTTGGCATAGTGTCCATGCACAGTCAATGGCGAGATCAAGAAGATTGCTATCAACATGCGCGTCATGCGATGGGCGTTTCCGTATTTCACCGTTCCATGATGGATTGCGAATAAAACAGGGCATGGTTGGCGAAGGGATCATCCAGCCGTGCATGATCGCATGCCTGTAGTCCATCAAGTTCTTTGCGGTTTCAGATGCAAGGCTAACTACTTCTCGACTTGGCGCACTAAGGAACGCGGCAGCTTGAGGCCAATCATTGATCCATTCTCCAATAGACGTTTTATCTGTGGATGGACGTACGCCCTTCACGTTCTCGCTTTTCAATGCCCATAGGGCAGATTCAAGACTGGTTTCAAAAACTCCCCAAAGGACAGCAAGCGCGCCAATTCTTTGCTGAACATCCGTGGGAAATCCCCAACCGGAAAGGTGCTTCAATACATATTGCGATTGTAGAACGTACTCTTGCATACGAGACCTCGTACCCAGCGTTAACGTGAGTTATCCGACATCTGTCGGAGTAACCGTGTTATCAGACATGTCGAGTAATCTGGGGGTCATGTGCCAATCTCATGATTCATAACGTTCACCATCTCCGATAAGCTGGGCCTGCACATGAACACTTCTGCTGCCGGTTCTTCGGTGTCCCGGCCGCCCAGGCTGCTCGAGTCAGCTTCGGGAGCGTATCCGGCTGAAGCGTTACAGCCTGCGTACCGAGTGCGCGTACGTTCAGCGGGTGAAACGATACATCTACTTTCACGGCAAGCGCTACCTGGCGGAGCCCCGAGGTCGGGTCTGAGAGGGGCTGTCGGGTGGATGGGCGGTGGGTTTTGCTGGGCGCCGTTCCTTGACTCGGCCAGGGCGTTCTTCAGGCGCACTTCGCGTTGGAATCACGCCACCCCTTCAGGCTCGTGTGTCATAGAAAAAGGTGGCATCTCTCTGTGCTGCGGGAAGCTCTGAATACTTCAGCGCTTCCCGCATGAACCGGAACCGAAGACCGCGCTCAGGCTCCGGCACCGGCCGTCAACAGGCGCAGCCATTCGCGGAAGATGGCCGGCAGGTGGGTTTCGTCCTGAAAGCTCGGGCTGCTTTGCACCGGCTGGATGCCAGAGTGCGTCGGCGCCGGGTTGCGCGCGGGTGGCGCCACGGGCGTATTCCTGCAGGCCGGTGCTCGGCGCGGCGGCAAAGCCGGTCTGGCTGGCCTCGAACTCGGTCAGGTCGTCCGGCGTGGCCATGCCGGTGGCATTGAAGAAGTCCTCGAACTGGCGCACGCGCAGCTGGCGGGCGGCCGGCGTCTCGCCGCGCGGCGCCAGGCAATAGATTCTGACTTCGGTCAGGTCCGGGGCGATGGGCCGGAACACGCGGATTTGCGTCGAGGTCTGGTCCATCAGGAACACGTTCGGGAACAGCAGCATGTTGCGGATGCGGTCGATCATCCAGGCGGTCTTGGCGGCGCCGAATTGCTCCGTCAGCCGCGGCCGCTGCCGTGCCAGCGGCCGGTTTTCCGGCTGCGATACTGCCGACCAGGCCAGGATGTGGCCGCTGCCCAGGTCATAGGCGCCGCTGGCCTGCTGCATGATGCGGTCGTCGGCGATGGACTTGACCGGGTCGGACGTGCCTTGCGTCACGCGCCGGGTGACCATGCCGATGTAATTGGCGTGCACGGTGCTGACGTGGTAGCCGTCAAGGCCGTTCTCGGCGTGAACCTTCCAGTTGCCGCGAAAGGTGTAGCTGGTGCTGCCGCGCAGCACTTCCAGGCCGTCCGGGGATTGATCGACCAGCGCATCGATGACGCCGGTGGCCGCGGCCAGGTGTTCCGTGAGGGTCGGTACATCCGCGTTCAGCGAGCCGAACAGGAAGCCGCGGTAATTCTCCAGGCGCGGCAGGGCGGTCAGATCGCGCGCGCGTTCGGCGAAGGCCGGCGGGTAGGAGCCGCTGGCGTGGTCCTTGACCTCGACGTTGCGGCCCTGGGTGTCGTACACCCAGCCGTGGTAGGGACAGGTCAGGAACTTGGAGTTACCCCGCGCGGTGCGGCACAGCTGTGCGCCACGGTGGGCGCAGGCGTTGACGAAGCCGCGAATCTGCCCATCCGCACCGCGCATCAGCACCACCGGCTGGCGGCCCATGTGCGTGGTGAACCAGTCTCCGGGGTGTGGCAGCTGGCTTTCGTGGGCCAGGTACAGCCAGCTGCCCTCGAAGATGTGCTTCAGTTCGAGCTCGAACAGGCCGGGGTCGGTGAAGATGCGCCGGTCGACCGCGAACAGGTTGTGGACCGGGTCTTCGCGCAGGTAGGTGGCGGGCGCCGGCGCGGTCTGGAATTCGACCGGTTTGTTCATGTGAGTTTCTCCTGTGGATATGGCCGCGGGGCTCTTGGTGGCCCGCTGGGCTTCTGACAGTCTAGGCTTGGCGCGTCGCGTCCTGCTCCAGGCGCACGATCTGGTCGCGCAGTTCCAGACGCCGACGCTTGAGTTCCTTTATTTGCGGTGAGGCCAGGCCGGGGCCGGTCTCGGCATGGTCGATTTCGGCGTCCAGCAGGCGGTGCAGGCGACGCGCTTCGTCGAGGGTCTGGGCACCGTTGGTGCGGGGCTGGGACATGGGCGAGGCTCCTTTCGGTGATAATCCGGCCGGTCCCGACACGCTAAACCTACCGTGCGCGGCCGTCCAGTCCCAGCCGCCCAGGCCGTCATGAGCGCCATCCTCGAAGTCCGTGACCTGATCAAGGAATACCCCGGCGTGCAGGCGGTGGCCGGCGTGAGCTTCAGCGTCGCCGCCGGCACCTGTTTTGGCCTGTTGGGTCCCAACGGCGCCGGCAAGACCACCACCGTGGAGATGATGGAAGGCATCTGCCGGCCGACCGCCGGCCAGGTGCTGTACCGCGGCGAAGCGCAGGGCGCGCAGTTCCGGGCCGAGGCGGGCATCCAGTTCCAGTCCACCGCCTTGCAGGATTTCCTGACCGTGCGCGAGACGCTGGTGCTGTTTCACCGGCTCTACCCCCGCCAGGCCGATCTGGAGACGTTGATCGATCTGTGCCAGTTGCGCGACCTGCTCGAGCGCGACAACCGCAAGCTGTCCGGCGGCCAGCGCCAGCGCCTGCTGCTGGCGATCGCGCTGGTGAACGACCCGGCCATCGTGTTTCTGGACGAACCGACGACGGGTCTGGATCCGCAGGCACGGCGCAATTTCTGGAAGCTGGTGCAGGACATCAAGGCGCAGGGCAAGACCATCCTGCTGACCACGCACTACATGGAGGAGGCCTACGTGCTGTGCGACGAAATCGCCATCATGGACCGCGGCCGGATCATCGCCCAGGGTTCGCCGGCCGCGCTGCTGGCGGCACATTTCGAGGACGTGATCCTGACCCTGCCCAAGGCCGACTTCCAGCCGTCGGCGCAGTTCGATATGCCGCTGCTGGATGCCGGCGAGCTGTGGGAAGTGTCCACGCGCGACATCCCGGCCGCCCTGCGCGGGCTTGAAAGTGCGGGCGCCAGCCTGCGCCACCTGCGCATCCGCGAGCGCACGCTCGAGGACCTGTTCCTGGAATTGACCGGCCGCGAGCTGCGCGCCTGACTGCTGGAGTGCCTGCCGTGCTGCGCCGTTATCTCGCCCTGACCCATGCCCGCAACATGGAGTTTCTGCGCGACCGCGCCTCGCTGGGCTGGAACCTGTTGTTCCCGCTGGTGATGGTGGCCGGATTGGCAATCATCTTTGGCGGCCCGCCGCGGCCGCTGTTCAAGGTGGCGGTCATTGGCGCCGGTGAGCCGGTCGAGCTGAGCGCCCACCCGTTCCTGGCCACCCGTTACGCCGAGTTTTACGCCCTGCCGGCTGACCAGCGCGAGGCGGCGGTGGCCAAGGTCGGCCGCCATCGCCTGGACATGCTGCTCGATCTGGGCGCCTCGCCGCGCTACTGGGTAAACCCTGAATCGCCCAAGGGCTACGTGCTCGAGCGCCTGCTCAAGGCCGCCGGCGGCCCGCCGCTGGAGCATGGCGCGGTGCCGGGCCGGCCGATTCGCTATATCGATTTCCTGCTGCCGGGCATCCTTGGCATGAACATGATGTTCTCGTGCCTGTGGGGTGTCGGCTATGTGGTGGTGCGCTACCGCAAGAGCGGCTTTCTGAAGCGCCTGAATGCCACGCCGGTGCGGCCGATCGAGTTCATCCTGGCGCAGCTGAGCTCGCGCCTGCTGCTGATCATGGCCATTACGGTGGTGGTCTACGTGGGTACCGACTGGGTGATCGGCTTTCGCATGGAGGGCTCGCACGCCCTGCTGGCGCTGGTCACAACGCTGGGCGCGCTGGCGATGATCGCGATGGGTTTCGTGGTGGCGGCTTTCGTGACCAGCGAGGAACTGGCCGGCGGCATCCTGAACTTTCTGTCCTGGCCGATGATGCTGCTGTCGGGCGTGTGGTTCTCGATGGAGGGCAGCCAGCCGTGGCTGCAGCAGCTGGCGGACATATTTCCGCTGACGCATCTGGTCGGCGCGGCGCGGGCCATCATGCTGGACGGCGCCGGGGTGCGCGAGGTGGCGCCCCAGATCGCCGCCATGAGCGCCATGACGCTGGTGTTTCTGGCCATCGGGGCGCGTATCTTTCGCTGGCGTGCGGATTGATTAGAGCGGGCGCAGTCAGGCGCTCAGCGCGGCGTGAACGGCGGCGACGATCTCGTAGGAATGCAGGCGCGCCGGGTGGTCGAACATCTGCGACGTGATGATCAGTTCATCCGGCCGCAGCTGTTCGATGAAGCTCGCCATGCGTGCCTGCACGGTGTCCGGCGCCCCGATGGCGCTGCACGACAGCACCTGTTCCAGCATGGCGCGCTCCATCGGCGACAGGCTGTCCAGGTAGCCCGGAACCGGCGGCGGCAGCTTGCCGGGCCGACCGCTGCGCAGCGCCACGAAGGCCTGCTGCATGGAGCTGGCCAGCAGCTGTGCCTCGGCGTCCGTGTCGGCGGCAAACACGTTGTAGCCGACCATCACATAGGGTGATTGCAGCTGCTGCGACGGGCGAAACTGCGCCCGATACAGGTCGATCGCCTGCTGCATCTGGGCCGGCGCAAAGTGCGAGGCAAAGGCAAACGGCAGCCCCAACGCCGCCGCCAGCTGGGCACCGAACAGGCTGGAACCCAGAATCCAGATCGGCACCTGCGTGCCCTCGCCGGGAACGGCACGCACCGGCTGGGTCGGATCGGGCGGCCCCAGGTAGGCCATCAGCTCGATCCGGGAATTCCTCTGCGCTGGCCGCCAGATTGCGGCGCAGGGCGCGGGCGGTGAGCTGATCGGTGCCCGGCGCGCGCCCCAGGCCGAGGTCGATGCGGCCCGGAAACAGCGCTGCCAGGGTGCCGAACTGTTCGGCGATCACCAGCGGCGCATGGTTGGGCAGCATGATGCCGCCGGCGCCGACCCGGATGTGCGTGGTTGCGGCCGCCACCTGGCCGATCACCACCGCGGTGGCGGCGCTGGCAATGCCGGCCATGCCGTGATGCTCCGCCAGCCAGTAGCGCCTGAAGCCCCAGCGTTCGGCGTGCCGGGCCAGATCCAGCGTGTTGCGCAGCGCTTGCCCGGCGTCGCTGCCGACCGTCACCGGCGCCAGGTCCAGAACGGAAAACGGAATCATGTGCTGTGCTCCATCGTGCGGTGCCGGTTGCTGACCTTGCCTTGAATTGCCAAGCCGGTCCAGCCGCGACCTGGCCGCGTCAGGCGCCGGGCGTGGTGCGCCGCGGCAAGGTCACCATCAGCACGCCGGTGAGCACCAGCGCCGCGCCGAGCAGCTGCGCGGCGGTCGCCGGTTCACCGAGCACCACCACGCCCAGGTAAATGGTAATGATCGGCCCGGCCGAGCCGATGAGGGCCACCTGCCCGGCGCCGATCCGTTTGATGGACTCGGCCAGCAGGACGCCCGGCAGCACGGTCGAGAAAATTGCCATCGCCAGTGCCAGGCCGTAGATCGGCCACGGTTGGCGCAGCGCCGCGAGCGGTTGCGTGGCGGCGAACTGCGCCAGCACAAAGCCGGTCGAGATCAGCATGGCGTAGGCGGCGGCGCGGCGGGCGCCGACGCGGGCAATGGTGGGGCCGCTGGCCAGCAGGTACAGCGCGTAGGCGACCGCCGAGCCGAACACCAGCGCGCTGCCCAGCAGCAGGGCGCCGCGGTCGGTGGCAAGGTGCAGGTCGCTGGCAAAGGCCACCGCGATGCCGCCATAGGACAGCGCCAGCGCCCAGATTTCGCGCCGTGCCACGCGCCGGCGGCCAAGCCAGGCGCCCAGCACCACCACCAGCGTCGGGTACAGGAACAGGATCAGCCGCTCCAGGCCGGCGTTGATGTAGCCCAGACCCCAGAAATCCAGAATGCTGGCCAGGTAATAACCGGTCAGGCCGAGCCAGGTCAGGCGCAGCCAGTCAGTGGCAGCAATGGGGGTGCGTTCGCCGCTGCCGCGCGCATGCCAGGCAATGGCGACGAAAAACGGCAGCGCAAACAGCATGCGCAGCGCCAGCAGGGTGACCGCATCCACCGGATGCCAGGCGTAAGCCAGCTTGACCAGGATCGCCTTGAACGAAAAACCGAACGCCGCCAGCAGGGCGAACAGCATGCCGTAGAGGCGGGTGCGCTGGGTGGGCGACATGGTCGACTGGCAAGGGGGCGGGCAGGCAGTTTAGTCATACCGCCAGGGTCGGTCAGCTCGTCATGGTCCGGCTGGGCGTTGCCGTATACGCGCCCTGCCGGTCAGGCTGCGATACGCTGGCTGCGTCTTGGCAATTTGTTGGAGGCGCACCAAATGGCGATCAGGCAGGTATTGCGCATGGGGCATCCATTGCTGCAGCAGGTGGCGCAGCCGGTGGCGGACGTGCGCGACCCGGCGGTCGCGATGCTGCTCGAGGACATGTTCGACACCATGGCCGCCTGCAACGGGGCCGGCCTGGCGGCGCCACAGATCGGCGTGTCGGTGCGGGTGGTGGTGTTCGGCGTGACCCACAACCCGCGCTATCCGCAGGCCGAACCGGTGCCGCGCACGGTGGTTATCGAGGTCGTCGACCCAACCCTGGAAAACGGTTGGGAAGGCTGCCTCAGCGTGCCCGGCCTGCGCGGCCTGGTGCCGCGCCCACGTGCCATCCGCTATCACGGCTTCGATGAGCGTGGGCACCTGATCGAGCGCGAGGTCAGTGGCTTTCACGCCCGCGTGGTGCAGCACGAGTGCGACCATCTTGACGGCGTGCTGTACCCGCAGCGAATTGGCGACCTGCGCCAGTTCGGTTTCGAGCCGGAAATCCTGCACGCGACGACGGGCGTCTGACCGGTCGCGGCTTGCAGGCGACCGGTATCATGGCCGTCATTCCGAGCACGGGGTTACCGACATGTTCTATGTGCAGCGCGGCGCCGACGGCAGGGTGACCGGGGTTTCCGTCAGCCCGCAGGGCAGCACCGAGCCACCACTGCCCGGCGAACATCCCGAGGTACTGGATTTTCTGTTGCGCAACGGTGGCGAGGCTGCCGCCGCGCAGGCCCTGGCGGCCACCGACATCGACCTGGCGCGGGTGGTCGAGGACCTGATCGGCCTGTTGGCCGAAACCGGCGTGATCATGTTCACCGACCTGCCGCAAGGCGCCCAGCGCAAACTGCTGCTGCGCGAACGCCTGCGCGCCCAGCTGGGCGAAATCAACCCAATGGTGGACGAGGACGACGCGATTCTGTGACGCCCGCTGGAGCCCGGGCGCGCCGGGCCATCATCGCCGTGCCGGGCGTCATCGCGCTGTAGAAGCCCGGCTATGCCGGGCGATCATCGCGCAGCAAAGCCGCGCTCCCACAAGGTTTTTCGGTAGCGGCCGCCCGGAAATCCACGGTGGATGTGTTCAGCGCCTCCCTACAGCGCCCGCGGCGCCGTCAGGTGGTAACCCTGCGCACCGTCCATGCGCAGCTCGACGACGGCGGCCAGTTGTGCTTCGGTCTCGACCGCCTCGGCGATGATCTTGCAGTCCAGCCCGTGCGCGATTTCCCGCAGCGTGGCGATGAAATAGCGACTGTCCGCATCGTGCGCCAGCGCATGGATGTAGCGGCCGTCGACCTTCAGATAGCGCAGTTTCAGGCCGGCCAGGTAGCCCAGCGGATTGAAGCCGCGTCCAAAATGGTCCAGCCCCAACCCGCTGCCGCGCTTGGCCAGGCCGATCGCCAGCTCGCGCAGCGCCGGCAGGTCCCGGCTGGCGCCGTATTCGGGCAGTTCGAAGGTCAGGTCGGCCGCCTGAACCGGATGTTGGTCGAGCGTTTCGAGCAACCAACTGCGAAAGCGCGGGTCGCTCAGGGATGACGGGCTCAGGTTCAACGCGAAATGCCGGGCGTTGTCGGACGGGCGCACCCGCGCCAGCACGGCAGTGATCACCGCCCGGTCAATGGCACTGGCCAGGCCCAGGCGCTCGGCCATCGGCATGAAGCCGCCGGCCGGCAGCAGGCCTTCGTCGGTCGGCAGGCGCACCAGAATTTCGGTGTGCAGCACCTTGAGCGGATCGTTGGGACGCAGCACCGGCTGCGCGAACAGCGCCAGCTTGCCGCCCTCAAGGCATTCGTTCAGCAGCGTCCGCCAGGTCATGGCCGGACGCGGCTGACGGCTCGCGCTGGTCGGCGCCAGCTGCCAGGCGTTGCCGGTCGTCGCCTGCGCCTGGCGCAGGGCAGCGTCGGCACGGCTCAGCAACATGGACGGGGTGTCGGTGCCCGTGTGCACGGCCATGCCGATGTGTCCCACGTCACCGTCGGGCATCACGCCGCGTTCCTGCAGGCTGGCCAGCGCCTGACTCATGGCCGATCCGATGGCGGCAATTTCATCGTCGCCGCTGCGCGGGAACAGCAGGCCAAAATCGGCGCCGCCCAGGCGCGCCAGACACAGCGGCCGAAACTGGGCCGTGGCCTCGCGCAGGGCGGCCGCCGCCTGGCGCAGCAGTTCGTCGCCGGCGCTGTAGCCATGGCTTTCGTTGTAGTCGCGAAAATCGCGCAGCTGCACCAGCGCCAGCACGCCGCGAAAATGCTCCTCGGTCGAGTCCAGCAGATGCTCCAGGTCGCGCTGGAACAGGGCCCGGTTGCCCAGTCCGGTGACCGGGTCGCGATAGGCCTTCTCGCGCAGGCGTTCGCCCAGCGCGATCTGTTCGTCCAGCATCTGCCGGACCTTGCGCGACATGTGGTTCATGGCCTCGACCACCCGGCGCAGCTCGCGCGTGCGCGGCAGATGTTCCTGGACCGGGAATTCACGGTCGGCGATGGCAGCCGCCTGCGCCTCGATGGCGCGCAGCGGACGCAGGATGATGTTGACACCGACCACCGACAGCGCCACCGCAAGCGCCGCCACCAGCGCGAACAGGCCCACCGAGGCGCGCGTGGTGCGCCACAGTTCAAGATAGGCGTAGCCCGGATTGCTGGTGACCTGCACCCGGCCAAGCTGGCGCCAGCCGGACATCAGCATGGCCTCGCCCAGTGGCGTGTCCAGTGGGATCAGACGCACGAACCAGGCCGGCACGTCGTCGAAGCGCACCGGCTGTGTGCGCTCGACCAGCGGCGCGCCGCCGGTGTCGATGATGCGGATCGAGCGGTAATAGCCACTGTCGAACAGCGCGTCGACCATCGACTCCATGGTGGCGTGGTCGTTCTCGGCGGCGCTGGTCGACAGCGATAGGCCCAGCGACGTGGCCGCGTCCTGGGCATGCGACTGCAGCTGTGCATCCAGGTAATGGCGCGTGTTGGCGACGCTGATGGCGACGCTGCCGGCGAACACCAGCAGCAGCAGGGCGAGGATGGCCAGGATCAGTTGCCGCAGCAGGGTCATCGGACGGTCTCGCGGGTCGGGGCGGAGGCGGGCGTTTCCATTCGCGTTATGAGGTCCTGCCACAGGCTCAGGCGCTCGGAGCCGCCGACGCGCTTGCCGCGCCCGCGGGCCCTTGAAATCCACAGGCCCTGGCCGTTGAAACTGTACACGGGGACAAGGTCGTCGCGCGACGAGCCGGGCAGGACATCCGGCACCAGATTGTCGAGCACCAGCGGATCGGCCGCCGGGTTGGCGTAGTAGGCCAGCACCATGTGCGCCTGGTTCAATCGCAGCGACTTGACGTAGGTGATCTGCAGCCGCGACTCGGGCACGCCCAGTTCGAGCAGGGTGAAGTACTTGGCGATCGCAAAATCCTCGCAATCACCGCCTTCAGTGGCCAGAAATTCGACCGGCGTGGCCCAGTAGTCGCTTTTTTGCCAATGGATGATGTCATCCACGAACAGCAATTGGTTGAAGAAGTCATTCACCGCCTGCAGCCTGGCCGGCAACGGTTTGTCGCGGGTGGTGTCGATCAGCTGGCGCCAGTCCTGCACGCGCCGGGCCGCGGCCGGACCGTAGCGGCGTTCGATGGCATGCAGCGCGTCCGTGTCGAAGGCGGGGCCGACGGCATTGGCCGGCAGCAGCAACACCGCCAGCAGCAGGCCGAGCCCG
>LNAP01004452.1_pt1 | contig 12920 bp, 14 predicted proteins | sample 602601 | NCBI WGS metagenome assembly LNAP01 (sample SAMN02440304, study PRJNA202911) | soil metagenome | biome: Subtropical and temperate rainforests or woodlands; isolation source: soil samples (1 kg each in a 20% v/v slurry with milli Q water) were... ...
TGAGCCCCAATGTCCAAGTCACAATGCTAATGCTCATCCTAGATTTCTCCCCTAAAAATCTCATCTAAGGCATTCGAATATGCAATGCTCACGTGGTTCTGTAGTGGTCTAATGAAACCGGACACCCATTTAGGCGAGAATGCTCGCCAGATAGAGGTGTCTGATGACCAAACAACGCCGTACCTTTTCCGCTGAATTCAAACGTGAGGCTGCAGGCCTCGTGCTCGATCAAGGCTATAGCCATATCGATGCCTGTCGCTCGCTCGGCGTTGTCGAATCCGCGCTGCGTCGCTGGGTCAACCAGCTTCAGCAAGAGCGCAATGGCGTCACGCCTCAGAGCAAAGCCCTGACGCCCGAGCAGCAGAAAATCCAGGAGCTGGAAGCTCGGATCGCTCGTCTTGAGCGGGAGAAATCCATTTTAAAAAAGGCTACCGCGCTCTTGATGTCGGAAGAACACGAGCGCATGCGCTGATTGATCAACTGAGTGCTCGTGAGTCGGTTGAGTTGCTGTGCGAAGCCTTTGATGTGCCGCGCTCGTGCTACTACGAGCATCGCCTCAGACGCCGGACTCCAGACGTTGAGCGGGTTCGTTTACGCAGTCGAGTCAACGAGCTGTTCACGCAAAGTCGAAGCGCTGCCGGTAGTCGCAGCATCGTTTCGATGATGCAAGAAGATGGCGAGCAGATCGGCCGGTTCAAGGTGCGCGGCCTGATGCGAGAGCTGGGGTTGATCAGCAAACAACCGGGTTCGCATTCCTATAAAAAGGCAACGGTGGAGCGACCTGATATTCAGAATATTCTGAATCAAAAGTTCGATGTGCCCGCGCCCAATCAAGTCTGGTGTGGCGACATCACTTACATCTGGACACAAGGGAAATGGCATTACCTGGCCGTGGTCATGGATCTCTTCGCGCGCCGGGTGGTGGGCTGGGCGTTGTCGAACAAACCGGATTCGGACTTGGTGATCAAGGCGCTCGACATGGCCTATGAGCAACGGGGCAAGCCTCAAGGCCTGCTGTTTCACTCCGACCAGGGCTCGCAATACGGCAGTCGCCACTTTCGCCAGCGACTCTGGCGATACCGCATCAATCAGAGCATGAGTCGCCGAGGTAATTGCTACGACAACTCGCCGATGGAACGTGTTTTTCGGAGCCTGAAAACTGAGTGGATACCGACCGTGGGCTACATGACGGCCCAAGAGGCTCAGCGCGATATCAGTCATTATTTGATGCATCGCTATAACTGGATTCGGCCACACCAGTTCAATAACGGACTGGCACCAGCTCAGTCCGAAAAAAGACTTAACGTCGTGTCCGGGATCAGTTGACCACTACAGGACAACCCTCACAGGTCGCAGGGGCCTTGATCCCTGAGAACACTCAACATTCTTGGCGGGATGACGTGGGGGAAGGTTTTAAGAGTTTGGCTTCGAGAGGAGTTGGATCATGGCACTGGTCGGTAGACGGGATGGGCGAAATTTTGGATGGGGTCGCCAACTTAGCTATGCCGGGCCACAGGCATTGCGCGATATGTTTGGTGGCGGGCATCACGGCACAGTCAAAGCCCACAGTGATCGCTGGCAGGCGTTTGTGCGATGGTGTCGATCAGAGGATGGGCCTGGCTTTAACGACGCTCGGAAGATAGATCGCCAGACCTTGTCAGATTACGTGGCGCATTTGCGTAATTTGGTCGAGCGCGGCGACCTCGCCATCGCCACCGCGCAGAACCGGCTATCTAGCGTTAACCGGACAATGGCAGCGCTTCGCGGTGATCAGTACATGAAGGTCCCGAGTCCGAGCAAGGCGCTGGGAATGCGGCGCACCATCATCCGCATGACGGTTCCACAAGGCCAAGATCGCGACCACGTGACGCGTATCGTCGATGCGCTCCACGAACAGCATCCCCGTGCCGCCGCCATCGTGCAGCTGGCACGCGCCACCGGCATGCGTTTGCGCGAGGCCATACTAGCTGACCTACCGCGTCTTCAAAGGGAGGCCGAACACTACGACACAATCAACATTCAGGATGGCACCAAAGGTGGTCGCGGTGGTGCAACAGCGCCTCGCTGGATCATGGTCGATGAGAAGATTCGCCAAGCGCTAAGGTATGCCGACCAGAATTCTCCCAAGGGTAGCCGCAACCTGCTTGCGCCCAATGAGAGTTACCTAGATTTCAATCGAAGTGTAATCAGACCCGCACGAGATGTCCTCCATGCGCAAAATCTCAAGGGCTTTCACGAACTACGTGCAGCATTCGCGTGTGAACGTTACAAGCAGCTCACCAAATATCCTGCTCCGGTCAACGGCGGCAATTGCAGTCGGCTTGACCCAGACCTTGATCAAGTGGCCCGCTTGCAAATCAGCTACGAACTGGGGCATGGCAGAGTCGACGTCGTAGCTTCCTACATCGGAGGTCGAGTATGACTAAGACATTTGATATGGAAGTGTTCATAGCCGGAATACTGACGGGCGCGCACGCGACTCGACAGCGACACATTCGCCAAGCTAAAGCTATTCAGATCGCTATTTTTGGACGCTGGCACCTTAATAATCCTTGGACTTGGCAGAGAAAACATCTCGTATGGTTTCTAAATCGCCAACTGAACGATCACGCCCTATCAACATGCCAGTCCTATCTGCTGACGACGCGCTTACTCACAAAGCGCTTAGGAAAACCCTGGCAGTTTAAGCTAAGCAAAACATTGTAATTCCATGTTGCTGTTTGTGAGAGCGACAGTAATCGACGCAGGAATCTACGGAAACTATCTATGGATAATCAAAAACTGATACCACTTCGAATTTGCTATTAGAAGCATGGCATGCCGCATAGTAGCATAGCTACGCAGCCTCACCGCGAAACTAAAAATCTCACCCAGTATTCTGGGTAGATCGGTATTTATGCGTCTACGCTCTTCAACTAATGATCACAGCGCAGGTAGCTTCCGCTCAACTGTTTTTATTATTGATGTATTTGTGTCAGCTAATTGCGTGATCTGCTGAAGAGTTTCATCCAAATGACGCACAGAATCGATGTAAAGATGGCAGACAAAACTATCGTCACCAGTGATTTTGTAGCAGATAACACATTCTTCAAGCACCTTGATCAACCCTTCAACTTCTTGGAATTTTCCTGGCAATGGTTTTACCCGAACCAGTGCCTGCAGCGCAAAGCCTAGAGCTTGCGCGTCTAACTCCAAGCTAAATCCGGAAATGACACCTGCCATCTCCAAACGCTTGATGCGCTCGCTGCAACCTGGAGCGGACAGGCCCACTTGACGGCTGAGCGCTCGGATGGAAGTCCGGGAGTTTTCGTAGAGAGCCAAAATTAGGGCGCGATCGATAGAGTCTAAATTTTGACCGCTTTTTGTAAGCTTTTTCATCCGGTGAACCTTACGAAAAGTGAAGAAAATACTTAAAAAACTTACATACCATAGATCGATGAAAAAATCATAGATTTTTTCGAAAATGGCTCCTATTGTTTTTTCGAGCGGTCGCACGTAGCGCCGCCCGCTCAAATGAAAGTTTGCACCTAAACATTTCCATATCCGCTTCAATTTATTTTAGAGGACTTGAAATGAACTACGCACTTCATAAGGCCATCCTGCAAAAGCATTACAAAGAAAATTTCCCTGAAGAAAGGATATTCTCACTACGCAATGAGTTCTCTCGAAATGGATTTATCAAATTGCGTGATGTCGTAGACGACGTCTTGCGACAACAAGTTACTGGTGAGGTAAAAGGGCTTATCGATCGCCAGATTGAGCGACGAGATCTACATCTGGCGACCACTGATAATACGCCGCGATATATGAGTGTCGTGCGCAGCGAGTTTATAGCGGAAAATAGCGAGTTAATTAGTACACTATCCAAATCCGAAATCATGTTGGATATACTTTCCTTGATCGCTGATACCAAAATTATTGCTTCAGTCTCCAAGGACGAGGAATACCTAATCACCAAGCAGGAGCGTAAAGGTGACACTCATGGCTGGCGTTGGGGCGACTACAGTTTCGCACTGATCTGGATAATCGAGACGCCGCCGATATCCAAAGGCGGGATGCTGCAATGCGTTCCTCACACTACTTGGGATAAATCCAATCCCCGAATCCATGAAATTCTGTGCAGCAACCCGATTGCAACCTACGGTTTTGAAACTGGCGATATATATTTTCTTCGTACTGATACGACCCTCCATCGCACCATTCCGCTCAACGAAGACGCTATTCGAATCATCCTGAACATGACATGGGCAGATGAGAAATACCTCGACCGGAACCTGCACGGCAATGATCGGTGGTGGGAGAACCAGCATGCCGAGGCTGCTAAAAGCCTGACTTGAATTAAGGCTCTTCCCCATTATCCATAGGCCTCACGGGATTCAGAACATGCACGATGCCCAATGCCTTCAGAACGCCAGTGCTTTATTAAAACAAGCTCAGTCGTACTCAGCCATGGCCGACCTAGTAAGAGCTGCCGTCACACGAAATGAACAATGGCGAGGACAACAGTGCATCAATCTCGTGGCGGCTGAGTCCCCGACTAGCCCATCCGTGCGCGCACTTCTTTCCAGTGAAGTGGGTACTCGCGCATCAGGTGGGCATATCGGTCGTGAAAACCGGTTTTTCTCGGGCATGAAAAATATCGACGAACTGGAATCGTTGTGCGTAGAACTGCTGAAGATGGCATTTGATGCCAAGTATGCCGACCATAGATTGATGGGTGGAATGGCGGCGGTACTCGCGGCCTACACTGCATTGACTCGACCCGAAGACAACGTCATGACGGTGCCGGTAATCAGAGGCGGAGACACTAGCAACAGGACGAATGGACCGCCGGGCGTAAGAGGGCTGAAGGTCTGGGACATCCCTTTTATCCACAAAACAAGCGAGATAGACCTTAATCGCTTTAGTGAGATCGCCAATGAACTGAGACCAGAGGTAATCGGGTTGGGAATGACGCTCACGCTATTTGCGCTTCCTATCAGGGAGATAAAGAATATCGTTTCGCCCTGGCGTGGGAAGGTCTATTTCGACGCAGCCCATCAGCTAGGGTTGATCACCTCTGGGCTTTTTCAAGATCCACTCAAAGAGGGGGCGGACTTGATGACTGGGTTTTCGGGAAAAACATTCAGTGGCCCGCAAGGAGGAGTCATTGTCTGGAACGATCCTGAATTGACAGTGCCCATCAACACGGCGATTTTCCCCACACTGACCGGCAGCCACCAAATCAATCGCGTGGCTGCGCTTGCAGTAGCGGCAACCGAATTACTTGAGTACGGCACCTCCTACATGACACAGGTGGTTCTCAATGCCCAAGCGCTTGCTAGGTCATTGGAGAATCAAGGGGTAACGGTATTTTATCGAGAGCAAGGTTATACCCAAACTCATCAAATCGTTATCGATTCAAAACCCTTTGAGTGTGGCCGGGATGCTGTCCAGCATCTGGAGGCCGCCAACATTATTGCCAACGAAATGCCATTGCCTTGGGATATCGACCCTTACAGAGAAACAGGTATTCGTCTAGGTACCGTTGAGATTACCCGCCTAGGGATGAAAGAGATGGAAATGGGGTGGATCGCCGAGCAAATTGCCAAGGTATTACTACGCCGGGAGGACCCGATGGCCGTAGCCAACGGGGTGATCGACTTCATGAAAGCGTATAGAAAAGTGTATTACTGCCACGAACATGGATTGCCCAAATAGCCGTTTTTTGTTTCTTAAGGAGGCACAAATGTCCGAAACACTACCGTCTATTTTTCAGGCGACGTTCACATTTTCCATTGCTGCTATCGCGCTACTTGCCAGTCCCGGCCCGGCCACACTGGCCTTGGCAGCAAGTGGCGCTGCCTATGGCATGAGACGCTCGATCCTGTTCTTCGCGGGCATTACCGTGGGACTTATCATAGCCTTGGCGCTGGTCAGCACAGGTTTATATATCTTTATTCATAGCTTTCCTCTTCTGGGGGTGGCGCTCACAGGAATATCCATTCTTTATATTCTTTATCTAGCATACTCCATCGCTACGGCGCCACCAATCGATGACGAGCAAACAGCAACAAGCCCGGGGCTTAGTGCGGGCTTCGTGCTGGGTGTAGCGAACATAAAAGCGTATGCCGCCTTTGTCGCATTACTAGGCAGTTTTACGTTAGGCATTACGCCAACATGGGAGCCGTTTACCAAGGCATCAATCTGTCTGGCAGTTTGTGTAGTGTTCGATTTCTTATGGCTTTTTGTCGGAAGTAAACTACGCAAATTATTCGTCCATCGCACTTGGAGCCGAATACTTAATGTGAGCTTCGCAGCTTTAATGGTAGTGACGATTGCTTGGTCATTCATGCTGGCGGCGTAAATCCATAGGTAAAATCAGAAGCATAGGCCAACCGAGGACTACCCGCATGTTAGATACCATCTCTGCACTCTTGCTATTGCTAATAATACCGGGACCGACTAACACCCTATTGTTCCGTGCAGGGATGATGTTTGGATTCAGCTCATCTCGGCGTCTTGCCTTTATCGAGTCCATTGCTTATATGATTCAGGTATCGCTATGGGGCGCTGCATTACTTTATATATCGGCATATGCCCCTTGGGCTATCAAAATTATACAGGTGTGCGCAGCCGGCTATCTCTTTTACACATCCTATAAGCTATGGCAAAATAAAAATAGTACGTTTAGAGAAAGCAAGGATCAGTTTTCCGAGCCGCACTTCTTTCTGCTTACACTGATGAACCCCAAAGGCCTTCTGATTGTTTCATTTATTGCACACGACAGTACGTTCACTGAACTGGGAAATTACGTAAAATTTATGGCGACGCTTTTGTTTGTGACTTTTTCGGTGGGATTTGCGTGGATATATCTTGGAGCTCGATTCAAAGGCCCTAAACAGTCGCAACGTACAACGCTGAAGATAAATCGAGTCACGGCGCTCGCCATCTTTTGTTTTGCTTCGATTCTTATTGGCCGTCTAGCTGATTCAACTTTCAATTAGTATTTTTTCTGACAAACACCCAAGCCACCCGTACGACGATGCATATCTAACGCCGGCGCTTATACGATTAGGGATAGGAATAGGGGTAGGATAGTTTCTCAATAAATATAAAAACGTTAAAAAACAAATCATTATCAAGAACTTCGACTCCTGGTGCCGCACCATACAAAACAAAGCCCTCGCAGAAATGCGGGGGCTTTGTTGTTTCTGGAACGTTCACTTTTCGTCCACACACTGAAGCCCGTGGGAGCGAGCCTGCGCGCGATGAAACCGTCATACCCACCGACAATCTGCCGTTCAAAACCAAGGGCTTCCTTTCCCAAAACACCACGAGCGGAGCAGCCTCAACCAAACAGCATCCTTTGCCAATGATCCTCACCCACAATGGCAATCGAAGCGCCCGCCTCCCGCAACTCCACGGCCTTTATGATCTTCGTACCATAAGTACTGTGCCGCCACTGCTCATTACCCACGCTACCAACCACCAGGTAATGCACCTTCTTACTCACGCCGCCCCCAATCAATCCACCCCGTTCTTCGACCAACGCCTGACACTCCTTACGTGGCCCAAAGGCCATGACTCCCGTAAACACAAACATCCGCCCATCCCACATCAAATCAGGGGCTGGTGAGTTGAACGGAAGATCAGTAGGAGCAACAGCGCCGATGACCTTCGGCCTCTCAATGTTCACTCCAGAAAAACCACGCAGCATGTTAAGTAGCTCTAGGGACTCATCCTTGTCTAGAGCATCGTCCTGAAGCATGCATGCCAAACGCGAATACAACAGATTGATCACTGGGTCATTCAGATGCGCGAGATTATTTTCCAACCATTGCTTTAGAAAAACCGCTTCGATGGCATTCACAACACCGTCCGCCGTAATCCCAGCGGCCAACCCCACCAAGGCATCGGCGGCGCGTCGATCGATACGAGCGCGGTGGAAGAATTTGCTGTTCTCGAACTCGTTGTGTAGATCCATTACGGGTTTTCCTTAAGATGAGTGTTGGCTCGATACTGAAGCGTTACCGGGTTAGCAAATGTTGTATTCAAACCTAGCACCACTACGCGCAGACACCCTTTTTTGATCAAGAAAATAAATCCGTCCCCGTTTTCGCCTTTTTCGGTCCAGGTTTCAGGCCCTTGACGTTCAACGGCCCCGCCATCGATGCCGTTGTTCAATCGACGAACGTCGCCTACGGGGCGGATACTGCCTTTCTGCGACAGGCAGCAATCGACCGATTGTGTTGAAAAAGTCGGTTTTCCCAAAACACTCGAATATTGATGGATGAAAACACCTCTGTTGCACGCTGCTATGTGAAATCAGACTCCTGATCCTTCTGCGCAAAACTCAGATTTCAATCTCAGGCGCGTACTTTTCTGCCGTGGAATTCGAAGCCGACTTTTTCAACAGAATCGACCCGAAGCTGTCACTCACTCTCCGGAGCATAGCGATCAACATTCCTGCTCAGCCTGTACCGGTGGCTGAACTGCACCTGCTCCGCTAAGACGCTGAGTGACCGGAGCCACAATTGGGCGTATTGCTTGGGTGTTATGATTTGAACTTGTATTCCCTGCCAAGAGATTGCCCATGGATCGCTTGTCTACCTTGTTATCGCAGTTCGGCGTGCGCGCAAACCTGTTTTACAGCGGCAAGCTGTGCGGTTTGGCGTCTTATGACGGCGCAGAAGGATGTGGTTATATCCACCTGCTACAGGCTGGCAGCGTTATATTGCTGGGACCCGATCGTAAGGACTTGCTGCTGATCCGGCCCAGCCTGATTTTTATGCCGCGTCCAAGTCGGCATCAGCTGTTTGCCGGTGAGTCCGAGGGCGCTCAGTTGTTGTGTGCATCAATGGAGTTTGAGGGTGGGGTCGATAATCCGCTGTCGGCTTCATTACCCGATTGTCTGGTGCTGGCCCTGGATGAAATACCCATGCTGGCCGATACGCTGAAATGGATGTTCCGCGAGGCAGCGGGCTCGCATTGTGGCAGGGAGGCAGCGCTGGAACGGTTGTTCGAGCTGCTGGTCATCCTGTTGTTTCGACATCTACTTGATCACCATCAGTTGCATACAGGGATCATGGCTGGTCTAGCTGATCCGAGGTTGTCTCGCTCTCTTTCACAGATTCACAACGCACCTCATCTGGCTTGGTCAATTGCGGGACTGGCTAGCGAATCGAACATGTCTCGCGCAGCCTACGCAGTGCACTTTCGGGCAACCATCGGGCAGACGCCCGCCGATTATCTGTTGAGTTGGCGTATCAGCCTGGCGCAGAAGCGTCTTCGTGAAGGCCGGTCGATTACTCTGATTGCCGCCGAAGTCGGTTATGAAAGTCCCTCGGCACTTGCTCGCGCGTTTCGACGCAAGACTGGCTACAGTCCTCGGGACTGGATCAACGGCGCGGCGGGCGGAGATGATGTGCAATGACCTGAAAGCATTGAACCGCTTCAGGCCATTCCAGTGGCAATCATCGGCTCATCGGCGTTCCAGAGCCATCAGCGAATGGCCGGCCACAAATATCGAGGCGGCAAGCAGCCCGATATCTTTGAGTAGAAACTGACCTGGAGCGACAGAAATAGCGGGAAAACCGAGGCCGGGCTCGATCACGCCGGGGGTCGAGAGCATAAAGCTCAGGGTGGTGAAAAACAGTCCGGCAGACAGCGCGCCACCTATCAAAGAAAACTTCGGTGACAGCAAGCGACCTGCAATGAGCGTACCGATCGACACTTCCACAACGCCAAGCAGACTGGAGAAGGTATCGACGCTGAAAATGTTATAAACCCAGCCCAGAAATGGGCTGTTGCTCACCAGCGGAACAAGTCCAGTTGCTTCGTAGTGCGTGAACTTCATGCCGCCGAACCAGAAGTAAATGACGGCGAGCGCAAAATAGGTCCCATACATTCCAAGCTCCATGAGCTTGGACCCGGGCGTTGAAGGGGTTTGTGCGTTATCAGTTTCGTAGTTTTCGATGCTGGAGGTTTTCATGATCAATGCTTCCAAGAGTGTGATGAGGAACGCTGACTAACAACCCTGCGCCGTGTGCGATGGGAGTCGAAACAGTGTTGCCTTTGTTTGCACGCTCGTGGCGTTTGAACGTATTGCGTTCGGTGCAGATCGTCTTGACTCATCCAGATTGAAAACAATCGCTGTGTTGTAAAGCGTCATCGTTAACACGGCCTTGGCGCTTTGAAAGCGTGGCGGCATGCATCAATCGCCCGCCTCAGAGCTATATGGATTCCCTGTGCATCCATCCCGGCGGCCAGCCACAACTTGAGTAAATACGCAGCTAAATCTCTTGCCTACTTCAGAACCCGCTCAAGATGTTCAAGAAGTACGCGCACGCGGTTTGGGATGTACTGACGTGTTGGAAGCACTGCCGCTATGGACAGTTGCTCAGGCACCACATCCTCCAACTCGATGAGAACCAGACTGCCATCCGCGAGTTCGTTGCGTACGTCCCAGTAAGTCAGCATGGCTAGACCTAATCCCAATTTGCTGGCCGCTCTGACAGACTCGACACTATTAGCCGAGAACGATGCCTCGGCACGGATGGATACCTCTTCTCCCTGATGGACAAATGGCCAATAAGGCATGCCATGCAGGCCAATGCATTGATGACTCTTAAGGTCTTCAAGGCGGGTAGGCGTACCCTGCTTGGCGAGATATTTAGGACTCGCGCAGATGACCCGTGGGTTCGGAGCAAGCGCGCGGGCTACCAACCCTGAATCGCTTAGCGTCGCTATGCGGATAGCGACGTCGATACCCAAGCCCACGATGTCGACGATGCGATCGGACAGTGTCAGGTCAACCTGCAGTGCCGGGTTTTCTGCGAGCAGTCGGGGAATCACCGGCATGATCAGTTCCTGGCCGAACACAGTGGGAGCGGTGACTCTCAATAGACCACTGGCCGTTCCGGCATTCGCCTTCAATGTGGCGCGCGCTGCCTCGTCAGCCTCCAGTATGCTTCTGGCGAACGGTAATAGTACTTCTCCCTCGGGCGTGAGGGACGCAGAGCGGGTTGTTCTTTGAACAAGCCGCACCCCTAACTCTTTTTCCAGAGAGGCAAGTCGTCGGGACACTGTCATGGCTGACAGTCCAAGTCGTCTCGCAGCCCCTGAAAGGCTGCTGGCGGTTGCCACGGCAGCGAACACTTCAACATCCGGAATCTGCATCGATTATATCTCTTTGCGTTACGCCGCCTTATCTCCCCGGCCGTCTTATGCCTTCACCTGATTAGGGATATCGTCACCAACCATAAGGCCCTGGAAATGAATCTCTGGCCAACGAAGGCTCAATCAAATGAACACGTCCAGCAAGAAGATCCTAGACACTTTCGACTTCGGCGACCTGAAATTAAAGAACCGGCTTGCTGTTGCACCCATGACTCGCATAAGCGCAACTGAACATGGCAGTGCCTCAGAGACGATGGGACGATACTACGAACGCTTTGCCAAAGGCGGCTTTGGGCTGGTGATCACTGAAGGGATTTACACCGACCAAAAATTTGCTCAAGGCTACCCATTTCAGCCTGGAATCACCGATGCTGAACAAGCATTGGCCTGGCGAGCCGTAACCAGTCGGATACATCGTCATCAAGGCCTGATCTTCGCGCAACTCATGCACGCAGGGGCCTTGAGTCAAGGAAACCGCTTTGTGAGTGAGACGGCCGGCCCTTCTGCAATACGTCCTAAAGGTGAGCAGATGAAGTTCTACTATGGCGAGGCCCAATACGCCGTACCAAGGGCCATGACCGATGAGGACATCGCCGATGCGATTGAAGGGTTCGCCAATGCCGCGAGATTGGCAGTCGGGAGCGCAGGGTTCGATGGCGTGGAAATTCATGGCGCCAACGGCTATCTGCTCGATCAATTCCTCACTGACTATACCAACCAGCGAACTGACCGCTGGGGCGCAAGCGTACGCAATAGAATTGCCCTGACTCTGGAGGTGATCAAGGCCGTAAGAGCGGTTGTAGGGGGGGCTCCCGTCGGTGTTCGAATCTCACAGGGCAAGGTCAACGATTACGCACACAAGTGGGCTGAAGACGAAGCTGGCGCTGAGACCATTTTTGGGTCTCTGGCAGACGCAGGTATTAACTACATTCACGTCACAGAACACAAAGCGTGGAAGCCGGCATTCAGCGATAGCGGCCCCAGCCTGGTCAGCCTGGCTCGTCGTTATGCTCCAGGGGTCGCTATAGTTGCCAATGGCGGACTGGACGACTCTCAGCATGCTGAACAGGTTCTCAATGACGGCGCTGACATTGTCGCACTGGGTAAAGGAGCGCTGGCTAATCCTGATTACCCAACCCGACTGATGATGAATCAACCTTTGAAGGACTTTGACTTCTCACTGCTAGGGCCTATCGCGAACATCAAAGACAGTGAGCTGGCTTAAGGTTCAGTCACGATTAAAATCGCAAAAAAAGGGGTTTCGGTGACGTCTGCTTTGGGTCTATAGCAGTAGGTCGCGACAGGCCGCTATCGGCCGATTCTGTTGAAAAAGTCGGAATCTCAGGCTGGAAGAAAGCGGCGTTGGCCCTCACTTCAGAACCTGTTCACCACGTTGCGTGGCTTTTCGGTTCTGCGTTGATCGTTGCAGCTTGGTCGGTGGGTTGAAGGCGCCGGCCGCCGACCCGACTGACCGCTTCTGGCCGATTGTGTTGAAAAAGTCGACCCGGCCTGGCTACCCATGCATTGAGCGGTGAAAGCGCCTTTTTTGCACGCCGCTACGTCAAATCTGCCCCCTGAACCTTCTGCGCAAGACACGGATTTCAATCTCAGACGCGCACTTTTCTGCCGTGGAAACCGAAGCCGACTTTTTCAACACAATCGGCCGTCTGCTGCCTGTCGCCACGGCAGCTTTTGGCGGATTCCTACCTATTCTCGACGGAGGGGATGATCAACAACGTTCGAATTCGGGAGGTTTACCA
>LNAP01004453.1_pt1 | contig 12920 bp, 3 predicted proteins | sample 602601 | NCBI WGS metagenome assembly LNAP01 (sample SAMN02440304, study PRJNA202911) | soil metagenome | biome: Subtropical and temperate rainforests or woodlands; isolation source: soil samples (1 kg each in a 20% v/v slurry with milli Q water) were... ...
GGTTGTCTCTCGCTGGCCCCTCGACCGTGGGCACAGATGTGGTCAAATTCTCCCAAGAAGTGCCCTTGGTGATCATGGAAATGCGTATTAAAGCCGATGGAGTGCGTGAGATTCTTTTGCGAAGCATTTTGTCGTTCAAAAACAATACGACGCGTACGTTTCAAATGTCGGTGCGTCTGTACGGCTCCTCTGTGGAGACCACATTGGCACCAGGCAAGGAATGGTACGTTCCTGTGCGTTATGTGAACCCCAAGTCGTCACTGTTTGTGCGCCTGGATGAGCGTGCCAACTGGTTCGAAGCGCTTTCTTCCATGCAAAGTCTCATTGTACAAGGCAAGTGGGGTGATCCGTCGCGTCTACGCGCCCAGCTCTGCACCTGTCCGCCGGAAGCGCCCGATATCACCGTCGGTGGCCACGGCTGGATCCTCTTGATCAAGCCTGAAGTCAAAGACGTCCGAGCGCAAATGCAAGGCGGCTCGCACGCCAAATTGTATGTGCCAGTGCGCTACCCGAACAAAGAAGCTTACACCAAAGCGATGAAAGAAGTTACGGATGTGAACTTCTCTGTGCCCGCCGGTGGTGCAGGGATCGCCGGCGGCCCCACGCTGAAAATGAGTCGCTCCGAGCGCGTTCAGCCCATGTGCGTGCAGCTGCTGGCTCCATTGCAGCTGTGCAACCTCGTGCCGCAACCGTTTCTTTACCGTTTAGCCGACGCGGAAGGTTTGATCACCAGTGAGGGCATTCTCTTGCCGGGTGAATTGGTCGACATCCACAGTGTATACAAGATCTTCACGAGCCGCATTTTCATCAGTGTGCGCATGCTGAACTACTGCTGGAGCAAGTGGACGCTGGTCTTTTCCCGCACGACGCCGTTCTCCAGCACCGAGCGCAGCACCGAACTGACACTCACTTCGATGAATTTTATCCACCAAAACAAAGAGCTCACCTTGCCGTCGGTGGATGTTTTCATGACGATGAAAGAGTATTTAATCCGCTTTTCCTGCCCAGTGCTGATCAGCAATCGCACAGGTTTGTCATTGGATCTTTGTGAGTCCTCTGCCACGGATAGTTACATCCCGCACAGCAGCCGCACTGCTGCAGAAGCTTTTCTGCCTGTGTTGGCGTACCATCGCCACAAGAAAGGTTCGCCCCGTCAGCAGACCAGTGGCGCGCCGGAAACACCCAATAAACCATTCGGTCGTCCTTCGTTCCGCAATCACCGTCCGCAGATCGCTTCTGGAGGGTACGATCCCAATCGTTCTGCGAACCGGGTGGGTGGCGGCCGGGAATTAAATCTGTTCGAAGATAACGATCTTCGGTTGGGTGACTTTGATGCCGAGCTGGTGGAAAGCAGAGACAGCGATGTATCCGAAAGTAGTTGCGAAGAATGCGATTCAGCCGAGGGCGAGCAGGAGCTAATGCGCCGGAGCAGCGAGTCCTTTACGTTGGGCAACCCCTTATACCTCGGCAGTGAAGACGACATGGATGCATTGAGAGAAGGGGACGTGCCCGACATGCCCAGTATCACCATCAGTGCGTCCCCTGCCCAGCAACCTGGACAGAAGCTCCGTCCACTGAGCACAGACAGGTCCTATAGCCCTTTCTCGCCCACAAGCCCCAACCCCGCCGACGGACCCACCACTTTCACCACACCCGGTTATGATCATTCCGGTGCAGCACTCACACCCAAAGTGGGTCGCACTGTGGTTATCACCATTCACCTGCCGTTTGACCATTTACGTCAAGTGGATGTAACGGCCTCGGCGGAATGGACGTTGATGGATGTGTTTTTGCGTGTGAAACAGCGCCTCGCGACTGCGTTGACGCATCAAACCTCTCGCAACTACGTGTTCTTTCCCTGGGACAATGGCAAACTGGGCCCGCGCAAGGTCGATAACTCCTTGATCAAAGCCGCCCAAGAGGAATATGAGAATGAGATCGACCCGCAGACTTCGTCCACCAAGAGCAGAGTTGACTCGGTGGTTGCTGCCACCGCAGCACCGGCAGTGGTGCCAGCGGGAGTCACGCAGAGTGCGAAAGAGTCCCGCCCCATCAGCATGATGTTCTCGAGGGACCGCTCCGTCGGAAACTTGAACGCGCCGCGTAAGTCTCCTATTGTGAACAGTTTTTGTGTGTCGCTGTTTGTTTTTCTCCTTCATTGTTTATTGAATTTCTTTTTCTAAATATTCCTTTCTCCATCTCCATCTCTTCACTTAGCTCGCAAGGCCCCTGTGGACACCGAGGTACCGGAGCCCATGCAGTTCGAAATGCTGGCTGATTGCGCCACGGCCCCGCTGCCTCTGACCACAAAAGTAGAAACTCTCAAGACTCTACGATTGCGCCTGTGTCACGTGATGGAATGGGAGATCTACAAACAGACCAAGGCAATCAACACGAAGGTCGTGGAGAAAGAAGGCTTGTTTAGCTCCATGTTCAGCCGGCCCAAGTGCACCCACCATACGACCCTGGTGCCATTCGAGGGAGATATTCCCTTCAAGCCGCATCGCATGTTGGGTTTTAACCCCAGCATGAGTCTGCGCGTGCCGGCAGGCAACACCGAGTGGAGTGACGCCTTGGATGTTATCAAAGGCGACTTTGATTCGTCCGAGTTGTGCATTACGACATCTGCCGCACCGGTCTTGTCCAGTAGCACCAGCAGCATCCACAACACGAGCAGCAAGTTGAACATGTCCAAGTCCAGCACCGGTTCTCTTCCTGGGGTAGCTTCTGGCGCTGCCCCTGCGGCTGTATACGAATTTGGCGCCTTTTTGGAGCGAGGCAGAGGCTTTCTGCACAACATCACGACCGTTACGTTAGTGCCAAAGCATGTGATTGTCTCGAGACTCTCCATGGCGATCCAAATCAAGCAAATCTTCCCCTCTGTGGACTGTGCGCCGCTCACGTTGCTGCCTGGTACCTTGTGTAGTTATCACTTCCCCACGCGGAGTCGCTCTAAGTTGTTGCACATCCGACGTGCCCCTGCAAGCGCTGTGCCTGTGTCTGTGAACGCCGTCCTCACGGATCCCACAAAGGACGAAACTGTGGCCGGAGAGGACGAAGAATGGCAAGCAGAGGTGGACATCTGCAAGCTGGGTGTGCTGTATGCCAAGCTCCGCAACCCGTTGCAGATCATCAAAGTGCAGATTGACACCGTGGGTGCGTCGATGGTCGCTACACTCACAGAGCAGAGCATCCTTTGGCCGCCGTACCGCATTGACAACATGACGGAAATGGAGATCCGCTTCAGGCAGATCACCAACACCACCAGCAGCAACTCTGCGGGGCGCAAGAACTCTGTTGTCGAGTCTTCCGGCTCGAAGATGTCGGTTAATTCGGAAACAAACGATGTGCCTGTCAGTGCCACCACGAATTCTACTTCGATGACGGGAGCAGACGACTCTGTCCCTCCGGCGCCGATGCTCTCGGCCACCATGCGTGAGGTGAAGTCGATAGTAGATCTCAGTGCTAGCACCACACGAGGCAACAACGATATTGTACCTTGGGACCACCTGGAGAAGCACAACTCCGCCGCCTATGCCTGGGATTTGCCGTTTTCTGGCAAGAAGACTGTGGAACTCGAAGTACGCCAATTGTCTAGCTCCTGGGTGCGTTGCGAAGTGAACCTGGACGATGACGACAAGCCTGCTTCGGTGATTGTCAAGAAAACGGCCCCCAGCCTGGGCAATCCGTTCGCGGAGGGGTTTTTGATGCGTCAAGACGCTACTGGGGACAATTGGACCCGTGTCTATTGCATCCTGCGTCCGGATGTGCTGTACATCTATCCCGACGAGACCAGAGACTTTCTGATTGAAGTGATCAATTTCTCTCAGAATGGCACCGGTGAGCCGCAGTTTGCCGCAGTGTCTAAGTTGGCCGACAAGAAGAAGCCCTCTACGATGGGCTACCTTTCCTCGGTAATTGGCGCTTCCAATGCGAACAAGTCGAAGTTGGCGGACATTAACCGCGCACGGTGCTTGATTTTGAAGATCGCCGACGACATGGGGTTGTTTGCGAATATCACATTGCAGTCGTTCAAGCGCCGCAACCGAGGAGACAGTAGCGAAGGCGAAGAGGAAGAGACGACCATTACAGTGGAGGCCACATCCACTGCTGAGCCAGTGATTGCGCATCCCGACCTTGTGGTGCTCTATCACGACACAGGAGACGAGAAGGCTGGAAATGCTGGGAGCACGGTCACTTTCGATGCAGATTTACCCGCAGATGCAACCGAAGAAGTCACGTTACGAGATGAGATCCTGGAGCTGCTAGAGAAGCGTCAAACCATCACGGACATTCCGAACTTGTTTGCTCCAGTGTGTGTAGAGCCTGGCGAAGAGGCGAACCTTCCTTTACAAGCAGCTGAGAATGAAGAACCTCCTTCTGTGCGTTCGTCAGAGTCAAAGTCCATGAGCGAGAGTGAGAGTCCGCTGCGCAAGGCTCGTTACAGCTCTGCCCCAGGCAGCACCTTGGCTTCACTGTTGGCGGCGGGTGCATCCACCGAGGAGCTCCTAGAGGAAGCATCGAGCGTGGCCTTGCGTGTGGCGGACGTCGTCGAGTCCTTGCTGTCCACCAAACAAGCCGATCGACTGGACAAAGCCAAGGAGATGGTCGAGTGGATGCTCACGGAGGGCTTGTTGATGCCGCGATCTGCGAGCAAGGCCATCAGCGGACCCACTGCGATTGATGCGACTGACCGAGATGATCGTGACTTTGCAGCAGACAGAGAAGGATTGACTGACTTTGCTCCTGACTTGAACGCAGATGAAGATCCAGAAGAAGCTGCCGACCGCTTCACAATGACGCTTCCTCACTCCAGAAGTGCCCTGGCAATGGCCACAGGTGTTTTAGCTTTTGAGGAAACCAGTCGTGAGTCTTTCGGTGGACTCCATGAAGGTACCTCAAGAATGAGTCTAAGCCGCTCCACCACCATGCCCACCACGCGGAGTTCGCTCACGGCGGAGGACCTGTTTGCTGAGCCAGGTGGTAACCGTCGATCAATGGCAACACTCAGTCGTAAAAAGAACACGCTGTACAAGCTCTTCGAGAATGTGGATTTGTTCATGTGCCCGCCGGCATTAAACCCAGAAATGATGGCGATGTTGGAGCAAATCAACCAGCAAGACGCGGAGGATCTTTCTCCCAGTGCAGCGTCCTCTGCAGGCGCCCATGCGTTCAACAACGCGGAGGCGGAAATATTTGGTTTTACGATCGCCATGGAGACCAAAAAGTACAATTTCAAATGTTCCTCAGAAATGGAATTCTTTGGTTGGATCCAAGCATGCCGACAAAGCATCGAACTGCTCTGGGTGGACCATTTGCTGGGCCGTCTGGCGGACAAGAAAGCCGTCAAATTGGAAGATTATCAAGCCACAATCTTGCTGCGTCTGCGTGCCGATGGCTCCACCAAGGTCCTCGAGGTCATCCAGGACGACGGGAATGTCGGCAAGGGAGCCAAGGGAAAATTCTTGCGACGCAACAAAGCCCAGCGTAGAGGCTCTGTCTCCTCTGCCGAGGCGGTGGGCAAGCTCTCACGGTTCATCCGCAACAGTCATTTGTCCCTGGGTCTGGGCTCGGAGCACAAATCGAAAGAATTTAACCGCGAAAAGGAGCTAATTTCGGTCCTCTTTTCGGTCCAATCCATTGCGCTCTCTGTGATCAACTCAGAGCCTTCTGAACTTCTCTACTTGAGTTTCCATGGGAATGAGATTACTGTCGAGCGGTCACTGGACCTTGTGAAGTTCTCCGTCACCGTCCAGGAGATTCAAATCAGCAACCAGTTGCTAAACCCTGAGTTTCCTGTGGCGCTGTTCCCTCGTCGCATCAAAGAAGGATTGTCTGGAAGACTCATGCTTCCGGGATTAAATCCTGACCGCACGACGTTCCCCTCGTTGCATTTGTACTTCCAACAGCGCTACCACCAAAGCATCAACGATGTCGGCAGCGCCAGTGACAGCTTCGAGAACGATTCTCAGTTGCATTACTTTGAGATGTTCACCCTGTGGCTCTCGCCCCTGCAGCTGGATGTGGACGAGGAGATCATTGTAAAGTGTATTCGATACATCCGAGGCTTCAAAGATGTCGTCTACAATCCAAACTTGGGCCGCACCGAGCTGAAAGAAGACATTATGAACTTGCAACTGCTCGGCAGCAAGTCCTGGGAGGGTCACGTGGACCGTCGAGCCGTTTTCGAGGTGTACTTGAAGTTTCTAGATGCGGGCAAAGAGCCATACATGACTTACAATCCCTCCGCCAAGAGCAAAACGGGCATTTACTTCAGCTTGCTGCAGCTGCATCCCGTGGACCTCGTGATGTCCTTCCGTCCCTCGCCGAATCTCGTCGTAACCAACTCCGAGCTTGCCATGATCTCCATCATCTCGCAGTTAGACTCCGCTCGGCTGTGTCTGAATGCGCTCATCGCGGAGCATGCTTTCGGCTCGCCTGCGATTATGGGCGAGATCTTAGTTAAGCACTACAAGGCGGCCTTCTGGCGACAATTTCACAAACTCATTGGGTCTTCGGACATTGTGGAAGGGTCGGTGGGTCTGGTGGCGAACCTCGGCTCGGGTGTATACGATCTTTTCTACGAGCCAATCGATGGTCTTCTCGATGAGAACGGTTCCTTCTTGAATGGACTCTCCAAGGGAGGCATTAGTCTGGCCTCGCGCACAATTGGTGGAACCTCTGCCTTCACCAGTCAGATCACCGGAGGTCTCGGCAAAGGCGTGTCTTTCCTCACACTGGATTCGCAGTTCCAGCGGAACCGTGCCTATCGCCGCTTCAACAAGACCTCCACTGTGTCGGAAGGTCTGTACGTTGGTACCCAGGAACTGGGGAAGAACATCGCCGAGGGCGTGACCGGAATTGTATTGTCGCCTTACCGGGGCTGGGAAACTGGCGGCGGGGTGGGTTTTGGAATGGGCATCGCCAAGGGCATCCTGGGTGTTGCACTAAAACCCGCGGTGGGTGTGCTGGATTTTGCCTCCAGAGCCACTGAAGGACTGAGAAACACGGCATTCAACAATCACGATGTGGAAGACCGGTACGGCATCCACCGAAAACGCATCCCGCGTGCGTTTGGTCGCAATGGGCAAATCGCTTTGTACGACGCACGCGCGGCGGCTGCGCAGTACGTCGCCGATAGTTTGACCTTCTTCAAGCCCGAACCGCGCCTGCAGGTAGTGCACCACTTGTACATCCGCCGCAAGCTGGAGCGATTCCGAATCCCGGGCGCTCCGGTCAGCACCGAGACTGCTGAGGAGTTGGCGAGAGACGCAACCCTGCGCGAGGCCTGGGGCATGGCGTTGAATCGCTCGTACGTGGTGCTGGTGGGCCACAACCGAGTGGCCCTCGCCGAGCTGGCCACTCCCGAAAAGCCCACTGCTGGTACGACCAAAAAGACAACCCGAAGACGGGCCGTGAAACCCCGCAAGTTCATCTGGAGCTGTCCAGCGAACTGCATCGAGCAGCTGTTTAGTGACCCCCGGGGCGATTTAATTTTGTCCATTGGCAACTCCACGCTCACTTCGGGCACCTGGAACAACGCGTGTCCTGTGGTGGTGGACAACTTCGCACAGAATTATGTGATTTTCCAGTCCTTGTTGGAGCAGACAATTGGACCCAAGCGAGCGAGAAACCAGCCGTTTGTGCCCACAGAGGGAATGATCCAGGGCGACATCCGCAAGCGTTATTCGACTGGATTGAAGAGTTTTCTCATGTCGCCGACCAACCACACGTACCGCCTGTTCGGGAATGTATTGTACGAGTACTCCGATGGTGCCAGCAAAAAGCAGGCTGCCAAAGCGGAAGCGGGTGGTGCCACCACAACTGCAACCACAGCAAACAGCGGGAACGATGACAAGACGGCAGACGCGGCCGTCGAGCCGGTTGCGTCGAAGTCGGAATTCTTCATAGATCAAATGATATCGCGGATCTTCCCTACGGATGTGAGTCCCGCTGCTGCGGCGGCCGCTGCTCCGACCACCAAGCCGCTGAAGACTGGTGACCCCAGTGTCGATGACATGTATCTGTCCTTCGTGTACCCCTTGGTGGATCTGTACATCGCCGGCCCCGTGCAGGAGGACAACGGACGATCTTTTAGCATCACGCTGTCTCGCCTGGACGGACAGAAAATGCGCGTGTTGAAGGCCGAAGAAGAGCAAGAGCACCTCTCCGAATATCTCAAGAACAGCTTGTCATTGATCTTCACCCGACAAGAAGAGGCCTACCACTGGAAGCGCCAACTGGACACACAGATGCTGTGGAATCTAGACCCGGATGAACTGGTTGAGGCAGGACCATTAACTGTGGAAGAGCGACGCAAGCAAGGTCGCACTCTGATGACGATGGCGCGCGGCGCAGAGGAGCTCGTAATTCCCGAGATGAACTCCATTCTGGGCATGCTAGTGCTGCCCACGTCAGGTTGCAAATCCGAGCAGACCGAAACGATCAAAATTGAAATTGCGAAAACGTTGTCTTCTACGCGTTGGCGATAGGCAGTCATAATAGTCATAACAAATTGTAAATATTCAACTGTATACTTTTACGACCATGGTCAGGAAAGTGCACGCACATGCCTTTTGTACAAAGCTATAATGTAATATCATAATGAAGTGAAATTAATTGCGTTGACAAGTTGAAATGCTTCGCCCGCTAAAAACCCCGCAATTGTTTAAAAATGTGTTCATGTGTTATCAATTATTGAGCAACTTCCAACACCTGGAGCTATAAATATTATTGGTCGAGGACAGCATTCTTGTTCAATCATGCGTCCAATCGTAAATCCTTATCGAGACAAAGAGCGTCTCGCAGACTTGGACGGGGGCTTTGGAAGTAAGGTTAAAAAGGGAGTTCCACACTTCTCTTCTCGCGTGCTTCTTGGGGCGGTTCTGTTGTTTCTCGTCGTTGTGTTGTATTACACACACCATGTGCATTACGCCCACTTGCTTGTGAAGGATAAGCCATCAATACGTGGTTCATTCTCCGATAGTGTGAAAGAGTTCGAAGTTGATATTCAAAACGACCTTAGAAATATTGATCGAAAGAACCACGGACTCCCAATTGTGGACATGCATAAAAAGGACAATTCAGAACCTAGAAGCGGAAAGATTAATTCACTGAAAGGACCTGCCGCAGTAAAGGAATCGTATTCACCTGCGCTGATCCACAAGCTTCAAGAAGAAAGCATGCACGCTGGGGCTATCGAAGATAAAATATTGGCTCTCGCTGCTCTTAGCAAGCAAAACGAACTGAAAATTGCAGCAGAAGAAGCCAGGAGAGAAAAGCAAAGAGAAAATGAGCGTCTTGCCGCCGAAGCCGAAGCTTTGCGACTTGAACAAGAGCGCAAGGCAGCCGAAGAGGCAGAAAGAGCCGCCGCAGAGCACCAGGCGGCTTTGTTACTTCAACAGGAGCAGGCCGCCAAGGTAGAAGCGGCACAAAAGGAAGCCAAGGCTAAAGCAGAGAAACGAGCTGCACAAGAAGCAGCGGACCAGGAACAGGCTCAAGCCCTGGCAGAGAAGAGAGCCGCCCAAATTGACGCTGAGAGACGGGCCGCTCAGCTAGAAGCAGACGCATTGCTTGCCAAACGTGCAGACGAGCAGCGCCAGGCCGCCGTACGAGCACAAGAAGAAGAGACGTTAAAGGCCGCAGAAGCCGCCGCCGCAGCGCAACAGCCTCACAATCCCGACGAGCCTATTGGTATCCTTGCCCCTCCTCCGGACGATCAACAGCATGCCAATGCCTTGCCTGTGCAGGATGGACCCATCGGTGTGCTAGCACCTCCCACAGAGAATCCTCCCCTTGCTGCAGGCGATGTGGCTCCCGTGGTCAACATTGATTCTCCCGAAGTGGTGGATCCTTTCGCAGATAACCCTGTCCCCGAGAGAGGACAGATGCAGGAGGAAGCGGCGGTGAAGGAGGCGGCCCTGTTGCAAGAGCAGAACTTAGGCCATCCAGCCGTCCCTCCCGAAGCGGATGAGGGCCAGGAAACTCCTGCTGTTCCTGCTGTTCCTGTTGTACCTATTGTCCCGCTTATTCCTGCGGTTGTTCCTCCCAGTGTCCCTGAGGTTCCCGTCTCGCCAGAAGTACCATCTGCCCTTAAGTTAGGCAGTGTTGACTCACTGTCTGCCGTCGATAGTGCCAAGCAGGATTCTTCCACCCCTATCGTCGCCCTGCATCCACCAGCACAGCCTGTGGAGGCACTCTCTGTGCCTGGTCTCCCTGCCTCCCCTACTAATCCCGCCTTACCCGTGGTGCCTGCCCTGCCTGCTCTGCCTGCTTTGCTAGAGCGACCGATGGGGTACGATTTATCTCCTGACGTCCTGGCACGCATGGAATCCGCCAACGCCGCCAAAACATCCGCACTAGCCAATAGCCTCGCAGGGGCCGAGAAGATCGACTACTGCGCGGGCAATGTAGATCCATTTGCCAGCACGCCGGTCGATGCGTTCGACCCTCCAGCCAGCGCGGATTTTGAAATTGTCGCTGAGTGGCGCAGCGCCGTAGCCAGTATGCGCAACCGAGTGAGCAAAGTGCGGTACGGAGGCGACGAGCTGCGCGCGTTGATCAAGAATGAGATCAAAGACTTGCAGAAAATGCGGTTCAAAATGTTTTGTAAGTATGCTTAAGCTTTTCACGGTTCGTTTGGTTTGTGAGTAAAATTTTGAAATCGACAGAAATAAGAAGGTTTGCGTAGACAAAAGTGCAGTCACTTTTTAAAAGATTTACATATACTATTTATTATCCGTCTGGTCGCGATCTCGCTTGTTGAGAATTTTGACAATTTCAATGAACAAACTTATGACGTCTTGGTAAATATTCAATGCCGCTAAAATGTATTCCTTCTGACCATATTGGGCCTTGTGGTGAGTGCCGCCTATGATTCGCTGCATATCGACATATAGATACACTCCGAACAACACTGCACCCGCCCCGGCAAGCAAATTGTCCATCCAGGGCACTTGGAAAAAGTTCTTACCAATGGTGGCCACTAATAATGAGATCAGAATCGACAGGAGCGTATTCCCCATACCGGAAAGATCGTAACGTGGATTGGGCTGGAAGGAATAAACAGTGATGGCCAGAAAGACACAGAGTGTGTGCATAGCTCCCACGATGACGTTCTTTGGGTCCATCAAGCCAGTGAATGCTCCGACCATGATGGATTGCATCAGAGTGTGAATGCCAAGCAAAATGAAGTTTGAAGGGGCCCGATAGCGTAGCTGGGGGAATGATACTAAGCCACCAATCGCAATCATAGATACCAAAAATGATGCGAAAGATATAAATGTATAGTTTTCATGCACAAGACTCATTAGCTGTGGGTTGTTCATCAAACCATACACCACAAGTGCAGTTGTAACCATTTGAGCACCAAAGATTGTGTACACTTTTCGGATAAACCCAAGGCGAGAATCTCTCGTTACAAAGTCAGCATCAGTTCGAATCGCATAATTCTTTCTACTCCCTCTCTCATTTGGTTCGTTGATGGTGAACTGACCGAACGTTGCTTTCGGTGCGCGAGCCTCAATCGAACAAACTTTGGGACGGACCTTAAATCCATTTGGCCAGACAATACTACTTGCAACACAGGTTAAACTAATGATAAGAAAGAGAAGAAAGGGCTTCATTCGACAAGATCTTTTGGCAAGAAAGACTTCGAACTGAATTTCTTGAGGCACAAGAACAGCATACGTCGGAAAATGCTCAAAATTTCTCTGCCGACCCTACGGGACATTATTTTGAAACACTTCGAATTGAAGCGTTTCTATTGCAGTGTCTTCGACGGGGCATAGCGTAGGTGTCCTGTCATCGCAAAGTAAATTAGATGAGTCTTGTTAATGGAAAACCCGAGGCTGTGAAAGCCAAAGGAAAACTAATTCCAAAGCTGAAAGGGAAGACACCAGGAAAGTCCGCAGCCAGTAACCGTTTCAATTATCTTGTTGACTGCAAACATGATCTGAGGAACGCCCAAGGTTGCCCAATGTGTCGACTTATACATATTGTAACGCGCAAGCATTTTGATGATGAGCGTGAGCAGAATCGGCTATCTCATGAGCAAAGTTTAGTAAATCGTGCGCAGCTAAGGCTGACGTTGATGCTGCGGTGGGCCAGGACACAAAGTGTTTTGTACAACAAATACGTGTCAGCTCCAACCTTTGACATTGTATTTTCAAAATCGTTGGCATCGATACTTGTGGACGAAGACGCGGTCATGAGTCGTGAGCAACCAATCGACTTTGACGAAGTGGTTAAAGTATTGGAAAGAAGAAATCGCATCCAAGAGGTAGGCCATTTCGCAGCCATCTTTCTACAGGCTCGTATCAGAAAATACCTTGCGAAACGATATGTACGTAGGATGGTACTTCAACGATTTGAATACGTTCCCGCAACTCGACGAAAACCAGCTTTCTACATCGACACATATTGGAGTAGAAAGCGCGACTACACACCTCGTTTCCTGTTGCAAGAACCACCCGCCACTCCTCGCACCATTGGCAGGCGCCTGGCCGCGGATGAACGACAGCGCAGCGCACGCTACGAAGCGTTTAAGAAGGACATTATCAAGCGGTATCGAGCCATAGAGGGAGCGGATGTCTGGGCACAAGAAGAAACAACCGTGCGGTTTCTCAAACAGATGGGCGTCCTGCGCGATCTCGTGCGTGTGGCCATGTTGAACATCACCAAAATGCGCGTGCAGCGAGAAGCTGCTGCAGAACGACTAGTCCTGGAGGCTCGACGGAATGCCGCTACTACCCCGGCGGCCGCCACCCCAGGGAGCGGACCGGGCGGTCTCAATAGGCGAGGCTCCGTGAGCAACCGACTCTTGCAGCGACAAGCCGAGGAAGCCACTGCAGCAGCCGCGGCGATAAGCTTGCTGGATGGGGTGGATCCAGTCGCGCCGGTAGAGATCCAGCCTGTGTGGG
>LNAP01004454.1_pt1 | contig 12920 bp, 12 predicted proteins | sample 602601 | NCBI WGS metagenome assembly LNAP01 (sample SAMN02440304, study PRJNA202911) | soil metagenome | biome: Subtropical and temperate rainforests or woodlands; isolation source: soil samples (1 kg each in a 20% v/v slurry with milli Q water) were... ...
AATAACGCCAAGGCGGTGCCCGTGCCGGTCATCTTGATCACTTACGCCGCTCACGAAGACGCGGAGCGCCGCGCGCTCGCCGCCGTGCAGAAGGACAAGGTGATCAGTGGACGGCCGCAGGTGATCCGGATCGAGAAGAATTAGAGCGTGAACAGTCGAGCGGTTCGAACGAACCATGGGTGTTGCGAGTTGATGCGGACGGAGATTTCCGTCCCAAACGTTTCGAAGGAGTGAGCCGATGTCGACCCATATTTCAGTCCCCCCGCAAGCGTTGCTCGAGCGCATCCTCACGCTGGAGATCGTGCGCGTGACGGAACGGGCGGCGGTGTCGTCGGCGCGGCTGCGCGGGCACGGTAACGAGAAGGCGGCCGACCAGGCTGCGGTGGATGCGATGCGCCGCGAGCTCAACAAGCTCCCGATCGAGGGCACCATCGTGATCGGCGAGGGCGAGCGCGACGAGGCGCCGATGCTCTTCATCGGCGAGAAGGTCGGCATGAACGCCGGCCCGCAGGTCGACATCGCGGTCGATCCGCTCGAAGGCACCACGCTGTGCGCCAAGAACATGCCGGGCTCGATTGCCACCATGGCGATGGCCGACGGCGGCACGCTGCTGCACGCGCCCGACGTCTACATGCAGAAGCTCGCGATCGGCCCGGGCTACAACAAGGGCGTCGTCGATCTCGACGCAACGCCGGCCGACAACGTTCGCCGTCTCGCCAAGGCCAAGGGCGTCCAGCCCGACGGCATCACCGTGCTCGTGCTCGATCGTCCGCGCCATGCCAGCATCATCGAGAGCGTGCGCTCGACCGGCGCTGCCGTGCGCCTGATCACCGACGGCGACGTCGCCGGCGTGATCCATTGCGCCGATCCTGATAACACCGGCGTCGACATGTATCTCGGCACCGGCGGCGCGCCGGAAGGCGTGCTCGCGGCCGTGGCGCTGCGCTGCATCGGCGGCCAGATGCAGTGCCGCCTGATCCTCGATTCCGAGGAGAAGCGCGAACGTGCTGCCAAGATGGGCGTCAACGATCCCAAGATGATCTACGGCATCGAGGACATGGCGCGCGGCGACTGCCTGTTCGCCGCCACCGGCGTCACCACGGGCTCGCTGCTCTCGGGCGTCAAGTTCCGCAAGGACGGCGTGATCGAGACCGAGACGGTCGTGATGCGCTCCGTCACCGGCACCGTGCGCTACATCAAGGCCGAGCACCGGGAACTGGCGAAGTTCCATCTGGACTAACAACACGCGGCCGTCATTCCGGGCCTGCGTCTCTTGGCGCATGCCGGAATGACCAAGAATAAGCAACATACGGGGAAGCGCCCATGTCCGATCTCTCCGCCGTCAAAGCCCTTGTCTTCGACGTATTCGGCACCGTCGTGGACTGGCGCACCAGCCTGATCACCGACTTCATGTGGTGGTCCAAGGGACGCGGCATCAGCGCCGACTGGACCGCTCTGGTCGACGGATGGCGCGGCATGTACATGGCCTCGATGGACGATGTGCGCAAACATCCAGAGCGCGGCTATGTCATGCTGGATGATCTGCACCGCCGCTCGCTGGAAAAGCTGGTCGCGCAGTTCGCGATCAAGGGCCTCACCGAGGCCGATCTCGATTATCTCACCAAAGGCTGGCATCGCCTCAATCCCTGGCCCGACAGCGTCGCGGGCTTGACGCGGCTGAAGACGAAGTTCGTGATCGCGCCGCTCTCCAACGGCAATGTCGCGCTGCTCACCAACATGGCGAAGTTCGCAGGGCTGCCCTGGGACCTCATCATGTCGGCCGAACTGTTCGAGCACTACAAGCCCGATCCCGAGACCTATCTCGGCGCAGCAAAGTTGCTCTGCCTCAAGCCGGACGAGGTGATGATGGTCGCCGCCCACAACGGCGATCTCGCGGCCGCCCAGAAGAACGGGCTGAAGACCGCCTTCGTGGCGCGGCCGACGGAGTATGGTCCGCTGCAAAAGGTGGATTTCGAAGCCACGGGCAAGTGGGACATCGTCGCCCGGGATTTTGGCGGGATCGCCGACAGGCTCGGCTGCTAAACCGGCCTCTTGCGCGGCCGGCAATGATCCGGGCGGCACGCGCGCCGCCCGGGCCTGATTGCGAAGAACTACAGCGTCATCTTCATCGGTTCGGGATAGTAGTGGAAGCCTTCACCGGCCTTGGCGACGTGGCCGTAGCCCGGCCAGGCGAAGTGATAGGACATCACCGGCGTCTTGTTGGCCGCCAGCATCGTCAGCAGTTTGACGCGCGACTCGGCCGCCTGCTTGGGGTCGGTGTCGTAGGAAAATTCCATCCGCGGCCGCTCGAGCAGCAGCACGGAATGGTGCGAGAGGTCGCCGAGGAAGGCGAACGATTTGCCGGCCGAGGAGACCATGAAGATGGTGTGGCCGACGGTATGGCCGGGCGCTGAGATCGCCTGCACGCCGGGCAGGAATTCCTCGCCGTCCTTGAAGAACTTGATCCGGTCGCGCACCGGCATCAGGTTCTTGCGGGCGTGCACGACGAAGTCCTTTGCGGGGCCGCCGAGCTTGCCTTCGTCGGTCCAGAAATCGAAATCGCTTTGGGCGATGTAGATCTGCGCGTTCGGAAACAGCGGCTTGTCATTGGCATCCACGATGCCGCCGATGTGGTCGATATGGGCGTGCGAGCAGACCACGGCATCGATATCCTCGGGCTTGATGCCGGCTTCGGCCATGCTCTTTTGCTGGCGGCCGGTGGTCGGGCCGAACGCCTTGGATGAGCCCATGCCGGTGTCGAACAGGATCAGCTTGTCGCCGGTGTTCACGATCGGCGAGTTCTGTTCGAGCACGACGTTGTCCGGCGACAGGAAATTCTCCGCCAGCATCTTCTTCACCTCTTCCTTGGGGACACCGGTGAAGGTTCCGGAGGGATCGCCAAGCGGCAGCGGCCCGTCGGAGACGACGGTGACCTCGGCATCGCCGAGTACGAAGCGGTGCCAATAGGGCGTCTGGGTGCCGAGCTTGGGAGCCCGCGCCAATGCGCTGGTGCCGAGCATGGCGCTGGCACCGAGGCCTGCCCCAAGGCCGGCTCCAAGTGCGAGTAGGGATCGACGGGAGACATCGATTGTCATGCATTTCCTCCGCTTTTGTCTTTTGTTTTGCGCGATTGTTCGCGCGTTGGAGCCGGCCTGATCGGCCACGCGACCGCGGCCCGGCAGAAAAGTATGCTGCTCCGGCCGCGACAAGCTAGCAAGTGGAATTAGTGCGCGGATTCACGCGGAGCGAGAACGGGCTGAGGCAGCGGGACGGCCGCGTGTGCAGTCGCTCTCCGCCCGCACGGACGACGCGAATTGCGTCTTACGCAATTTTCAGCGTGAGATCGTTTCCTTCCGTCTCGGCAAAGCCCGCCTGCAACACTTCTTCGCGCTTGTGGCGGAGATGCGCGCGCAGAATGTGCGAGAGGCCGGCGCCGTCGCGACGCTGGAGCGCGTTCAGGATGGCGTCATGCTCCTTCACGGCGAGCGCCCAGCGCTGCGACGTCATCGGCGTGACGTAGCGCGCCCGCCGGATGCGTGCTGTCACCGACGCGTACAACCCCGCAAGCGCGGGGTTTCCGGCTGCGCTGACGATGGCTTCGTGAATGGCGCGGTTGCCGCGGTAGTACTGGATCAGATCGCCGTCGCGATAATGCTGCACCATGTCCGCATGCGCGGCGGCGATCGCGTCGATCTCGGCGTCCGTGATGCGCTCGCAGGCGAGCTCGCCGGCGAGGGCTTCGAGACCCTGGCAGACCTCGAACAGGTCGCGCATGTCCTTGTCGGTCAGTTTTGCCGCGCGCGAGCCGCGATGCGGCAAGAGCTGCACCAGCCCCTCGGCGGCGAGCACCTTGAGCGCCTCGCGCAGCGGCGTGCGCGAGACCTCCAGCCGCTCGCACAGCTCGCGCTCCGGGATCCGGGCGCCCGGCGGGATTTCGCCGTCGAGCAGGATGGCGCGGATGCGGCCGACGACGTCCTCGTGAAGCATGGGGCCAGCGCTCCAATTTGAATGCAAAACTTGGATAATCGAATGGCATTCCGAAGTTTCAGCTTGCTAATCACAGATTTTGCATTCAAAAATGTAAAAAACAAGAGGATATGAGGAAATGGACCGGGCGGTAGGGGCAGACGACCTCATTTTTGAATGCAAGGACGGCATCGGGCGGATCACCTTCAACCGCCCGCAGGCCCGCAACGCCTTCACGTTCGCCATGTACGAGCGGCTCGCCGCGATCTGCGAAGAGGCCAACAGCGATCATGCGATCAAGGTGCTGGTGCTGCGTGGGGCCGGCGACAAGGCGTTCGCCGCGGGCACCGACATCAACCAGTTCCGCGAGTTCAAGACGCCGCAGGACGCGATCGACTACGAGAACCGTATCGATCGGGTGCTGACCACGCTCGAGCGGTGCCGGGTGCCGACCATCGCGGCGATCAACGGGTTCTGCACCGGCGGCGGCGCCGGCATCGCCGCGGCCTGCGACCTGCGCATCGGCACACGCAGTGCCCAGATTGGATTCCCGATCGCCCGGACGCTCGGCAATTGCCTGTCGATGTCCAATGTCGGCCGTCTCACCGCACTCATCGGCGCCGCGCGCGTCAAGGACCTGATCTTCACCGCACGCCTGATCGACGCCGCGCAGGCGGCGAGCATAGGGCTGCTCGGTGAGGTCGTCGAAGATCTGGCTGCACTGGAGCGGCGCGCCGACGAAGTGGCCCGGCTCGTCGCCAGTCATGCGCCGCTGACGCTGAATGCGACCAAGCAGGCGGTCGGCCGGCTGCAACAGCGGCTGACGGACGAAGGCGAGGACCTCATCCTGATGTGCTACACGAGCCAGGATTTTCGCGAAGGGCTCGATGCTTTCCTCAACAAGCGCGCCCCGCAATGGCGCGGCCAATAGGACGCTCCGATGCAAAGCGATCGATCGCAATCCACCTCCCGCCGTTCGGGACCTCTTGCCGGCCTCAGGGTCGTCGACCTCACCCATGTCATGGCGGGGCCGACCTGCACCCTGATGCTCGCCGACATGGGCGCCGACGTCATCAAGATCGAGAAATCGCCGAACGGCGACGACACCCGTCATTCGGTGCCGCCGAAGATCGGCGATGAAGCGGCCTCCTTCCTGATGATGAACCGCAACAAGCGCGGCATCGTGCTGGATCTCAAGACCGAGGGCGGCAAAGAGGTGTTGCGGCGGCTGATCGCGGACGCCGACGTGCTGGTCGAGAATTTTGCGCCGGGCGCGATGGAGCGCCTCGGCTTCGGCTACGAGGCGCTGCACCGGCAGTTCCCGGCGCTGATCTACTGCTCGCTGTCGGGCTTCGGCCGCACCGGTCCCTACAAGCATCGCCGCGGTTTCGATCTCGTCGCCCAGGCCATGAGCGGCATCATGAGTTTCACCGGCGAACGCCCCGACGGTCCGCCCGTCAAATGCGGCCCGCCGCTGTCGGACATCACCGCCGGCCTGCTTGCCAGCATGGGCATCCTCGCAGCCTATGCGCACCGGCTCAAGACCGGGGAAGGGCAGTGGGTCGAGACCTCGCTCTATGAAGCCGCCCTGGTGCAGACCTATTGGCAGTCGACCATCGCGCTCGCCGCGGGCACGGCGCCGCGCGCGATGGGCTCGGCCCATCCGCTCAACGCGCCGTATCAGGCGTTCGAAGCCTCGGACGGCTGGCTCGTGGTCGGCGGCGCCAACAAGAAGCATTGGCTGTTGATGCTGGAAGCGCTCGGAGCAAGTGAACTCGCCGCCGATCCGCGTTTCGTCAATGGCGCTGACCGTATGGCCAATCTGAAAGAGCTTGAAGCGGTCCTGAGCGAGCGATTCCGGACCCAGTCGCGAGCGCATTGGCTTGCGGCACTGGACGAGAAGGGCGTGCCGTGCGGACCCGTGCACGACATGCTGGAGGCGCTCAGCGATCCCCAGACTCTGGCGCGCGAGATGGTCGTCGAGGTCGAGCATTCCACGCTCGGCCCGGTCAAGACGATCGGTCTTCCCGTCAAGTTTTCGGAGACCCCAGGCAAAGTGCTAACGGGCGCCCCGGTCTATGGTGAGCATACGAGCGAGGTTCTGGCCGAATACGGTTTCGACCAGAAGCAGATCGAAGCGCTCGAAAAAGAAGGCGCAATCGTCCTGGCATCGGGAAGACGCAAGGAACGCGTCGCCTGACCGGACGTCGATACGACAACGATAAAAGACAAAATCAGCTGGAGGAAATCATGGGTCGGACGTCGATATTTCTGCTCTCTGCAGCCGCGACGATGCTCGCCGGCACGATGCCGGCGCTCAGCGCCTGGCAACCGCAAAAGCCGATCGAGTTCGTCGCCACCGCCGGGCCCGGCGGCGGGACCGACAACCTCGCGCGCGCCGTGCAGAACATCATCACCAAGCACAAGCTGACGGAGCAGCCGATCGTCGTGGTCAACAAGGGCGGCGGCAGCGGGGCCGAAGGCTATGTCTACGGCAGGGCCTCCGCCGGCGATCCCTACAAGGTGATCTTCGGCACCTCGAACGCCTGGCAGCAACCGCTCGTCTCCAAGGTCGCCTTCAACTACACCGATCTCACGCCCGTAGCGGCGATGGCGCAGGACGAGTTCCTGCTCTGGGTTAAGCAGGACGCGCCCTACAAGAATGCGGGCGACTATCTGAAGGCGGCCGGATCGGGTGAGTTCAAGATGGGCGGCGCCCAGTCGAAGGACACCGACGAGGTCCTGACGCGCATGATCGAGAAGGCCGGCAAGGTCAAGCTGACCTACATCCCCTTCAAGAGCGGCGCGGAGACCGCCGTGCAGCTCGCCGGCGGACATCTCGATTCCCACGTCAACAATCCCAGCGAAAGTCTCGGGCAATGGCGCGGCGGCACGCAGCGGCCGCTCTGCGTTTTCAGCCCGAAGCGGCTGCCGCAAGGCGCCAAGGTCACCGCGACTGAAGGCTGGGGCGACGTTCCGACCTGCGTCGAGCAGGGGCTCGACATCAAGCAATATGAGCAGCCGCGCACCGTTTGGCTGCCCGGCAAGGTCACGCCGGACCAGGCCGCGTTCTATGTCGACCTCATGAAGAGGGTGCAGGCGACGCCGGAGTGGAAGGACTACATCGAGAAGACGTCCCAGGTCGACACCTTCCTGACCGGCGCCGAGTTCGACAAGTTCATCAAGGAGGACCTCGAGCACGTCAAGCAGGTCGCGGGCGAGCAGGGCTGGCTGGTGAAGTGAGGCGGGGGCGGCGTGCCACAATCTCCACTGTCGTCCCTGCGAACGCAGGGACCCATACCGCGTGATCTCTCGATGAATGTCGATCGTCGTATTGATGTGACGCCAACGTCAAGTCTTCGTCAAACGTCTACCTGTGGTTATGGGTCCCTGCGCTCGCAGGGACGACACCGAGCGCTGAGGAACGATGCGTGGCCCATAGCCTGCTGTGGTCCCACGCCTGAGCAGAGTCCCCCATGATCTCACGCCGCGCGCTTGAACTTGCGACTGCCGTCCTCACCGGTGGCTTTGGTGTCGCCGTCGTGGTCCAGAGCCTCGACAACGGCATCGGCTGGTCCAGTGCGGGCGTCGATGCCGGCACGTTCCCGCTCTTGACCGGCACCATCATCGTGCTCGGGAGTCTCTACAACCTGGTGCGGGGCGTGTTGCCGGTCGCGTCGCTCGCCAATGTCCCCATCGCGATCACGCGGATCGAGCTGGGCCGACTTGCCGGCCTGTTCGTGCCGGCCGCGATTTTCGTGGCCGCGATCCCGCTCGCGGGGATCTACGTCGCCTCGGCGGTTTATGTCTTTGCGGTGCTGGCGATCCCCCGGCATCAATCGGTGCCGCGCGCGCTGGGGATGGCGGCGGTGACGGCGCTCGCGCTCTACGTCGTGTTCGAACGCATGTTCCAGGTCAGCTTGCCACACGGCGCGCTCGCCGCCGCACTCGGCTTCTGAGGGCGAGTCCGATGGACAATCTCGGGGAACTCCTGAACGGCTTCAGCATCGCGGTCACCGTGCCGCATCTGGTGCTGATGGTCGTCGGCGTGCTGCTCGGCATTCTCGTCGGCGTGCTGCCGGGGCTTGGCGCGCCGAACGGGGTGTCGCTGCTGTTGCCGCTGACCTTCGGCATGCAGCCGGTGTCGGCGATCATCCTGCTGTCCAGCATGTACTGGGGCGCGTTGTTCGGTGGCTCCGTCACCTCGATCCTGTTCAACATTCCGGGCGAGCCGTCGTCGGTCGCAACCACCTTCGACGGCTATCCGATGGCGCGTGACGGAAGGCCGACCACGGCGCTCGCCACCGCCTTCGGCTCGGCCGCTTTCGGCGCGCTGGTCGGCGTCATCCTGATCACCTTCCTGGCGTCCTGGGTGGCGCAGGTCGCGCTTGCCTTCGGGCCGGCGGAATACTTTGCGGTCTATTTCCTGGCCTTTGCCAGCTTCGTCGGCATGGGCGGCGCCGCGCCGATCAAGACGGTCGTGGCGCTCGCGATCGGTTTTTCGATTGCCGCGATTGGCATCGACACCGTCTCCGGCAGCGTCCGCCTCACCATGGGCGTCGATGAACTCGTCAAGGGCGTGAGCTTCGTCGTCGCGGTCATGGGCCTGTTCGGCATCGGCGAGCTGCTGGTCGCGGTCGAAGAGGAATTCCATGCCCGCGCGGTGTCCTCGAAGATCGACTGGCGCGAGGTGTTCCGCGCCGTTGGCCGTCTGCCGCGGCATAGCGTTGCCTTGCTGCGCAGCGCCGCCATCGGCTGCTGGATGGGGATCACGCCCGGGGGCCCGACCGCCGCATCCTTCATGAGCTACGGCATCGCCCGTCGCTTCTCGCGCCGTGGCCGCTATTTCGGCACCGGAGAGGTCGAAGGCATCATCTCGCCGGAGACAGCCGACCACGCCGCCGGCACCAGCGCGCTGCTGCCGATGCTTTCGCTCGGCATTCCCGGCTCGGCGACCGCCGCCGTCATGATGGGCGGGCTGATGATCTGGGGCCTCAATCCCGGGCCGATGCTGTTCGTCGACCAGAAGGATTTCGTGTGGGGCCTGATCGCCTCGATGTATGTCGGCAATATCGTCGCCGTCGCCTTGGTGCTGCTGACGGTGCCCATCTTCGCCGCCCTGATGCGGATTCCCTTCGTGGTGATCGCGCCGCTGATCGTGATCATCTGCGTCGTCGGCGCCTATTCGGTGTCGAACTCCTATCTCGACGTCGTCATGATGCTCGGCTTCGGAATCGTCGGCTATCTCTTCAAGAAGCTGTTCTATCCGCTGGCGCCGCTCGTGCTCGCCATCGTCATCGGCGACAAGGCCGAGGATGCGTTCCGGCAATCGATGCTGATGTCGAAGGGATCCTTGGGCATCTTCTTTGCCAACAAGCTGGTGACATGCCTGATCGTGGCCGGCATCGCGCTCTTGCTGCTGCCGCTCGTGCTGCAGCTCGCGCGTCTCTGGCGCAAGCCCGCAGCCGCCGCGACCGAAACCTCCGCGCAGGAGAAGGTGATCATATGACCGCAAAGCCGCTGATTGCACTGGCCATGGGAGATCCCGCCGGCATCAGCCCGGAGCTGACGGCGAAACTGGTGGCGCAGGACGACATCCGCGCGAGCTGCCGGCTCGTCGTGATTGGCGACCGCCGCATCTTCGACGAGGGCGCGCGCATTGCGGGCTTCAAGCCCGCGCTGAAGATGGTGGAGCAGGGGGCCGATCTTCGTGCGGCGAAGGAAGACGCGCTGTTTCTCGATCTTCGTCACCTCGATCCCAAACAGGTCGAGCCGAAGACCGCAACGCTTGCCGGCGGCAAATTCGCGCTGGCGAACTATCGGCACGCACTCGAGCTTGGCCGCGACGGCCGTGTCGACGCGGTCTGCTTCACCCCCTTCAACAAGCAGGCGATGCGGCTCGCCCGCGCAGAGTACGACGACGAGATCGCGTTCTCGGCCGAAGTGGTCGGGCTCAAGACGTCGGCGAGCGAGTTCAACGTGCTGGACCGGCTGTGGAACGCGCGCGTCACGTCCCACATCCCGCTGCGGGACGTCGCTGCCAAGCTGACCAGTGAGCGCATCCATCGTGCGCTTGTGCTGACCGATGCCTGCATGCGCAACGCCGGCTTCGCGCGGCCGCGCATCGCCGTCGCCGGACTGAACCCGCACGCGGGCGACGGCGGCAATTTCGGCCGCGAGGAGATCGATATCATCGCGCCGGTGGTCGCGGCCGGCCAGCGCGAGGGCATCGCGGCGGAAGGACCGTTTCCCGCCGACACCGTGTTTCTGCGCGCCAAGGGCGGTGCTTTCGATGCGGTGCTGACGATGTATCACGACCAGGGCCAGATCGCGATGAAGCTGATGGGCTTCGATCGTGGCGTCACCTTGCTCGGCGGCTTTCCGTTCCCGATCTGCACGCCCGCACACGGGACCGCCTACGACATCGCAGGGCAAGGCATCGCGTCGATCGGCGCGAGCCGTGCGGCGGTGTTGCTCGCGGCGGAGATGGCGGCGGCCGGCACGCGCCGTGGATGAGCACTATTTCGCAATCGGAGTTGTCAACTCCTTGTCCGTCGTGTCCACCACGAACACGGCCAGCAGCTTGGCGGGCTCGGTATCGCTGGCATTCGCGCTGATGCCGTGGCGGTCACCGGGGTGTTCGGCAAAGTTCTCCCCCTTGTGAAAGACCTTAGCGGGGCCGTCATTGACCTGACTGCGGATCGCGCCTTCCAGCACCGTGGCGTAGATGAAAGCGGAGGGCGCGTGGATGTGGGCCGGCGACGAGCCCCCGGGACCGTACTCGACCAGCACGCCCTTCATGCTCTTGCCGGGAACGTTGGGTAGTGCCTGGTCGAACACGACCGTGACTTTCGCCAATGGCGCCGCCGGCTCGGCTGCGTGGGCCGTCAGCAATGAGGTGGCATAAACCGCTGTCGCGATCAGCAATCTGCGCATGGGAGCTCCTTATCTGCGGTGTCTTGTGAACATCAGTCTCAGAGGCGCGCGAGCCATGTTGCGAGCGGGGTTGTCCCGAGCCGTGCCTCGCCGAGCGGAACCAACGATGTGTCGTCAATCGGGCCGCCGTAATACGGCGCCTTCGGGTCTCCGACCACGGGCCGGGCGTCGCCGGATGCCTTCAGGCGACGTGCGATGAATTCATTGAAGGGGGCCTTCTCGGAGCCTGCGATGTCGATCGTGCCGTTGAGCGGCTGGCCCGTTGCGACCTCCGCGAGGCGAGCGACGACGTCGTCAGCAGCGATCGGCTGAAACAAGGCCGAGGGAACGACGATCCTGCCGTCAATCGCCCCCATGTCGGCGATAGCGCCGAGGAATTCGAAGAACTGGGTGGCGCGCACGATCGAGTAGGGGACCGGGGATGACTTGATGATCGTCTCCTGGGCGAGCTTGGCACGGAAATAGGCGTTGTCGGGCGACCGCTCAGTCCCGACGATCGACAGGGCCACGTGATGCTTCACGGCGGCGGCGGCCTCTGCCGCGACCAAATTCCTGCTCGACCGCTCGAAGAATTCGAGCACGGCGGCGGGCTCCCACGACGGCGCATTGGCGACGTCGACGACGACATCCGCGCCTGCCAGCGCGGAGGCGAGGCCATCCCCGGTCACGGCATTGACGCCTGATTTCGGTGAAGCTGCCACAGCCTCATGGCCTTGCTGCCTGAGGCGCGCCACGAGCTTGGACCCGATCAATCCGGTTCCGCCGATCACGACGATCTTCATGGGCTGTCTCCTTGGTATGTGACGTGCGCGAGATGGCCAATGCCAGTGCGAATTCGCGCGCTCACGTCGATGAACGTGATGCGAAGCGACTCTATTCGAACAAGGGCGCCGGGCTCTTGCCCGTAACGGGCGCGGCTTGCCGGAAAATGCTTCAGAAGCCGGGGTGTGGTTTCACAAAGCCGCTAGGGGCATCCCCGCGTGCCGCAACACACTCTGCGATGATCGCAGATTGCCAGTGTTTTGCCCGTCGTGTCAAAATCTTCGGAAAATCAGGCGGAAATTTCAGCTGAAAAGATCAATGAAAACAACCGTCTGGCTACTGTGCATGGGGTTGTTTTCGCATTTTTAGCTAGTCTGCCGCATCACGCACCGCAGACGATCACGCCATACCAGCCGAGGCCGCGATAAGTCTCGTAGCCGGGCGTCGCATGGAAGGCGATCAGCCCACCGGTGCGGTCGTGGTAGAAGCCCGATCGCTGACCGTTCAGCGAGATCGAGATGCGCTCGCTGAGGATGCCCTGGCCGTCGGACGCCGCGATCACGCGCAAACTCGAATCGACCAGCAGCACGCGGGCCTTGTCGCTGTCGCCGACGCGGATCCCTTGTACGATGGCGCGGGCCTGCGGCTCCCAGTCGAAATGGATGGCGAGCACGCCGATCGGCGCGCCGTTGGCCTGGCCGCCGGCGCGCACGCTGGCGCAATAGGTCGCCACCTGTGCATTCGCGAGCAGCGGCTGGTTCTCGACGTCGCCGGCAACGTAGTCGTCACCGGAGCGCAAGCCCTTTGCCTCGCGAAACCATTTGGTGTGGGCGACGTTCTGGCCGACGACGCGGAAGCGGTCGGCACGGCCGTTGGCGATGACGTTGCCGTCGAGGTCGCAGAGCCAGAGGTCGAGATAGACGGTGTAGGCCCCGAGGATCACGCCCAGACGCTGCGAGGCGTGGGAGACGGCCGCAGCGCCGGGTGAGGCGGCGCAATCGACCACCGCGGAATCGGTCGCCCACCAGCGCACGTCGCAGGTTCGTTCATAGAGGTTGCGGTCGATCAGTTCGATCGCGTTCAGCGACAGATCCATCATGCGTTCGCCGCGCGAACGCTGGCTCATGCGCTCGATGGAGGAGACGAGATCGCCGGTCCGCTTGGTCAACTGGGTTTCGAGTTCGCGCGCGATACTCTCGACCTGCTGGCCGACGCCGCGCACCTCCTGCGCGACCACCGCGAAGCCCGCGCCTTGC
>LNAP01004455.1_pt1 | contig 12920 bp, 14 predicted proteins | sample 602601 | NCBI WGS metagenome assembly LNAP01 (sample SAMN02440304, study PRJNA202911) | soil metagenome | biome: Subtropical and temperate rainforests or woodlands; isolation source: soil samples (1 kg each in a 20% v/v slurry with milli Q water) were... ...
TGGACATGTTCTCGGCCAGGGCCAGGAAGCAGCGCTTGGCGTAGTACCACGTGTCGGTGTGGAGTTTCTTGTCGTAGGGATCGAGCGACTTGATGATGCGCGAAATGCCGAACTCGAAGTTACCCTTGGCGCAGTACAGCGTACCAATCACTGCAAAGATAGGTACAGACGCACAAGTACAACAGGTTAAGGATTTCTGCTAGACGTATCGCCCATTGAAAAACAAACAACGCGCAAAAAATACGTACCTAGATTGACAATGCACAGATGGAAGCACTGTTTGTCGGGCTCGGAGAAGCTCAATCGCTCCTCTTCCTTCTCAATGCGACGCATCAGCTCCTCCGCCTCTTCGTTCTGGCTGGTCATGATGTAGCCCACACAGAGATTGGCCAGCACGATGGCCGTAACGTCCAGCAGGCTGTCCGCGAGGCGCTTCACGATGGGGTCGTAGTAGCGAATCGCGTCCTTGAACTTGGTCTCCTGCATGAAGAACACGTGCGCGACGTTGAGCTTCCACACCTCGTGCTCCGAGCAGAACTCTGCACTCTGGAAGAACAGCTTCTCCACCATGGGGTAGTTGTCTCGCTCCCAGTAGATGCGTGCTTGGGCCATCAGCACGGGAATATACTTCTCAAGTTCGTCGTCGTACAGCTTCAGACTCGACTTGATCAGCTCGTTGTCGCGGGCCAGGCGGGCGTCCTGAATCTGCTTCGTGAAGCGGCGCAACTTCTCGATGTACTTGGCGGACAGCTCGTCGAACTTGCGGTAGGCCTCTTCCACCGAGGTCGGCACCATGATGCACGCATCCAAGTAATCATACTGTTCCTGCGAGAGGTACTTGTACGTCAGGTGCGAGTTCTCCGCCAGTAAGCCCGCGGCGATGTCGTAGTTTTGGTACTTGCAGTGCAACAAGAGCAAGTTGCCGAAGGTCTCCGGCGGATAGGGAGGATTGGCCAGAAGGTAAGACAGCTTCTTAAACGAAGCAGTGGGCTCCTCCTCGCAGAAGATAATCGCCTGCGCAAAATTGAGAAGATGAAGAAAGCATTAAGAAAAATAACCCAAAAAGTTTACGAGGATAAATTGAAAATGACCTGGTTGTGCAGAGAGACAGGGTCGAGTTCCGATTCAAGTCTGGGAGGCATGTCGGTGAGGGCCTCCTTCGCCGCGCTGGAGTCGGTGATCACCTTGGCTGGCTCAGAGCTCTTCATCTCGAATTCAATCGCAGCTTTCAGGTTGAATGCCTCGATCAAACAGGTCTCTTTGAGTACGGCACTGTTGCCGACGGAGCGCACATCCACGCCGTCGGTGTTGGTTCCAACGGACAGTTCCGGATGGTTCCGGATGCCCTTGTCGATGATCTCCGCAATTGTCCGCAAGGCAGGGCCGTACTGCTTCATGCGGTAATGACACAAAGCAATATTGTACGCCAAATCGGCCTGATAGCCCATGGTGTTGAGCGCTTCTGTGTACTGGTCGCGTGCCTTCTCGAACAAGCCTTCCTTGAACGCGATGGCTGCATAATTGACGATCACATCCGGTTCATCAGAGTGACACTGATCCAAATAGCCTTTACTGGCTGAAAGCTCATCTTGCTCATACTTAATGACGGACTGAAGCATCAGCACTCGCTGAGCATACTGTTCGCCTTCAACACGAATCGCTGCTCGCACCGCGTCAGGATAAAGTCCCGCCTTGTAAAGGGATTGAGCATAATATAACTTGTATTCCTCAACGTCTGGGCAGATTCCAACAAGTTGTTCATACGATTGTGCTGCACTTGTAAAATCTCCTGTTCGGTAGTAGCAATATCCCAGCAGAGATAAGGCTGCCCGACTTCGCGGAAAGTTCTGCAGCTCCAACTGCAGCACCTCAATGGCTTCATTGTATCTGTGTTCTTTAATCGCCGTATAGATAGTCGACGTGTACTGCCCAGTCGGCAGCGCTTGGTCCTCCATGTCGCTGGCGCAAATAATCAACAGAAACTGAGCCGATCCAAATCGTGCAGCAGCAGTTTTGTAACGTCGACATTTTCAAAATCGTGCGCAAAAAGCTACTTTTCGCGTACCGAAAATAACAGTTTCGTGTTTCACTTTTAAAAAGTTTATTACGATGGAGTGAGTTTTGAAGAGATAGAAGAGAGGTTCATATTTATGCAAAAAGTTCTTATTAAAGCCAAATACCTGACCTAACACCTTCGTACATATTTATATGAGAGAAAGAAAGCCCAACTATAAACGGGTAAAAAATATATGTACACGTCCTGTCTCCGCATATTTCAAAAATTCTCAACCACAAAATCCACAATGACACTACTACAACTGAAAATAATGGACTCAGTGTACTGTACATTGGGGACAAGGGAGAGTGACTACTGTGTATTGTAGTATGTACCTTCTCTAAGTACACACCGCCTACTGTTTTCCTTTTGTCCGATCCCAAAACCCTTCCTTTTTCGTATACACACTATACATTGTATATAAACAAACACTGTTTATACGCACAGTACAATTTTTACATGCACGCCACAACATTTGTATATTACAAATGGATTCGAAGAGGTGCTGTTGGTAAAACCAAAAACACCTTTCGAATGCAAATGTGACGTGCTTTTACATAATGGTGCACTTCTTGTCGCCTTTCTTTCGCATGGGCTTGTAGGATTCGAGATAGTTGAGCTGCACGGTGTTGATTGCACCACGTCTGTCGCAAAAATAAATGCGTCGTTTCATTGTGTATTAGAAAACGCGGGACGAAACGTGCACAAATTGTTCAAATAATGTGGACAAAGATAAGAATGAATCTTTACCTTCTCTCGCGAATGAAAGTAACAGCAGAAATAGCATCCATGCCATATTCAATAAGAGCAATTGCCACCAAGACTGGAGCTCTGTGCAAAGATACGGAAAAAGGATGAGTACATTAGAATTACATGAACAAGTGTGTGAGTATTTCATACAGAAGACATGATATGTAAATACCTGCCGAGGCCTGCTACACAATGGATCGCAATGCAGGGAGTTTCATCGGGTCCTTTGTTGTCAAATGTGTCGGCGAGCACCGTCAGCCAACGAGCGATCACGTCAGGTGGTGGGCTGTGGCCATCAGGGTAGTACATTTCCTGTTGAATCAAGTCAAAAAAGAACAAAGTGAGTTACGATGTCGACGTCACTAATCCTATTAGTCTTCAAAAAGACTCACATGAAGAGCGATGCCAGATTTCTCGACCTCCTCGCGGCTGTACGAAGGCTCACTAATTCTAACAATGCTGGTTACGTTCGATTTTTTGCACTGCTTCAGGTACAGGTGTAAGTTGGAGTCCTTAGGGGCATCCATGATTAACAATCTCAGTGGGCCCCATTCAATCAGTGAAGGCTTGTTAACGAGACTGTTGGCGCTGGACATTGTAGTAGTTATGGAGGGTATTTCATTCACGATTGAAGATTTTCGTGTAAAACTTTGATAGAAAGAATCGCAAAGAGACTGTTTGATTTCCGACGTCCACTCAGAGTGAATGGATGATGGATGCTCTGGCTAGCTCTAATTGATTTGGAATGGCGACACGGGGACAGATGGTCAATGTCCCTCCGGCCAGTCAAAGAGGTGGGATTGATTCGAATGCAGGTGGTCTTTTTGAAGACTTTGTCTCACTATTATCGGGATAAATAGCAATATTTGACAAAGTACGTACGTTCTATTTCCAACGGTTGATCAGGGAACGGCAGGATATTTTACACGGGGCAAAATCTGTACAACTTTCACAACTAAAAAGTAAGTACGTGATAGAATGCATATATGTGCTGTGTTAAATACTCATTGTGCGAATGATTTGTTTGAATTCATACATAAGTTACTCGTAGTTTGAATTGGGACATGTATACGACATGAGGATGAGGTTACCCTTAGTAAGAACTGTATTTCTAGACGGCTTATAATCTAAGTAGTATTACCTACCGATGCCTTTAATACCTATGCTACTTGTCTCTGTATACATACAGTACTGTAGTGCTCGTACATAGTAACATAGACCGCTACCGGTAAGACGTACAAGAAGTGTCCTGATATACAAACTCTGATTATACAAAATCTTCGTTGTGCAGTGTGAAGTTCTATTCAAAATGATGCTATCCGCCGCCAAGGTCCTCGTTGGGCACGATGCGAGAGCGTGGCACGTTGCTTGGTCTCCAGATGGGACGAAACTAGCGTCATGCGGGGAGGATAAGATTATTCGTATATGGGGAGCGACTGGCGAAGTGGGAGCAGATTGTGACAACTTTGTGTGTATTTCCACTCTGGAGGAGGGACAGTCGAGAACGATAAGATCGTGTGAGTGGTCTCCAGACGGTAAACTGATTGCGAGCGCCTCTTTTGATGGCTCAGTCGTTGTATGGCAAGTGCAAGACAGTCATTACAGATCCTGGGAGCGAATCGCTTCTCTCGAGGGACATGACAGCGAAGTGAAATGCGTAGCGTGGAGTAGCGATGGTAACTTTCTTGGGACATGTGGCCGTGATAAGAAAGTCTGGATATGGGAAAGACTATTGAGTGGAGATTTTGAATGCGTTGCGATGCTGGACGGCCATACTCAAGATGTAAAGTTTCTCAAATGGCACCCCACCATGAATATTCTTTATTCGTGCAGTTACGACGACACTATCAAGGCTTGGATGGACGACAGTGACGACTGGTATTGTGCCTCTACCTGGACAGGGCACACCAGCACCGTGTGGGGACTGGCTCTCGATGCCACCGGAAGTCGACTGGTCTCTGTCTCGGATGACAAGTCGCTCATCCTCTGGGAGACTGATTCAGTGAGCAACCCCAGCGACCACTGGCGACAAGTATCAAGTATAAAGGATTTCTCCGCGCATCCTATATACAGCGTTGACTGGGGCCACCACCATGGTATTATCGCCACTGGAGCGGGCGACAACACTGTGCGTCTGTTGCGTCTGCTACGGGACTCCGACGGCACTGTGACGCTAAAACAGATTCACACCGAGGTCGAGGCACACGAAGGAGACGTGAACTGTGTCCGGTGGAACCCAGTATCGGATAAAAGTCATTTAATCGCCTCTTGTGGAGATGATTGTGTGGTGAAGATTTGGAAATTCACTCCACTCGATTAAGTTTCGTTTTAAGAAAAGTGTTTGATGTGAATGTTTAAGCAGTTTTTACATTACATTCCAAAAAAAATCATTGGGGCTATATACAATTTGCGAAGTAATTCAACGATAACAAAGAGGTGTGAATTTAATTCTGAATTTTGTTGGCACCAGGCACTTTGGTCCGGCTGGTGATCTTCTTGGTGGCAATGGCAATAGCCTTCTCCTGGTCTGCCGCGGCGGGGGCAAGAATCTCCATGCCCTTCTTGATCTCGGCACGGATGACCTCTCTCTGCACCACCTTGTGCGCCCGCATGCGCATCTTGTAAAACATATCTTGTCTCTTGGTCTGGATCTCGCTCACCTTCTTCATTGCCCGGAGCGTTGTCTCCATCGTCTCGCGGTTATATTTCACAGGGCGGTTTCTTCTCTTTTCAAACTCGAAAGTAGAGTCCTAGAAATATATGGACATGGTCAGTCATTATGTGTTTGTGATATCAATACAAAGACTATAGAAATGTCAATAAAAGATGGTTGGGCTGTCCTCAGCAACGTGGATATGTTATAATCAATAATTATTTCAGATATCTCATGTAGAAATACGTAAATCACTGGACAGCCTCCCACGTAAACATGATAGAACAATCTGAACATACAACTCACCACAGTCATTTCCTTTCCAGCACTCTTTCTGAATGCCTTTGTCCATTTCATCTTTCTAGGGTTTCTCTTGCGGTTAAAGTTCTTGTGGCATTTTGACCGGCAGAACTCAAAAGTCTATAGGATACAATGAATACGAGAGTAAGAACAGTGAATGGGGGCTTAGCGAACGCCGATGTCCAGCAGGAAAAGTTACCACATACCTTGCAATCGTTTCTAACAAAGGTCATGCCGTGACCGGGATACACCGGACTACTGCAGAAATAGCAAACACCGATTCTCATATTGACAGAGTCTCGACTTGAAAAGTATTGACGAAGTGCGCAGATCGACGTGCCCGCCAAACCGTCTTTTCGGTGGCCACCACGATTGGTGCAAAACGTACGTACAAATCCGGTAAACCCAAAGTCGTACCATCACAAGAAACTCCGTGCTGATTGCATTTTATAAGTTTCACCCACTTATTCTTGCTGTAGCTGCTTGACCTTCTTGTTAAACATACCCATTCTTTCCTATATTGGTCGTCGTATAGAAGATGCTGTAATATTGGTGAAAGTACAGCTCTCAGGACTATGTTTGCGCGGTTGTACTCGGTGAAGTACATTCCTGTTGTCATTGCTGTGCATCTGACATTGTTACTATGCATATACCACTTCTGGTACTCTCCGGATGCTAATTCTTCTACTCATAGTATACACCACTTTGGTGGTACTGAAAACTTTTTGACTGCTGACGAAGTTTGGCTTCAGCCATACGACTGGAATATTGAGACCAGCGCCTGGCCAGAGAGCATCATGGACTGGAAAGAAGCGATACGCTCGTCCAGTATCGCACCAAAGCATCATAATTCAAGCAAAACAGCATTGTGGAGGTTTATCGCGATAAGTCGAACAAGTATACATCTTGCAGGGCACGAAGTAGAACAAATGACATGGCACCAAGCAATCCTTAAGAAGCGAGACGAACATCCATGTACTCATACTGTGGTCCTGTTTGAACAATGCCCACATGCGCCAACTGCTATTACATTTGGCAATATCTATAAATACTATGACTCCGTCGCAGCCTGTGCGGTACACCTGGCCAGGGCCTTCCCAACGGCTGCCTTAGTGTACCTTGCACCAACCGCACAGGCTAGTGGACATGTCAACTCCACACAACAACTTCACCACCAAGATCAACTTCAAGACAATAGCTTAGCCGAACTAGAGCTGCTTCATTGGCACCTGTCGCAATGCTATCTGGTGCGCCTGAAGGGGCTCTTGGTTGCAAACAATCGTCGAGCAATGAAGTATTACTCCACGCAGCTTGGAGATCATGGACAAGATGTGTATCTGCGGTACAAGGACAGTAGCAAGGGTGATTATGTGGGCATAAACAATGTACAGACAATAACCATGCGAGATCTCGACGTGCAAATTAACCACATCGCCAGCAGCCTCGAAGTAACGCCACATGGCTCATCCAACACCAGTAGTAGCAAATCTGCATTGGCAAGATTAGTCAAGCACCAGCACGCAAAATTGTTTGCTGCAACGCACAGCTTGCACAGTCAGTGTGCAAAATATTCCCTGACACGCAAATATGACCCACAGTGCCACCCGCCGTCCTCTCTGACGCATCCCTTTCTGGTCACGGGGCTGGGTGGCGCGGGCACACACTATGCGGCACGGCAGCTGTGCATGCAGGGTTGGCGGGTGCTACACGAAGATCTGGACTACGATGGTGCCGTGGTGAGTACTTAAGTTGTGTTATCTTACTGCTTTACTATCAAAATCTCTAAGTTGTTGCTCACGAATATCACGTTTTATTTATTTTTATTTTTTATCTTCTTCCTGTAGAGCTGGATTTACGCCGCCAACGACTGGTCCGTGCGAATGGACTATCCCTATGGTGCACTGCCTCCGGGAGAAAGCTCCTTTCTCCAGCCTCGCTTTGGACACGTGATCCACCTCGTGCGGAACCCGCTGGATCAGATCTCTTCTTTTACCGCGCACTCTAATAAAAGTTACAACTTTGTGTTGCGCACGATGGAGCTCCTCTTACAGCACCAGCAGGTTATACAAGACAATCAGACAGAGCATGTTGTGAGGCGCTTTCAAAAGGTAAGTCATCAATTGTGAAGATTGTGCACGCGGATAGTCATGTTGCTGCTTAATCTCTAAAATGTAATTTTATTGATTATTCTCTACTGTTTGCAATAGAGTCGAGCAGACCAGCACGATTGCCACCGAGGTGGTAACTGCCATTTAGAATTCGCAGCTCTGTCCTGGTTGCATTGGAACCGCTTTGTTCACAGGTGATTTACTTTCTTGCATTCTGTCTCTGTTGTTCATGCTCTTCGACCCAAGTGTCTACGTAATATTTGAAATATGCTCCTAAATTTTGTTTTTCTTTCTCATTTTTGTTTTAAAGTTTTGCGGATGTGACCTTTCGGGTGGACCAGGTGCAGGCGCTGCAGGCACATCTGTGTCAGATCGGGTCAGCGGCTGTCAATAACCACACGCTACCCTTGAATCGGCTCATGAAGACTCGCCGCTACTGGTGAGTCCACCAACTGTGGTTTAATTATGTTAATTTTTGTAGAGTTACATTATTTATTTGTATTATTGCTTATAGTGAGATAAAAGACTGCCCGGCGGTGAACGAGGGTGCACAGCTAAATTCCTTTCAGCACGCAGTCGAGAAATTCGGTTTCAACGTATTGGACCGTGCGTTTGGCGTGTGCGCGCTAAACGAAGCTCTTTTCCGCCGGTCTGCTGTGCACAAGCGCCACCGAAAGTACACCTGGGATGACATTGCAAAAATTGATGTGAATTTAAAACAAGACATTCACGCCGATGCCGTCAAGTATGGTTTCGAGTTAGATTGATACCTACCATGGTACATACAGTTCTTCCTGTGCGCTATTCCATTTCCTGCTTATTTGTTGATATATATTTGGCTATTTTATTATCCACGCATTCCTTTTCCAAATATTACGACTGGCATGATGCGACCGTTGAATTCCCAGTTTCCCTTGTCGCCACACTTCCCTCAGTTCATGCGCGCTTTATTCGCAGTTCAAGCGCTTCCTTGTCAAAGCCAAGTTTATGTCGCTATTGTTTACAGTTCTGATATGTCTGTATCTCGCTGTACTCTCCAGATCTGAGCATCAGGCGAATAAGCTAAATCATGTATGGATAAATCGTCCGCTGTACAGCCCTTTGGCAAAAGAGATACACGAGCACCAGAGCAAGTGCACTCCGAAGGTTGCACACCATTGGCAGCAAAAGTCTGGTATGGGTAGTGATCTTCACATCTGGACACAGACCATATGTAACTCTATGCAGGCAGGTGAAACTTTGCTGCAGCTCGATGAGCCCTGGATCTGGAACGACAAATCGTTTTGCAAAGAGGGAAATCACACCCAACCGTTCAGTTGTTATTTCAATCTACAGTCGCACTGTCCCAATTCCACTAACGTCAATCACCCGGCGAAGTGGACCAATGGTTGGAACATGTGCCCCAAATACATCAAAGACATGGACAGCAGGCAAGTCTTTCGTGCGGCAGCCATTGAGTACCTGTTCTCAAACTTGAATCCTCGCCTGGTTCAGGAAGCAGAAGATGCTATCAAGGACGTCTTTGGACCCAGTGGGATCCCTCAAGATATGATAACATTGCACTTGCGGTTGGGCGATAAGCACACCGAGATGAAGCTCGTGACCCCTCTGGAATATTACAACGCCATCGACAACTTCATCGATCGCCACCCGCATCTCACGGACCCTCACATCTACGTCACCACGGAGAGTTTGGATGGACTGGAGAAAGTACAGGAGCAACTGAAGAAGCACCAAAAGACCTGGAAAGTGCACTATTATGCACCCGCCATCTTCAACAGCAAAGAGGTGATTTCTCCCATGGATATGGCCGATAAAACCCAGGGGAGCATCGGAAAACACTCTATAATCGCACTGCTACTGGCCATGGAGGCGAGGTACTACATCATGACGAGCGGGAGCAACTGGTCTAGACTCATTGATGAACTAAGAAAGAATGTGGTGGATGTGCAATGCAACAAGTGCACGGAGATGGTTGACCTGCGCAGAGCCAACAATAGAAATGCTGACAACTGGAGACTCTGATACTTTCTCTGAGTATTATTCCAGCGCTGTTTCATATATTATAACTGAAATGTAAACAAGACAAGATCATATTTGTGCATTGACTTTTCTTTTGTCAAGTGAATGGTGATGCAAATTGTTAATTGTTATTTTTGCACGAAGGAGGTGTGAGGTTGCTGTGCATCTGTTGAAATGAACCAATACTTAGTCTGTGGAAAACAACATGGCTGCTCCGTCGTCACTTATTTGCACTGACCCCACCAACATAGACGCTCTGCTACTGCTCTCTTGTTTCCTCTCTTCCTCGGCTTCTTGGTCATTTACAGACAAGTCGTGCACTTCGTTGGTCACATTGTCCATATTTACATCCATATCCACAGAAAGCGCTGCACTGGGATTCGCACCTGCGCCAGTGTCGGCGGTCGGCACACGCGGTGGGGGCTGCAGACGGGCCCCGCTGGAGGTGGTCACGGTCACCTTCGGCAACGGCATGGCGTGCGGGTTCACCGGTACGGCAGGGGCAGCCGGTGGAGGTGGAAGCACAGGGAGCACCACGGGCTGTAGAAACATGCTTGCGCCGTTGAAGCGCACGTGTGTGGGTGCCGCAGCGGTGGGGACAGGTGCGGAAGGGGCGGGTGTCTCCAGCTGGGTAGCATTAAACCGAACGCGATTGCCCTCTCCCACAGGAGCTGGCACAGTAATTGGTGGCGAAGAAGATGCAGAGACGCCAGAGATTGGTGTAGGAATGGAAGATACGTTGATTGTTGAAGAGGGTCCGGCTTTAATTTGAGTATTCGATGTGAAGGATGTGCTGAAGTTGGAACCTCCAGAATTCGCTTCCGTTGTGGAGCCATTCATCTGCCGGCGCCACGTCAGCCTAGCACCTCTGATTAAATGAGTACAACAATAATTTATTATCAGAGTTACGTGTGGCATTTGATAAAAAAAGACTGTGTAACACTGTACCTTTGAAGCAACGTATTGATGATTCTTGGTTTCTCAAAAAGAGACTCGTCTAGGCGATGAGCGAGAGTGAGTGGCATCACATCGTCTGCCCCTACTACATTAACGTCTGCGCCGCTAGCTATCAGTTCCTCGATAGTATCCACTAAGCCACGAGATACGGCGATATGTAGTGGTGAGTGGTACGTGGTGGGTTCCTGGTAATGAAAATACAAGGATTAGCTGTGCCTGCATAGGTGAGTTAACGCACGGAATAGATGAGTTAAGTATACCTGTTTATTAACGTCTACACCTTTGGATAAAAATAACTTAACAATCGCCACACATTCGTAGTCACTTAGCTCGCGTAAGCAATCGTGTAAAATGTTGGGTAGGCCAGTATCAATATGAAGCGGATAACCGTTTTCAAGGATGAATGTGGAGAGCATAAGATGTCCTCCAATCAATGATGCCATCAGCGCCTTCGCAGAAAAGTATGCAATTATGTTATCTTCCTCCAGACTGCCTGCAAATCGCTTGAATTGAACATACTCTCCCTTGCTTGCCAAGATGATAAGCTTTTCACCGTCTGCGTATATCTGCTTGCTTTTTACTGGCTCACTAGCAGCAAGTGCCTTAAATCTCCTTAGTTCTGCACCAACTGATCCCTTAACAGCGAACATATTTAAGTTAGCGGTAGGTATTAAAGTTCAACTGCTCTCTGCTGCACATCAACCTCTCCATGAAACGACCACGGTAACCCTTTCGTGACACTATGGTGTGGCAAAGAGTGGCTGGTTTCATTTCATTCAGAGCTACAAAGATGGAAAGCAGCAAAAGTTTGTTTAAGGTGAGATTATCTTTATATTTTCAGTGGTTCAAAGGCTTATTGTTCAAACGTTCCCATTTTAGCTCGTAAATGGCCTGCGGTTCTTCGGCGTTGGGACTCGCGTGAAGCGCAGTAATTTCAATTTCCCCAATAGTTACTGGGTACTTACAAGGTATGCAAACATAATCACAGTGTAATTTTGGGGGCTAAACTTACGCAACCTTTTTATGTGTTCGATACAGAGTTAAGCTGTCGCCGGACCAGAAGCACGGCAAAGCGTACGGAAAACTGGTATGGCGCGGCAAGGCAAGAGCCGAGGAGGAGGAAATTCGCAGCCCATTGAAGAAGCAGTGGTCGATAGTTGGTCTGCCCGACTACAAGACATTCAACGCCACTGCCGAAGACCTTGCGAAGATTGTTTCTGAAAGTGAAGTACCCAGTGCGTAACTTTTCCAAAAGTAACTAAAACAACAAACAACACACGAATTCCTTTCTTTTAACAAGAAGCACGAATGTGAAACTTGAACTACTTATTTATTTACACTGCTCCCGAAGAGGTACGGGTTGGCACTGCTGGTCAGTGTGTCCCCGTGCTTGGCGCTGTTGCCTTTCTTCTGCTGCCCGCCTTTGTTGTTCTTTCCTCCTGCTCGGCCCGAGGAACCACTGCGCCCAGCTTCTTCCTTGCTGGAAGTGGCTTGGTTGGTGGGCAAGGCTCCGACAAACGTTGCTGGCACCTTGGAGTAGTCGTAACCCTGTTTCAATTCGTGACGCAAACGCAGGCAGTATTCGATAAATGGTATGTCCAAGGAAGGAGTTAGCAGAACAGGCAATACAGATGAAAAGGACCATGTTACCTTCGATGCTTTGGAGGAAGCTCCGCCCAAACTGCCTTCACCACTGGTACGCAGATTGTTGCATCCGCTTGCACCGCCGGTGCCTTTCATTTTGCCATCCTGACTACGGCGCATCGCGTTACCATTCTGAATTAATCAAATTGTAACAGTTTAGCATCAATGCCACACACATGTCGCTTTTAAAAATAAAAGATTAAATATAGTTTTACCTGTGAGTCGCCATCGGTGCCTCCGTCGTTTTGTTGGTGACTGAGGTCCTGGAGGTGCGCCTCCTTCAACGCTGCGCTCTCCTCCTCACTTCCAACCCAGCCCAACGACCTGGCCAACTCCAACTAATCACGAAGGGCAAAATATAAATCACAACATTGAAAACGTGTTCAAATGGTTATTGATCGAAGGAAATATACAAATGTGACAGGTTCTC
>LNAP01004456.1_pt1 | contig 12919 bp, 14 predicted proteins | sample 602601 | NCBI WGS metagenome assembly LNAP01 (sample SAMN02440304, study PRJNA202911) | soil metagenome | biome: Subtropical and temperate rainforests or woodlands; isolation source: soil samples (1 kg each in a 20% v/v slurry with milli Q water) were... ...
CGATGGCGGCAGCAGTGGGTTCGTTGATGATGCGAAGCACGTTCAGACCAGCGATGACACCAGCGTCCTTGGTGGCCTGGCGCTGAGAGTCGTTGAAGTAGGCCGGGACAGTGATTACAGCGTTCTTCACCTCGCGACCAAGGTAAGCCTTAGCAATCTTTTTCATCTCGATTAGAACCATGGAAGAGATCTCCTCGGAGGTGAACTGCTTGGCCTCACCTTTGAAGGTGACGTTGATAACAGGCTTGCCAGCAGGACCCCGGGTCACGGTGAAAGGCCAGTGCTTCATGGCAGCCTGAACCACAGCATCATCGAACTTGCGGCCGATAAGACGGTTGGCGTCGAAGACGGTGTTGGCTGCGTTCATAGCAACCTGTTTCTTGGCGGCGTCACCGATGAGGCGTTCAGTATCGTTGAACGCAACATAGGAAGGAGTGATGCGGTTTCCCTGATCGTTGGCAATGATTTCCACACGATCGTTCTGCCACACACCCACGCAGGAGTAAGTGGTACCGAGATCAATGCCGACGGATGCACCTTCGATAGACATATTGATTTCTTATCAAATAGACTTTGATGTTTGTTGAAATTGTGAGAAGCAATAGCAAACGCGCTGAGTCTAGAACATTTGGGGTGTCTAGGAAGTGAGCTATTAACCCTTTCCCCCTTCAAAGACGTCCACGCATGCGTGGTATTCATGGTTAGGTACACACGTCATATGGTAAGAATACGAGTATGACAACCGAATAGCAATGACAACGATATGTATACACGCACAAGGTGACCATTGACGAGGTGCATTGCAGCTGTGCCATGTATGGCACAGTCGTTTTTATACTGTACTGTAGGGGGTGCGTTTGATGCATATTATATTTGCAGTGTTATCTGTGCGGCGCGGTTCTCTATTTGTGTCGCATAAATATTACTAACAGCTTGCTCACTGCATCTAATTGTTTTCATTGCCTGTTGTAATATTTACAAAATTTAGAATACACAACATGGCATTTCTTTAAAGAGCTCAGAAAGGGTTACCACGCAATGCTGCTCATCATGACCGGGCCGAGGGAGAGAGAATATTTATCTCGCGACGATTTCCCATTTAAAAAATGTTCTTAAGGATTCTTATCGCGTCAGCCCTTGTGGGTTTGGTATGGTGCAACAATTTTGTTCGCATGGAGAGAGACGTGAGAGTAGGCAAGGGCTGGGAGCTTCTGAGCGAGGCTTCCCCGTCGACCCAGCTTGAACTTACCTTTGCGGTGAAGCTGAACAACGCCGAAGTGTTGCACGACAAGCTCATGAAGGTTTCTTCTCCGAAGAGCGCTGACTACGGAAAGATACTGTCGTATGATGAGATGAGAGGAATGACCGACCCCAAGGAGGAGTCCATTCTTCACACAATCGAATTACTGAGCCAGCATGGAGTCGAGAAATTTAAGATTGTTGGTGGGTTTATTAAGGCCACCGTGGATGTGAAGATCGCCGAGAAGATCCTCTCCACCAAGTACAGCACCTTCAAGCACAGTGCCTCTGGCAAGGTGGTTGTGCGCTGCGAAGAGTATTCCCTTCCGGAAAAGTTCGCTGCCCACATTGACTTTGTGTCCCCTACCGTCAACTTCCCTCGCTCTTTCTCCGTCAAGGTTGAGTCTGCCCCGGCTGCAGTTGGTCAGAACACCCCTGACTCTCTTCGCGAGCTGTACAATGTGGGTACCGTGCAGGGCGGCAAGTCCAGCGGTCGCCAGGCCGTGACTGCGTTCCTGGATCAGTACTACACTGAGTCCGACCTCCAGGCCTTCTACGCGAAGTACTACCCTACCCTTTCTGGTGTGCCGATCGCCAACGTGGTGGGCCCCAACGACGGCAGAGCTGGCATCGAGGCGTCTCTGGATGTGGAGTACATGACCACCCTGGGCTCTGGTGTGCCCACAGAGTTCTGGTCCTACGCTGGCAGCCAGCCGGACAATGTGCAAAACGAGCCCTTTTTGGACTGGCTGGTGGACCTCGGCAACACTGCCAATCCCCCTTGGGTGTTCTCCACCAGCTACGGAGAGGACGAGGCCTCTGTGTCGCTTGATTACGCCACGCGCATGAACCAAGAGTTCCAGAAGAACTCTCTGCGTGGCATTACTTTCCTCTTTGCCTCGGGGGACAGTGGCGTGGGCTCGGCGTTCGGTCCTTGCACCACCTACACCCCCCAGTACCCCTCAGACAGTCCCTATGTCACCGCCGTGGGCGCCACCACGGGCAAGAACCCCGAGACTGCCGCTGGCCTCAGCTCTGGCGGTTTCTCCAACCGCTGGGCCAGACCCTCTTGGCAGGACGACGCCGTCGCGGCGTATCTGTCCTCCGCACCGAACCTGCCTGACGCGTCGCTGTACAATGCCACCGGCAGAGGCTTTCGGGACGTGTCGGCCCAGGGCACGTTGTTTGTGGTGATCAATGCGGGCATCACGGTGCCGGCGGTGGCAGGCACCAGTGCGTCCTCGCCTACCTTTGGAGGCATTGTGGGTCTGCTGGTAAGCTCTTCATGTGATGTTCCGTTTGCATATTAGCTGGAGTGCTATAAGTTGACTAATGTCGCACACCAAATGTTCAAATGAGTCTTGCTTTTTTCAATATACAATCCTCATAATTTTCTTATATTACTTCAAAATATCACAGAACGATGCGCGCATCGCTGCTGGTAAGTCGCCTCTGGGCTTCCTCAACCCTTTCCTCTACCAGAATCCCTCCATCTTCAATGATGTGACTTCTGGCAACAATCCCGGCTGCAGTACCAAAGGATTTGAAGCTTCCGCCGGTTGGGATCCGGTCACCGGGTAAGGGTCTATATAAATTCATGTTATTTCAAGCGTTGGTTTTGTGTTGACATGAGTTGTGTATTTTTTGGCGTTCGAATCTAATTGTTGGCTCTTACTCGTCTTACGGGCACTGAGTAACCTTGTGTTTTCATTCTTACCCTAATTGTACTCTCTACTTTATTGTTTTTAGAAATGGCACCCCCAATTATGAGAAGATGTTGGCTGCCGTGCTGGCCCTGCCTTAATCACTTTCTCTCAAGATGGGGTTTGCATAGACGTGAGTTCTAATAATGTCTGTTACCATTAGTATCAGACACACTACACTGTGTGCAGCTTGCTGCATATTGTTGTTGACACATGTATTGTTTGGCCACTATTATTCAGTATTTTATTTAGTTAAAACTTAACAAAGTGGCAGTTAAGAACAACCTCTCGCCCACGTTTTCCAGTTGCGCTGGTTTGTTAAACCTGAAACAACCCTTTCCGAAGAGTTTCGTTGTTGCCTCGACCAAGTGTTACAAAATTGCACTGTTCTTGCTGTCCTAAAAGAATGTCAAAGCTTAGCTCCGTGATGGGGCCTGCCCGTACCAGTGCGATGTTTAAGCGGCTGAAAATTAGTCCCATTAAAGCTCTTTACAAGTACTACACTCCTAACAACATCAACTTGGCAGGTGGCATCCCTTTGGAAGCCACACTCCCTTTTAAGAACATGACCATCGGCCTCGATGACGGCAGCAGCTACAGCGTAGAGAAGGGTGGAGACTTTCACCTTAACTATCATATGAGTGATGGAATCAAGCCTTTAAAAGAGTGGGCTTTGCAGCACATCACCACTGTCCACAGCCCTCCCTTCCAGCACAATCTGTCCCTGACAGTCGGCGCCACTGACTCATGGTACAATATTGTGAACATGTTTAACTCTGACTGCATTCTTTTCGACGAGTATGTGTATGGTGCGTCTATCACCCCTTGCACCACTGTTGGGAAGCAAGCGATTGGCGTCAAATCGGACGAATTTGGAATTATTCCCGACGAGTTGCGCCAGACGGTGCAGCTTGCACGCAGCAAGGGCTTTGTGGTGGATATCTTGTACACCATTCCTGTGGGTCACAACCCATTGGGCCTGACCATTCCACTGGAGAGAAAGAAGGAGCTCTACAAGGTGTGCCAGGAGCTGGATCTGATCATTGTGGAGGACGGTGAGCCCCTCACATAAATCGCTGAATATTCAGAACTGCAAAATACATTGAACCTAATAAAATCCTTCCCTTATTTGTTTGATTATTCAGATGCATACTACTACCTGTATTACCCTACAGAGGAGCTGCCTGGCGTGCGCAACCTGCCCAAGTAAGTGGTGATTTCATCTACCTCTATCTTCAGTTGCGACTTTAAGTAGAAAATCAACCACTGCTAGTGTTCATAACCGCTTGTCATCAAACCAGCTTGTATTTATATTTCTAACCCAATCATTTTCCTACGTACAATTTCCTACGTACAGGTCGTTCCTCTCGTTGGACACCGACGGCCGCGTGATTCGTATCGACACGGTGTCGAAAATCCTCAGCCCCGGAATGCGCGTCGGGTGGGTCACCGGACCCGAAGATTTCATCGCCAAGTACGTACTATTGCAGAGCCAGACGGTCAACTTTCCCTCGAGCTTTGCGCAGAGCGCGATGTTAGGATTGGTGAAGCACTGGGGCGAGGAGGGCCTGCACACCCACTTGCAGAATGTGAGTTATTGTCTGACGTGTGTAGTTTACTTTTCCGGCAGTGTAAAACTTACAGCAGTGCGTATGGATTTACCTAGTTTGTTAATCATTGTGTTAATGTACTTTGCGTGTTCTGTTATGTTTTTGCAGCTCCAGCGCCACTACAAGGTACAGCGCGACGTGTTCGTCAACGCGGTGCAGAAGTACTTCAAGCCCGAACAGGTCAAGTACACCACCCCCACAGGAGGGATGTTCTTCTGGATCACCTTCCCAGGGCTCAAGAAAACCTCCACACATGACCTCTTTGTGGCCTTTGCCGCGGCAGATGTGATTGTGGTGCCTGGCACGGGCTTCCAGGTGGCTGGGATTCATGAGCTATTGGAGCAGGGCGTCGTACCGGTGACTCTGGAGCAGCGCGCGGCGGGCCTGACGGGCTATACCGCGGCCGCCGCGCTGGCCGGCGAAGCGGTGAGTGGCGATGGCAGCGTGCCTGCGCCGAAGGAAAGCCCCTCGCCATGCATCCGTGCGTGTTATGCGGCTGTGGACTCGGCCAAGATCACCAGTGCGGTGAAGACAATGGCGGAGGTGGTTACGGCGATGGAACTGAAGGAGCGCGAGAGTGCGTAACTTTTAAATTGTTTGCAGAGGATTTAGCGCTGTTTTTATTTGCCCTTTCAAATAAGTTCTTTCGTTGTTTATCCAGAATGTTGCTATTATAAACTTGCCAGTAAAAGTGTTTTCTAGGTATTGGGGTTATTTATTTTCGGCGTTTTGCCACAAAGAAAAAATTCTCTGCACAATTATGTACACAAGTTTTGTCAAATCACTCGTTTTGAGTGTTTAGTAAGACTCCTGGTTGTCATCATAAGACACGCTCTCGGGATATACGTCCACGCTTTTGGTGGGCTCCTCAGCGGCGTTGGCCAGGGGCTCGAACCCATCTGCGGTGGCGTACAGAATCTTGAACAGCGCCGCACTCAACGGCGTGCCCTCACCCTTGTCCTCGAGGTCCTGCAGCACAATCTCGATGTCCCGAAGCTTCTCGAAGTAAAAGTCTCTCTCTTTCTCCAGACCTTCCATCTCAGTGCGGAGCTCCGCGTAGGCGCGGGTGGATTCCGCGTTGGTCTGGCGCAAACTCGCAAGCTCCTTGTTCATATCGGCGTTGGCACTGGCATTGGCGCGCGCAGGGTGGTTCTCCTGCTCGGCGGGGGCGGCACGCGCAGGTGCGGCGGTCTTTGCAGGAGGAATCACAGAAGCAGGGGCAGCAGGCTTAGCCGCAGCCGCGGTGGGGACCTTGGCAGCAACAGGGGCAGACTTGGGCTTGGCAGCAGGGGCAGGAGCACCGCTGGATATCTTTCCACCATTGTAAGTGTCACCACCTAAGTTGTATTGAAACAAAATAAAATTAGGTGTCAAACAGAAGAATGTACACAGAATTGCAGGCACTCACCTTTGCCCTTGCATCTCTGAGCATAAGCGTCATAATCACCCTTATCAGACACACCCATTTCGTAAAAGCGCTTGAACCACTGCATGAACTCGAGGTTATCCATATATTTTCCGGTAATCAACCGGTCAACGTCAATGTGACGTTCAATGTTGAGTTTTGTGAAGCAAGTCTGCAAAATCTTATAATTGGCCACAAACTCGAAAGATTGCTTAGCACTCCAGTTAACTTTACTCATCGGAACCTTTCCGGGATACATAATATCGAGCAGCTGGCACGCTACAGCACCATTAGCAGTGTCCTCGACTTTGGACAAGTTTAAGTCGAGCTGGGCGTTCACCCAGTCCATGATCTCCTTTCTTCCCACGAAGAAGGCACCCTCCATCATACCAATAGTCGACATGTTGCTGTGTTGATGATAAAACGTAAAGATTATGGGCTCAGAAGAGCACTTCAAAGCAGTTGCACCAAAGTTGACCGTTGGTGTGTGGTGAAAATTGTACGTACAAAACCTTGACGCAAAGGGTTGTTGGTTTGGGGGCACAAAAACCCTTTATTTTTCGCTCTGACGATTTGCATTGGCGGGCAACTTCAACTGCTTCTTGCAGGTTGACGAATTTTACGAAGGCACATCACAAGTAAAAGAAGATGAGGGGGAGTTCATATGAATTTGAGGCAGATGATGATGACCACGAATTTGCGGGGCATCCTCCACTTACTAAGGCCTGCCTTAACAACCTTCTGGACTTCACAGTAAACTATCTGTCAACTATGCCAGCTGACCAAGTGTTTAAAGAGGTCAACCATAAAGATGTTTTACTTCGTGGTGATACACCTTTAATGCTCGCTGCAAACTATGGCTACGTTGAGCTTGTTTCTTTTCTGTTGAAAAGTGGTGCACGTAAAGATGTCACTACGTATAAAGGTACCGTGTATGATCAGATCAAGGAAAAATACGAGCGTCTTTGCAAAAGCATCGCCAAGAAAGACGACATAGACACTCAGACGTACAGCAGTGATGAAGTAAGGAAAGCTCTTGAAATCATCCAGCAGTTCAACATGGAGAATCCTGAAATTGATTTACAAGAAAGAGACAAACTGGCGAGAGTGTTGGAGATTCTGGCTGCTCACACTGATCCTACGAATGTCTGTGTTGTGTGTCATTCTCCGCACCATCTGCGACAATGTTCGAAATGCCGGGCGGTTCAATACTGCAGCAAGGAGTGCCAATTGTACGATTGGAAGCACGGGCACAAGAAAGCGTGCGCTGCAACGGAAAGTAGTGTGTAACTGCTTTTTCAGTTGAAGTGAGCAGATAGCAAAAGTCAAAGCATAAGAAATTGTATATAATAGTATAGTATAATATGTGTCCAGTAATCGCATTGTGACTGTACCGTTGGATTATGCAATTGAGTTACAGTAGGGCACTATTTACAGTAGGGCATCCGAATGCAGTGTGTGTAACTTCTACAGACAATTGCTCATGCTATATAACTAAACATCTTAATGTATTTTTTATCTTGACTTTTTCTTCTTATCCTATGCATAAGAACAATTCCTCTTTGCTGTTTTCATTCAATGTACGAACTACCGTAGTGAGGATTACTCTATATATATTGTGCAATAGATTAAAATACATTATAGTACATATTCCATAACTTAAATGAGAAGCGTGCTATTACGAGGCAATTTGTGTTCTACATTGCTTATGCATATCCATACCAGTATCACTTGTGGCAATACATTTTTGCTGATACCGGTTTGCGTAAATGTAACGGACGCTGCATTCTGTATCACATGGATTAGCGCATTAAGTGTATAGTTTGTGATTGAACACGTCACGCGTATGTAACGCATTCGTGGCCAAATCGTCTCCCTGCAAACTTTGCCAACGGTAACTCAATTCAAGTGATTGAACTCAGCATGCAAAGAACTATCGACACAACACTGTCCCCAGCTGGCTCCCCGACTATTCAGCATTCGAAGTCGGTGTCAGCGACTCGATTTGGTGGCAATTTAGTTCGGAGGACCACCACAACCAGCAGCAGTGAAACCGGGAGGAGGCAATCCACGACAAGCAATGCATCATCCCCGCCGCGAATGGGCGAGTCGTTGTTGCGTAGTAAAGGTGCCACGCCAAAGTTTATTATTCCCGACTCAGACAAAGTGTTCAACTTCAAGTGCAGTGGCGAATTAGGGGGAGATTCAATTATTGCTGGCAAACGCGTGGAATGGAAGGCCAAATTTGACCGACCTATTGAAGAATTACTCTATCCGAGTCTACAACGGTTTGATATTGCGGGTTACGAAAAGAAAGTCGCCCAAGCTCAAGTACAGACAAAGAAAGTTTCAGAATCCACTGACCTCCAGAGTGGAGTAAGTACAAAGTCACCTTCGAGATTTCGGCTGCCCAGTCATCAAGAACCGGAGCCAATCAGACTGGAGCCTATTCCAAAGCATCTTCTTCCAGCGAGCGAGGATGTCATGTTTGTGCATGCCCCACAATGGAGCGTCAAGGTAACCGATTCTTCCAGACCCGGCACTGCTGGCACCACCATCACCGAAGACGGCGCTTTGGTTTACGATTCCTTAAGTGAAGAAATCGACATCGAGGGCGAGAAATTCTTACGGGCAAGGATGAAAGCGAGCATTACAGAGCAAGAAGACGAGCGAAAACGTAAAGCACAGATTGCGAAAGGCGTTCTGGTGAGTTTAACTCGAGTGTCTTCGTCTGATATTCAGCACCAACAACAGCCAGCAGAGTACGATGCTCTCGAGCGAGCCAACCAACTGGTATGTATTTTTGTTCTTCATTAGCATTGTTATAGATACTATCTTGTTTGTGTGTGAAGCTGGTGAACTCTTCAATGGAGCTTGTATTTTCACTTCACCCTCGCTGTACGCACAACACACGCTTAAATGCCTCTTTTTTTCTGTCACTTACAGTACGCCTCACTGTTGAAACAAAGCCAGGAAAAGGAACAACTTGCACACATGCTGCGTCGAAATTCCAGAGAAACCATTTACGAATCAGAAATCGCTGGCTTTAACAGGTACGTATATTTTTTATGTAATGTAATGGTCACCAATACCACCTACAGTTGATCTTTAATGCAAAAATAGCTCCGTTATATTTAAGATAATGTAGTGCCTTAATAATTGTTGCCTATTCCTACCGTTGTTTTTCAGACTGAAACGTGAGGTTGCGCGGAACATTCCCAGTGACCAAAAGCACCTTCTTGATGGCATGCTGTACTACAAGGTACTTGAGCACACACACATATAAAAATATGTCAATGCTCGTTTTTTCTGTGTATCTTGTGAGTAAAGGATACACAGCATTCAATTTACACCCTTGTTGTCACAATTTTCACTTTTCACTTTTTTCGATTTTTTTCACTTTTTCCAGCACGGGCATGCGAATCACATGGCACAAATGAACGCACGCCGTGGCACGGAAGAGACCCACATGAAGACGCTCAAAGGCAGAGACGACCGAAGAAAGACCAGCTTTGACAGTAGCTTGATGACTCGATTGCAGAAGCGCCGACAGAGCGTCGTGACCTCTGCATGTAAGTGTACTTTTTTCTTTTAGTTTCTGTTTCTGTTTCTGTTTCTGTTTCTGTTTCTGTTTCTGTTTCTGTTTCTTTTGAGAAACTTTGCTTTGGAAACGCTCATTTTATCCAGATCATTTGTGTTTTAATCAATTCCCTTTGCTGTTTTTCTCTCTGCAATAGCCACCGTGAGCTCGAGTATCCAGATGCTCAGAGAGGAGGACACCGTGCAGCCGGTGCACGAGGAGCGCTTCACCCGCGTGCAGCGCGCGCTCGACGGCCGCAACGTCGGTCTGCAGCAGAGCCACCTTAGCAGTGCCATGCAGAATGTCTACAACGCCACGAAAGATGCGCAGAACAATGTCTACCGCAGCCACGCAGTGAGCCGCCGCGCGGGCGTGATGTTTGTCGAAAACGAAGAAACGTCACCGATGCAAGTCGAGCACGAGAGTGTAGTGGCGCAGAACAACATCCGACACGCCCAGGATACGTTGTTGTTGCATCAATTGGACAGTGGGGTGATTCCGGAAAGGTTTATCAAAGGAGGCGTGGGCGACGATCCACTCCATGTGAGTGTGGTGCTGAGCAAGTTTGGCATTGGCGATGTGCGAGGCATTTGTCTGGGCAAATGGTAAGTATTTTCTTTTGTTTTCTTTCTTATTTTCTTGTTATGAATTGAAAAATGCGACTTCATTTGGTTGATGGCCAAGCAAACAAAAACCATTTCTTGTGTATTAAACTGTTCTTTCTTCTTTATTCACCTAGCTTGGCCTCCATTCGTCACCTGGACTGTCTGGGCCTGTCGGACAACCGCCTGACCGCATTGTCCATCCCCACAATCATCGAAAATGTCTCTTATTCCACCCTCCTTGCGCTGGACCTGTCCTTCAACAACCTCCACGAGACTGGTGCCATCGCGTTGGCCAATTACTTCAAGGCCAAAACCGTTTTGCAAGATATGGACCTGAGTCACTGCCATTTGACTTGCAGCGATATCAAGATTTTATGCAATGTGTTGTGTTTTTACAACAATCGACTGGAAGAGTGGCGCATGTCGTGCAATGCGATCGCCGAAGAGGGCATTGTCGGTAAACATGTGGACTATTTGTTTTTGATTGTCGAGACTCCTTGATCATTGACCACACTTCCCATCAAAGGGTTAAAAGTTAACTTCCAATGTTCATTTCTCATCTTTTCAGATATCTGCAACTTTCTCACCTCGGTGAACTGCCACGTGGACGTGCTGGATCTGTCCTGGAACAAAATTGGGGAAAAAGGAGCCATTATGCTGTCCACTTTTCTTCCCTCCAATACTTCCCTTTCTGATCTGAATCTCGCTTCGAATAACATCGGTGACACCGGTGGGCAGCGCATTGTTAAAAGTCTGAAATATCACAAGCGCATGCAGAAGTTTAATGTGTCACAGAACGACATTGCAGATGGCGCTTGCTTCGTGGTGGCACAGGTGCGTTCATATACGTTCATATACATTTTATTTGTTATTTATTTTTTAATATTTATTATTCACGTGGATGGTGATAGAGTGGGTGATCGAATACGCTTTCCCTTCTTTTTACGTTTGTATTGTAATAATCTAACTTTTGTGTTGTTACGTCTATCAGGTGTTGAAGGGCCACAAGACACTCACGAACTTTGATCTGACGTTTAACCCACTGGGCGAGGCAGGCGCGCGGTCGCTGTTTCGTGGCATTATGCGCGGCGTCACCTGCTGGGTGTTCATGGTAAGCCAAAAAAAAGCACACAATTTTTTTATTGTATCTACGATTATTCATTGTCCTGCCACAACTGTTTTACACGCATTTATTCTTTTCATGTTGTATTTATGCTAATTCTGTGCAAAACTCTTACACTCACGCTTTCATTTTACACACTCATCAATACAGGGCAACTGTACGTTTCGCGAGGACCTGAGTATCTTTAACTGTACCTATCCTTCTGCGGGTAATCCTTACATGCTGGATCTGACAGAGCCCTACAAAGCAGCCGTGCTGGAGGAACTGCTGGTAAAGCTTTGTTTCTTGCGTTTGCGTATGTGCTCTTTGTTGTTGCTATTTTGTTGCTGCTGTTCGTTTCTTCGGGCGCTGTTCTCTGTGTATTTCTCAGTGCCTTATTCTATCACCACAATTTTTAAATACGCTTCTTCTTGCAGATTAAATACGTCGAGGATCCTGTCAACTGCTCGTTCGAAAACATGACTTACCGCGAAACAGCCAAAGGAGGGCCGGAAACACCCATTTTCCTCACCGTAGTGAACAACAAAGTCGTGCTGAGAAACACCCAAGAAGTGTGGTGTCCGCCCGAAAAAGGCTTTGTAAAATTTGTGTTTCAAGAAGTCGTCGCGAAGCCCACTATTAACGATGCCTTGCAGGACAAGTATTTGGATTTGTTGATGAAAATTGTGGAAGCGGGGAAGGATTCGGACCGCAAAAAGGACAATGACAAAAAGCGCATTTGGTTGTATTTGTTGTGTCAGGATGTGCATCTGACTACCAAACAGGTACGATATACTTTTTATTGTTCAAAATGATATTTTTGTTCATCATGCTTTGACCCGAAAGAATAGCGCGGATAAAGTAACATATTAATGCTTCCGTACTTTTGGCTACATAATGTTAACTCATTTGTTTGTTACGATGTGTACAGGCTCAGAGTATGATTGACCGATTTTACCGAAACGAAACCATAGGTGACGGAGAGCTGACCAAGTTAGACGTCTTGAAAAGGTAAGCATTTGTTTATTGTTGCATACAAGTCAACAAAATTGTGTAATTGCCAATGTTTTTGAACCCAATTTTATGATTTTCTTCTGTGTTTGACTTTCCTTGCCTCTTATATTTTTTTATCTTCACCAATAGTGTGTGGAAGTGCCTTCTGGACACTGAAAACATGTTTGACTTTATGTACCGCAACACCAGCGCCGAGCAGCGCAAGGATCTTGTGTATGGTAAGTATTTAGATTTGTACAAGCGTGTTTGTACATTCATTTTTTCAATATTCAGTAGTACTCCCTTAGCCCACCGATTAGTCAAGGTCACTGAATGACTGCCTTCTATACCTACTTAAACATTTTGTATTTGCATTCAATTTTCCTTTCACAGCGCTCACTCTGAAAAGGTACAAGTTCAACTGGTCCAACCCTACTGCTGCCTGGAATCTCAATTTAGAAGAAAAAACCCAGCGCAGCATTATGATGCAAATTATCGCCATTAACAACTTCGAAAGCGAGTTCAGCAAGAATGGCTCCGGACGAGGTGACACCAGCCAACAGGTGCGTTTTCATTTTTTATGTTTGTTTAGTCTATATGAATCACAAGTATTGATTTCCAGAATTCATATTGTACCAAAATTTCACATTACCACTAAATTACATATTCATCTTTTCTTTTG
>LNAP01004458.1_pt1 | contig 12917 bp, 8 predicted proteins | sample 602601 | NCBI WGS metagenome assembly LNAP01 (sample SAMN02440304, study PRJNA202911) | soil metagenome | biome: Subtropical and temperate rainforests or woodlands; isolation source: soil samples (1 kg each in a 20% v/v slurry with milli Q water) were... ...
GTTTTTTCGCCTGGAGAAAAGCATGCCCATCACCGCGCAGCAGTTGCTGCTGATCCTCCCGAACGCCGGCAAACAAGCCGGCGTTTTTGCGTCTGCGCTGAATTTGGCCATGGAGCGGTTCCAGATCAACACCCGGCTGCGCATGGCGGCGTTCATCGCTCAGGTCGGGCATGAGTCAGGCCAGTTCCGCTATGTGCGGGAGCTCGGCGGCGACCAGTACCTGAGCAAGTACGATACCGGCCCGCTGGCCAAGCGCCTGGGCAATACGCCTGAGGCTGACGGCGATGGCCAGAAGTACCGCGGACGCGGCCTGATTCAGATCACCGGGCGCGACAACTACCTGGCCTGCAGCAAGGCTCTGTTCGGCGATGACCGCCTGTTGCGCACGCCCGAACTGCTCGAGCAGGCCGAGTGGGCGTGCAAGTCGGCGGCGTGGTTCTGGAATTCTCGGAACCTGAACGCTCTGGCCGATGCTGGCGACTTCGTTGGCATCACCAAGCGCATCAACGGCGGGACAAATGGCCTGGCCGAGCGCCAAGCCTTCTATGCCAGCGCGCTGAAGGTGCTTTAGATGAATGCCATCATCCTACGACTCCTTCCTTATATAGCTGCGCTGCTGATCGGTGCCATCGGCGCCTGGATGTGGCAGGCCAACAGCTACACGGCAATCCTTGCCACCAACGAGGCCAATCATCAGGCAGATCTTGCCGCGATCGCCAATGCGGGTGCCGCCCAGGCGCGTCAGGCGCTCCAAAAGCAGCAGGCCGCCGAGCATGCGCTCGCCACCCTCGACCAGAAAGCCCAGAAGGAAAAGAACGATGCTCTCGCTGAAAATGAAAAGCTGCGCTCTGATGTCGCTTCTGGTGCTCGCCGGCTGCGCATCGCGGGAAGTTGTCGTTCCAGTGGCGGCGACGTGTCCGGCACCACCAGCGCCGCCGGCTTGGGCGATGCAGGCTCCATCGAACTCTCTGCAACTGCTGGATCAACTGTTCTCGCTGCCAGGGCCGGAATCATCGCCGACCAAGCAGCCCTGAAGGCGCTTCAGGACTATGTGACGAATGTGTGTCTTCGAGTGGGGAATGCGCAGTAGGCAGAACGCCTGAGATGGATGGGGGAAATTTGGTGCAATGATTCCCCCAAAACATGATTAATCATGTGTGATGGTGATGCAGCGAAAGTGAGGCCCTGAAGGGGTCCGCAGGAAATTCTGCCAATGATCATTGAGGGCGAAAACGGATTCGAAATCCGTTGTACCTTCACCGGTACCTAGGGTTCGAATCCCTATCTCTCCGCCATACAAATGAAAGCCCCGCAGATTAAGGTCTGCGGGGCTTTTTTGTTTTTGGATTGTACGTAGATATTGTACGTACGATTTGCGAGAAAAATTCTGGTACTCGGAAATTTTTCGGTTCCTGATTTTTGGATCAGGTCATATTCATTAAAGGGGACCCATTAGCCCCTTTACGCCTTTCTGACAGCATGTAGTCGGGTGCCCCACCCGTTCAAAGGCCATCGGCACTGTGACACTACTTTACATGTGTGCGGTTGAAGTAGCCGGTCGCTGTGAGCACAGACGACATCGCGTCCTTTGCTGCTAGCGGATTGCGGTCATCAGTCTGGCTGCACCTACCTGGGGCGTTGAGCGAGCCGGGGAAGCGCTATGCCGTCGATCACTTGTATCGGATGGGTAGGGCAAGGAACAACAATTTCACTTTCCAGTCGGGCTCATAGCAGCTCACAGTCTTTGAGTTTTGCCAATGACGTAGTGAGGTGAAGACGCGTCTATCAACGGGATATGGCTGTGAATAGTTTTTTTCCTGGATACGCAGTGATGGAATTTTTTACTAGATTCTGAGATGTTGTATCCCGCCTAGGCTTTTACTGCTTAGGTCCCGGCGTCTGGGTTTGCCATAACGGATGATGGGATATAACGGCATTGCAAGGAGCAAATATAATGGGTGGTTGTTCGGCGCTGTTCTATGATTCAGATAATCAAAATACTCTATTTTCACGAATATCTCTTTCAGACAAGCAGTTAAAAACTGCGCGAGAGGGGCGAGATGCTTTATTGGGGTTTGTAAAGCCAAAGCTTTCTGAGGTTTTTGATGTTGAAGTCAAGCATTGGATACAAGGATCTCTAAAAAATCATACTTTGATTAGGCCTACTTCGAAGTTTGAAGAGTTTGATATTGATGTTGGTCTTTACTTGATCGGGGAAGGTGATGAGTCGGGTATTGATGCTGTTGATATCAAATCTGATTTGCATGATGCGATAGTTGATTATTGTCAGTTTGATCCCAGTGCGCGTGTGCCTGAAGAAGTAAAAGAGCGTTGTGAGCGAGTTGTGTTTTCTGGTGATTTTCACATTGATATGCCGCTGTATTATTTTAATTCTCGAAATGATACTGTGGTATTGGCAACAGAAAATGGTTGGGAACATAGTGACCCAAAAGGATTTCAAGATTGGTTCGATAATAGCGTCGGTGTTTCTCAGCGACCAGTCGTGCGCCGGATTATAAAGTATCTTAAAGCTTGGGCTTCGTTGAAGGCGAACTCATCGCGTGCTAAACCATTGTCATCTATGGCATTGACGATTCTCGTTGTAAAATTTATGGATCTTATAGGTTCATCTGATGATGAGTCGGATTTTGCAAGAGCGGCGCAAGAAATTGTAAATTGTATTTTAGAATCTGAAAGTGTAATTAATCCACTTAGTGGCTCGGATATTCTGTCGTTTTCAAAGGCTGATATTGATTATTGGCGTCCGCATTTGCTGGAGCTTGAAGAGGTTAGTGGTTCTGCAATGAGGGCTGAGGATGCATTTGCATCATTCTATCTTTGGGAACGTATATTCGGTCATATGCTGCCTCCGATAAACGAAGCTGCCATTGCTGGTGGGAGAACAGGCCTGCCAGCAGTGTCATTGCCTGCTCATACAGAGGTTAAGCATTACGATTCAAAGGGTGTTTTGTTGTCTACTGAAGTGACCTCGTCTGTGATTTGTTATAAAAATGAATCACTTTCATTTAGGGTGTTTAACTTCAATGAGTATCATCCTGAGTCAAGTATAACTTGGATCGTTCGTAATCAAGGGGGAGAGGCGGCCGACTCTAATGACCTTGGACACAATACACCACTGGATATCAGCGAGGAAATATCGAGAAGTTGCGCTTATACAGGTATTCACTATATGGATGCTACAGTGGTATATCGAGGGCAGGTGCTTGGTGTCGGGAAGGTTAAAGTAAATATTCAGCCCTACAATAGGCCCGTAAAAAATCCAATTAGAAGAAGAATTTACAAAGGAAGCCGCTAATGTGGGATTTGCTGTCTATGAAAGCGAAGTCTACTATTGTAGCTTTGTTTACGGCAATATTTGTTTTAGCTTATCCGCTTTTGAATATTGGTTTTCCCGATGTTAAGTATGAAATTGCCACTGTAAACAGTATTTCAAAATTTGTTTCTCTTTTGACTGGTTATTGGACTTTTATCTATTTGTTTTTTAGATTTTTTGGTATGTCTCTTTGGTCGATGCCAGGCATTTCAAGGATCTTGAATAAATATGTTGGTCCAGATTTGCGAGGGGGGTGGACTGCTGACTTCCAATTCAAAGGAGTTGATGGTCAGTCGCAATCTAAAATACTTAGATTTGAAATTACTATGTCGGTTTTTCACTTTGCAATGTCTATGACTTCTGATGATGAATATTCGACTAGTCATGTTGTGTTGTCTCGCATTCTAAAGGATGAGGTATTCGGTTCGTACGTGTTGTACTATGTTTTTGAAAGTGAGGTGGTTAAGCCTGTCGAAACTGACGTAAGCACCTTCCAAGGGAGTGCAAAACTTCGCGTCAAAAGTGAAACAGTTTTGACTGGTACGTACTGGACTAATCGTAATTGGCAGAATCGCATGCAAACAGCTGGCTGCATTAAGCTAGTTAGAAATGTGTAGTCGATGAGAATTGGTCACGTTAACAATCTGGATTGTCTTATGGATATCGCATCAATTAGACCTATAAAAAAGCAACTTATTATTGATGCGGTGGCAGCATGTGGGATAGATGTAGGTGCGTGGTCTTTTAAACGAGACGGGATCACTCCAGTTAAGACACCTCAGTCAAATGGTGGCTTTTGTTATGAATGGTCTTTTAGAGGCGCGGGCAACACAATTTTGGTGCTATGTGTCTGGTATGAAGAATTAGTTATTGTCGATGGTGTGGTTAAGTTTTTTGGAAATCTAAAAAAGTTTTCGGATGACCTTATTCGCAAGCTTGAAAAACAGCGGCGTAACCAAAAGCGGACAGTTACTGATCCCCGAATTAACCGTGCAGATCATTTTACGCAGACTGTCAGGTTGGCTTACGATAATGAGACGAGTGTTCGCGTTGTCATCGTTAGAGGGCCTGTGCGCGTTATTGAAGATGAAAACAAGGATAATGATCGGGCGGTAGCTCGGCAATTAGATTCAGAAGCATGGAACGTAGAGTTCTTTAATGCAGATAGCGGCGAGTTTGTGCTTGTTCGTAGTAGAAAACCAGGGGCAGGATATAAAGATGGCATACGTGAAGCTGGTGCGAAAACCAGATTCGTCGCGGGTTTGGTAGTCGATGCTAACTGGGATGAGCGCAACGACGTGGTAGACCAGTTTGTAGCCGAGCCACGGGACGAGTTCTATGTCTTGAATGGTGAGAAGCGGCGTCGTGACCCTAACGTCCGTAGGCAAGTATTGGCTCGCTCTAAAGGTCTATGCGAGCTTACGGGGGTGCCTGGGTTTGAAACTGAAAATGGGGGCACGTATCTCGAAACCCATCACATCGTACCGTTGTGTGAGGGAGGCCCTGACACAATGGAAAACATGATCGCATTGTCTGCAGAGGCACACCGAATGGCGCATTATGGGCGAAACCGCGATGAGTTAAGATCAGACTTTATTCGAATTGTTCAAAGTATCCTTAAATGATGTTATTGCGAGCGCGAGAGGCGGAGGCGCCCAATATAGGATAGGCTAGATATTTAAATGGATTTGTATGCAATGGATGTAAGTAATAAGGCTTCAGATGGAAGTTAGAGTAATGGAAAAATTCTAACCTTTGTGGGAGTTGGGGCTTTGAAATGTTATTTACTAGATGCCATTGATTCTTTATTGTGTTATTTGAGTTTGCTGTTAATAAATCCGCCGCTTTCGATTGCGCTGTTTTTTTTTGTGATTATGTACAGTTTTCTGGTGGGCAGCAAAATAATAGCTTGATTATTTGTGATCAAGTTATCTTTATTTTTCGGTCCGTTGTTGATGCCCATTGTTACGCAAGATTTCAATTAGAATTTTTTCAAATTCCATTAAACCATCAATGGCATCGTCCAGTGATATCGACGCTCCTCGACTTAACAAAAAAGCCGCAGCCATCTTGTCTCCGCCAAGTACCAGTTCGAATGCTTCCTGCAAAATTGCACTCGGTATCTTGTCGTTAAAGATATGGGCTGTCCGTTGTTTTAGAAATTGAAAACGTGGAGGTGTCAGTGGGTGTCGTTTAACCGCATTTTGTGAAAGTTTTGCGAGAACTCTCGCTGTGGGCTTGTTGCCCGCCGCTGAAACCAATCGAACGATGTCTTGGGTGACCTTCTTTACAAGGTCATCTGGTGATGAGTAAAAATTGACTACATGATTGTTTTTTAGGCTTTTTTTGAAAACACGAAGCTTTTCAGCTTCTGCGCCTGTGTCAACGAATTTCGGCAAAACTGTGTGCGTATCTTCATCAATGATATAAATGAGACTTGGAAGATGTACTACTTGAGCTTCCTCGTACTCTAGTTGCGTTAACGACTTGCTAGATAGCGGGTCAACAAAACCATATCGCATCGCAAAAATACCTATATAAATGTCTGCGGATCTAACTAGGCGCAGGCACTCATCCTTTGGGGTTCCAGGCAATGCCCCGAAAACCTCCATAGCCTGCGATGCGAATTCCAGGCTGCCGATTGCATCGAGTACTAATTTTCTATGGTGTTGTAGATCGGTAAAAGTTGAGCTAACGAAGATCGATGGTGACATGTTAGGTTCAGCTCCTAGCAGTATAGAAACGATTGAATCATCGACAATTTCAATTTTACGGCATATTTCGGCTCAATGCATATGGAGGTCGGAAATCGCCAAACGCTGATTTCGAGTCAGATCTCAACCTGTTACACAAAATTTGGAACTGGCTTCACAAGGTCGTCGCCTGCCAAGTGGTAAGAAACACTAGAGGATATTCCAGTGCCGTTTGATCGTCGCTATACCAAGCCCCAACTCTGATGCGACTTCAGTCTGAATATAACCCTGGCTCTTCAACTTTTGAACGTTTTCGGTGGTTTTCACGGCAACCGGACGACCTAGCTTTTTTCCTTCAGACTTTGCACGTGTCAACCCTTGTTGCGTACGCTCGATCAATAGATCACGTTCAAACTCTGCAACAGCCCCAAGAACTTGCATTGTCATCTTTCCGGCTGCAGAGGTCAGGTCGACGCCACCCAAGGCCAGACAGTGAACACGGATGCCATTTTTTGATAACCTTTCAACCGTCTGGCGTACATCCATAGCATTTCGGCCTAAGCGGTCAAGTTTGGTAACGATCAAAACGTCTCCCGACTCCATTCGGTCAAGCAGCTTTTGAAATCCCGGACGTTCTGATGCAGCAATGCTCCCTGAAATAGTTTCTTCGACAGTGCGGTTTGGTTGGATTTCAAAACCTGCAGATTTCACTTCCTGTACTTGGTTTTCGGTGAACTGGTTCGCGGTGCTCACCCGGCAGTATAGAAATGTTCGCGACATGAAATCATCCTTTGAAAGGTATCATAAAAGGTAGTATCACTATAGCAAGGTATCAAAAACCGTCAATGGCTAATTTGTTATAGTGGATTCAATGGGGATTTCAGGGGCTCGTAAATCGGTCGTTTGATGATGCGGGTTCTCGTAGGCGACACTTACTAGCCGCCGCCCAGTGGAGTGGGTTGCGATGAAAAGATTGTGACTAGCGATATGGGAAATTTTTAAGAGGTTGGGCTGTCTCAAACACCCCGGTCTTTCCTACAGTGCATTGTTAGCACGGCACATATTCCGAAAGACCGAAGCTTAGCAAAATTTACGATTTTCGGATTAGTCACGCCCCCAGCGTTCCAAGGCCATTACGGCTAACAATCTTCCACGCGACTCAATCTGTGTCGGCCCCCACGTGTCTTGCAGGTTAATCCATCTTGTCAGCTCGAAATGTGTGTTCTGCAATAGGACTTTCTTTTCGGAAAACGCTGAATTTGTCAATTCTGAGTTGTAGCTAGTGAGGGTTAGATTTCCAATAGTGTCTAACCAACGTTCGTGAATTGAATCATGATCAGGCCCAAGGGTAGCACGCCATTCGTTGTTCAATGTTTGAGGCATCACATGTTCTATTGTGGCAGAGGTAGTATCGACGATTTCTTTGTGCCTATGTGCTTCTTCTAATGCCTCAAGAACGTATCTGGCAATACGTGGTCGCTCGTAAATCCGTTGATTAACGATGGCATCAGTGAATTCATCGTTTGTAGGCCAGCGGCGATTCCCTGACCATTGAAGCAATTTTTCCCGCAACCAGACGTGGGGGTCATGTGAGGGAAGTTCCTGGCAAAGCTCCAATATGAGTTTGTTCAAGCTGTTAGTAGGGACAGCACATACTGACCGTCGAACGAAAAAGGATTCCAGCGAATCTAAACAATTTGCCAGCGCAGCGTCACAAAATATCTGCTGTTCCCAGTTGCTGTAAAGTCGCAGTAGGAACGGGTAAGCCGCTTTCTGGTCCAGGCTTTGAATACCATCAAGTCGCTTGCTTACTTTCACGTTTTTCTCTTCGCTTGGAATGAGAAACTTGCGATAAGCGAGTGAAGATCGTTTCATTTCTGCCAGCTTCGTACGAACTTCATCAGGCGAGTCTAAGCCCTGAAATTCTTTTCTGGATGATATGTAAATTTCCCCTTTGCGGACGTTTACACCGTTGCGCATCGAGAAATGGCGTAGAAAGTCTGCCATCGAATCATCAAGATTCGACTCCATCGGTTGCCAATAGTCGTTGTAAACAGCTTCTTGTTCCCCACCGGTAGCAGTTGAGTGCGCAAAACGCATCAATACATAGTTTCGAACAAGATCAGCTTGGCTTAATGGCTTGCCTTTATGGTTAAGGCTTTCAAATATCAAGTAGGGATCATCGCTCTCGCTCAAGTTAATCATTACAACTTGAAGGGTTTGTTGTATGGTTTGCAATGTTTTGATGGGCGAAATTTTGTTGTTTTCTTCGTCTTTGCCGTCTAGTTTCTTCAAGAAAAACCGATAAGCCTGAATTATTTTTGATTCTTCATGGCTAGTTAGGTCTTTTTGATGAATCAGAGCATTGTATGCCGCCCGATCAGCTTGGGTTGGGACTAGTTTCAAATCGTCAGGATTTTTGTAATGGCGATTCATTAGCAAATCGCCGATAATTCCCTCGGTAGAAGTATCGCCAGAGTTGGCAGCCTTTTCTCGGATTGCTGTCAGCAATATGGAAATTGTAGTCAGCCGTTGCTGGCCATCAATTACAAGATGTTTGGTTACGCCCACAGGGACGGACTTTACTGGGACTGTAACAAGCGCACCCATGAAATGAGAGGATGGCTCTCGATCGTCATATTGGGCCATGACGTCATCCCATAATGTTTCCCAGTTATCCTGTTCCCAAGAATAGGGGCGCTGGAATAAAGGAATGACACCCTGTTTTGATCCGTCAAAATATTGAATAATGTGAACCGGTCCAGCTTCCATTTTGACCCCTTAACATGTCAACATGATTTATGTACGATCGGATTGTCCAAATTGTGTATGTTTATTACTGTGGTTCACTTACTGCCATAGCAGCCAGTGCAAGGTCCAAAGTCCTATCAGTCTTATAGCATTCCTACGATTCAAAGAAAAGCGCGTAGATCGGACTTGTACAGCCTCTGTCCGTCGCACGTAACTACTGACCTGTTCATTAGTGAGGCCATAAACGGACCACAACTTGAATTCGCCTGGGTTAGAGCGAGGCGGTACTTAGTTTTTACCGGTTTGAATAAATACCACTTCGACATTTCGAACTCGTCCTTTTCGGAGGGCAAATTGCGTCGATCATCCAGTATCACCCCCATGGGACCCAGAGTGGGGTTTAGGCCGAAAATAGGGTGGTACTGAATTTACACCCCCCCCGGCAGGGGGCACCCTACCTAGACGGCGTTCCAGTGGTGTTTGACGGTTGCAATACCGATCCCTGATTCTGACGCAACCTGAGTCTGTATGTATCCTTGAACCCTTAGCCGCTTACGATTCTCATTACCTCGTGATAGATGAAATGGCAAATTGGTGTGTTATTCAATTTGATCAACCTCTGCCCCACGTGAAGCCAAGGTCATTGATGTTCATTCAGTCAGCAAATCGCCAGTGTTCAGGGTTGCGTTTATTCGTAATTCGGACCCGAGCCACCCATGGATTGAAGCCGAGTTTCCGAGACACATCAACAGCCTCTTTCTCGGTTTTATAGCGCAAGTTGGTAACAAATTGGCCATTGCCTTGCATCAGCACGTAGCAAGTTATTGGAGCAGATTCAAGGCGAGCTGAAGGGTAAGGTTCTACGTATACGTGGTTCATAAATTTTCCAATTGTAATGCCAGAATTGGCCTGTTAACTGTTATGGCTGCTTGATGAAGTCCCAAGTGGCCGCATTCATATTTATCAGTCTTGTATATTGTGTCTACGTATACAAGCCAAAGCGGACAACGGTAGTAGAGCATTTGATTGTTATTAAATGCGCACTTGTTGGGTCAATGACTTGTCGCCATCCGATATGCATTATCGTGGAGGGGGTGAAACGGCAATTGCCAATATTAATTAGGCGTAACTTCGTGTCACGATATTGGATTTCGGATTTATACGTAAAAAGCAGAAGTCATTTTTATGCACGTGTTGGCTATAGCACTGCATTTCTAGTCTGTCGTAGTAGGGGGGGGGTTGAATGCCTCTGGCTATGAAGATTTATTTCTTGTTCTGCGTTATATGATCGAAAAATAACGAAAAACATTGAATATAATAAATCCACCCGTAAAAGAGTAAATGATAATAGAGGGGCATGTTGTATTCATGTTTTGGGTGTCCGTGATTTTGTTTGTGAGCGAAACCCCGTGCTTACTCTTCGGTTAGCCGTTTATTGATACTGTGAGCTGTGCTGTTAGGTTTCAATTAACTTCTGGGGGCTTGTCTTCGTTGGCACCTTCGGCGCATCGCCTGCGGCGATATTTCTTTGGTTGTATAGTTATTATCAAGATTACTTGGTTGTAGCCCAAAGGGCTATCGCCGAAGGCGATTATCTAATAGGAAACTAGAATTCTTGAAGAATGTTTAGGCGGATTTTTCCTGTCACGGAAGAAACCCAACCTAAGACTTGAAGATCGTCCCAGTAAACGGATTCATACTAGATGGCATCCCTGTTTTTGCAGGTAGCTCGCCAGGGTAACTCTATTGGCGATTAGCTCTGTTTTCGATTAGCTACGGAATAAAACTGGACCCAGTATGACGAGTTCCAGCTTTGTCGGTGGTTGTGTATTTTATCCAGAGCCACCATCCTGAGAGATTCCATTATTGCGGGTTCCTAAATTGGCGCAGAGGCAGCATCACTCATCCGGTTCTCACTTACCGGTTGAATGTCGTTTAGCTGCATGATCGCGTGACCATCTACATCTAGCGCATAATAATCGCCGTTTAGAATCTGTCACTCGGATTGTACGTCGGAAATGGTGGCCGACTTTTTGAACAGAGCGGTCGAAGTGTTAGGGGGTTGGCCCGTCCCGCGCTGATCGATGTAGAAGTTTTCCTACACTATTATTTATATCGTTCGAATTGAGAAATGACAAAATAAATAGTCTTTTTGTAAAAATATTTGTACCTTTCTACTGAAAGGACTAAGACGCTACCAAAATATGCATAACACAATATGGTTTTCTATTTGCAGTCAACCGGTTATAGAATTGCGCTATAAGCCATATATTAAATGGCTCATGGAGTTACTTGTAAATCCGCATAATCCGTTTAGAAAAATATTTTTATAGTATTGAATTGTATCACAAATACTGTTAGCTCTAAACACTATTCAGAAAGATTGTCAATTGTTTACGCAGGTTGTGTTGGCGAGTGTTCAATGTTGGGGATTTTTGAGATTGCATCAAATTTCTGCTTGGCTGATGCACCTTGGCTGTAAATATCAAACGTAACCGTTCCCGTTTCATGGCCTACTAATTCAGCAATCAACGTTCCAACAACATCCGCTCTGACGAGCTGAGTTATTACGGTTTTACGTATGCTGTGGAACACATGCTGTGGTCCGAAACCGTGGGTGGTTTTCAGTCTACCAAACGCCTTTCCCAACGCATCTGAGCGTATATGGTACTTGTTACGGCCTTTGGTGGGTACGAGATAGCCGTCTTTCGAATCATCCATAAGTCGCGTCACGACGCTTGTAAGGGCTGGGTGGACCGGGACTACGCGAATGCCTGCTTTGGTCTTGCTTTCAACGATATCGAAGCTCTGGACGCCGTCTACGATGATTACGTTCTCAATTTGCAAACGGCAGAGTTCTTCAATTCTTGCACCTGTATAGGTTCCCAGTAGAATCAAATCCGCCAGGGCTGTATGTCCGTCGTTTAAAGCGGCTGCATGAAGCTTCGACAGTTCTGCCAATGTAAAGTCTTTACGTTCTGCATCATTTCGAGCATTGGCCCGAGCTTGCGGTAAATCATGATCGTCAAACGGACTGACCTTGTCCTTGTAATGCTCACGCCAGCGACTGTCGTGTTTCATAGCCCATTTCCAGAAAACACTGCCAGCCAGCCGATATTGGTTGAGTGTTTTGGTACTCAAACCCAGTGAGTCAAGCCATGCCGATACAGAATCGAAGTCCAAGGGACGCTGATGTTTGATTAAAAAGTCGGACAGGCTGGTCAACCGCATTTCTTGCATGGCGATGTTCTTGGCATCAGCACCCCGGCTCTGTCTGTACGTCCGAAATGCGGCCAGTGTTGTTTTTGTGATCGCCGACTTCGGTTTGATGATGGCAGGATCGGCTAGAAGTGCAGTCATCTCTGACTTTTGGTCCACTGTCATCGTGTAAAACGTGTTTTGCAGCGTTGGCAAACTAGCTTTCATCGCGTCGGCGAACTGGTCTTGAAATTTCAGCGCTCCCGCCAGGCCATCGGTTTTCTCCATCTCGCGGGACCTTTTTACGAGAGCGATCATACTTTTCAAAATCTCGGGGTTATCAGTCATTAACTGCATTGCTTTCATGATTTTGGAGGGCGGATGGGATGGTACGTCCTCCCCAATCAGTGCACGCCGTTTGTTCGTTCTGTAGGCGTCGACTTTCTCCATTGCGGATGCAAACTGTTCTTGCCAATCTTCCGGTGGGATGTTGCCTTTGCGTGCTTCCTGAATTCGCTTTTTCCATTCGGAAAGAATAGGTAGACGCCGATCCATTGCTTCGGAGCGAAGCCCTGTCTTCAGTGACTGAGATAGGATTTTTTTGCCGCCAAACGCACTCTGTACGTCCCTAGGGATGGCAAGACGGACGTGGTACACACCGCCTTGCAGTTCTAAATTGTTAGCCATGATGGTCTCTTTAACGATGGATTGTACGTAGTATTTATACGTAAAATTTCGACAAAGGCCAAGAAAAGCAGCGTTTGTTGGTTTTTTTGTGTTTATATGGCGGGTCCCTATCTCTCCGCCATTACATAGAAAAAGCCCCGTAGCTGAAAAGTTACGGGGCTTTTTTGTTTCCAATGTCCCGGTCAGGGCATTTTAAACCGTGAACGCGCCGATACATTGGTGTGATTACTCAGGATGGCTGGCCGCTATTTTGC
>LNAP01009926.1_pt1 | contig 12917 bp, 10 predicted proteins | sample 602601 | NCBI WGS metagenome assembly LNAP01 (sample SAMN02440304, study PRJNA202911) | soil metagenome | biome: Subtropical and temperate rainforests or woodlands; isolation source: soil samples (1 kg each in a 20% v/v slurry with milli Q water) were... ...
CGCATAACCCACCCCCGAGCTGACCATGCTCAGCAGGGTGAAGATGTCGTTGACCTGCATCGCCACCTTCGGCTCGAACCCCGCCTGCTTGAACACCCGAATACCGTCCTGGTGCGTGGCGAAGCCTTGGGTCAAGGTGATGAATGTCTCGTTGCGCACCTCGGCCAGATCGACTTCTGTTCGTTGGGCAAAGGGCGAATCAGCCGGCGTGGCGAGGAAGATGTCATCGGAAAACAACGGAATCTGCTCGCAGTCAGGGTCATTCACGCTGTCATCCAGCGACACCAGGATCGCGTCGACTTCCATGTTCTTGAGCTTGTACAGCAGGTCGATATTCGAGCCCAGGATCAGGTCGATATTGAGTTCGCTGCGGCGAATTTTCAGGCCCATGATCAGCTGCGGCACGGTCTTCACCGTCAGCGAATACAGTGACCCGAGTTTGAAACGCTCAGCGGAGAAACCGGCCGCTTCGCGGGTCAGGCGCACGCTTTCGAGTACGTCCTGAATCAGCTTCTGCGCCCGTTCTTCCAGCACATAAGCGCTTTCGAGTGGGGTCAGGTTGCGGCCTTCGTGTTTGAATAGCGGGCAACGCAGGGCGCTTTCCAGAGAGTGGATGGCGCGGTGCACGCTGACGTTGCTGGTTTGTAACTCGGCAGCGGCGCGGGTCAGGTTGCCGGTGCGCATGAAGGCCAGGAACACCTCGAGTTTTTTCAGGGTCAACTCTTCATCGATCAGCATGGGCCAGACTCTTATTCGAATCGCTCGATTGTGCCCAATTGGCTGACGTTTGGCTCGATGGCTTTTTGTAGGAGCGGCGCTATACGGAAACATTGCGCTTTTAACCTTGAGGCCTGAGCCTTGCGCGATGCTGCAACGAATTTTGAGGTGAGCAACACATGTATCACGGGGAAAGATTGAACGCCTGGACGCATTTGGTCGGGGCGGTGGCGGCGCTTGTCGGGGGTGTGTGGCTGCTGGTGATCGCCAGTATGGACGGCAGTCCGTGGAAGATCGTCAGTGTGGCGATTTATGCGTTTACCTTGCTGGTGCTCTACAGCGCCTCGACCGTGTACCACAGCGTGCGCGGGCGGAAAAAAACAATCATGCAGAAGGTCGATCACTTTTCGATCTACCTGCTGATTGCCGGCAGTTACACACCGTTCTGCCTGGTGACCCTGCGCGGGCCGTGGGGCTGGACGTTGTTCGGGATCGTCTGGGGGCTGGCGCTGATCGGCATCCTGCAAGAGATCAAACCGCGCTCGGAAGCGCGGATTCTGTCGATCGTGATTTACGCGGTGATGGGCTGGATCGTGCTGGTGGCGGTCAAGCCATTGCTGGCGGCGCTGGGGCCAGTCGGCTTTACCTGGCTGGCGTCGGGCGGGGTGCTGTACACAGTGGGGATTATCTTTTTTGCCCTCGATAATCGCTTGCGGCATGCGCATGGGGTCTGGCATCTGTTCGTGATTGCCGGGAGCTTGCTGCACTTTGTGGCGATTCTGTTTTATGTCTTGTAGATCGCATTGCAGCTATTTGCAAAACCTGTAGGAGCGAGGCTTGCCCGCGAAGAACGATGACGCGGTGTACCTGATATACCGCGGGGCCTTGTTCGCGGGCAAGCCTCGCTCCTACATTAGGGGACACAAGCGATCCAATTGCGCCTGCGCCCGTCGGCTGAACACCTGCAACAAATCGCTCAAGGTGTGCGGCGGTGGTTCGTCGGCGCGGGTCACTGCGTACAGGGTGATCGGTAGCGCCGGGGCCAGGGGGCGAATCGCCGTAGTGGCGGGGGACGCACCGAGCGCGGTGAACGGGTCGATCACTGCTAGCCCGGCACCGGACTCAACCATCGCCCGCGCCAGCGAATAGGTCTGCACCGCGATGCGTACCTTTGGCGGCGGATCGACCGCCTCAAGGTAGCTGTCGAGTCTAGCGGCCAGCGGGTCGGCGCTGGACAGGCCAATCAGCGGCGCACCGGCCAGTTCGATCAACGGCAGCGGTTTACCGTGAGTGTCGTCGGCCCAAAAGCCCTTCGGCGCCAGCGCCACCAGCATCCCACAGGCCAGGGCCTGCGCCTTCAGGCCCGGATGATCGGGCAGTTGCAACGTCAGGGCGACATCCACTTCGCGCATCAACAGGTTCTGCATCAGCTCACGGCTGTGGGCGCTGGACAGTTCGCAGGCGATGTCCGGGTAGCGTTGTGTCCATTCGTTGATCGCCGGCGGCAGCAGCGACAAGGCCAGCGCCGGGATCGCGCCAATCCGTACACTGTGACCTGGCTCGCGGCGCAGGCTCTGGGCCAGACGTCGCACGCCTTGCAGGCTTTCGGTGACCTTGTCGACCTCGCGCTCAAGCTCCAGGGCTTCGGGCGTCGGCTGCAATTTACCGCGCACCCGCAGGAATAACGCAAAGCCCAGTTGCTGTTCGGCGTGTTGCAGCACTTTGCTCACCGCCGGCTGCGATACGTGCAGCAACTGGGCGGCGCCACTGACCGAACCGGTCTGGCGAATGGCCTGGAAAATCTCGATGTGTCGCAGTCGCATGGCAAGTCCATAACCTTTGTTTATGGCTCAGGCATCTTTATGCATTGTTCAGCGTCTGTCACCTGGTCCTAAGCTGAGGGCACGTTTCAACAACGCTTAAGGACTGACATGGCTCAGCGGGTTTGCATCATCGGTGGCGGCGTCATCGGGCTGACAACGGCTTACGCACTGGTGCGCGACGGCATCGACGTGACGCTGATCGAGGCCCGGGATTCGTTTGCCAGCGAGACCAGTTTCGCCAATGGCGGCCAGTTGTCCTACCGCTATGTCGCGCCCCTGGCCGATGCCGGCGTACCGTTGCAGGCGCTGGGCTGGATGTTGCGCGGTGACTCGCCGTTGAAGCTGCGCCCGCGCCTGGACCCGGCGCAATGGCGCTGGATGGCGGCCTTTCTGGCGGCCTGCCGGCGTTCGGTAAATCAGCGCAACGGCGCACACCTTCTGCGCCTGGCGCTGCTGAGCCAGGCCACGCTGCAAGGCTGGCGCGACGAAGACCGCCTCGACGGTTTTGATTGGCGGCGCAACGGCAAACTGGTGACGTTTCGTGAAGCCGCAAGTTTCGAGCATGCGCGCCAAGGGCTGGCTGATCCGCGACAGCAACAGGTATTGTCCCGGGTCGAGTGCGCACAGCTGGAGCCGGCGCTTGCCGATGCGCCGTTTGTGGGCGCGATCTACACGCCCGATGAAGAAGTCGCCGATTGCCATGCTTTCTGCCTGCAACTGGTGGCCAGGCTCAAGGCGTCGGGGCGTTGCGAGTTTTTGCCGGGGCGCACGGTCACCGGCATTCGCCACGGGGACGGCGCGGTGCAGGCCGTTGAAATGGGCGCGCAGGTATTGCCGGTTGAGCAATTGGTGATCGCTGCCGGGCATCGCAGCCCGGCGCTGGCGTTGCCGGGCATGAACCTGCCGCTGTACCCGCTCAAGGGCTACAGCCTGACCATGCCGATCCGCGCCGAACACCGCGCGCCGGAGCTGAGCATCACCGATTACAACCGCAAGATCGTTTACGCCCGCATCGGTGCACAACTGCGGGTGGCGGCGATGGTCGACATTGTTGGTTTCGACCCGGCACTCGATCCCAAGCGTCTGGCGCTGATCAAACGCCAGGCGCAGGAAACCTTGCCCAATGCCGGCGATTATGACGCCGCCATCGAATGGGCCGGCATGCGCCCGGCGACCCCCAGCGGCGTGCCGTTGATTGGCGCCACGGCGTACCGCAACCTCTGGCTCAACCTCGGCCATGGCGCCTTGGGCTTTACTTTGGCCAGCGGTAGCGCTCGGCTGCTGAGTGAGTTGATTGCCCGGCGCACACCCTCGATCGAAATGCAGGGCCTCGCACCCCGCGTCGCCCGCTGCTAAACGCTTAACCCACAACGGAGAATAACAATGCAAAAAATCACGTTGATCGGCTGCACCCTCGGCCTGCTGCTCGGCAGCCAGGTCCAGGCCAATGAAGCGCCGCTGACCGGTACGCTGAACAAGGTCGCCAATGCCAAGAGCATCACGCTGGGCTATCGCGATGCGTCGGTGCCGTTCTCTTACGTGGGTGATCACACGGGGCAGCCGATGGGCTATTCGGTGGACCTGGCGAGCAAGATTGTCGAGCGCATCAAGCAAAAACTCGAGCTGCCGTATCTGCAGGTGAAGTACAACCTGGTGACCTCGCAAACACGCATTCCGCTGGTGCAGAACGGCACGGTCGACCTTGAATGCGGCTCCACCGGCGTGACTGCCGAGCGCATGCAGCAAGTGGCGTTTTCCTATGGATTCATCTACGTGAAGGGGCAGTTGCTCACGGCGAAGGACAGCGGCATCAAGCGCTTCGCCGACTTGCGCGGCAAGAACGTCGTGACCACCGCCGGCACCACCAATGAGCGGTTTCTGAAGAGCTACAACGTCGATCACAAGATCGATATGTTCGTGATCAGCGCCAAGGACCACGGCGAAGCCTTCCAGATGCTGGAGTCAGGCCGGGCAGCGGCGTTCTACATGGACGATGCGTTGCTTTACGGCGAGCGCGCCAAGGCTCGCGATCCGCATAAGTGGGTCGTGGTGGGCGAGGAGCAATCGCGGGAAATCTACAGTTGCATGGTGCGCAAGGGCGATCCGCAATTTCTCGAATTGGTGAATTCGACGCTCGCCGACTTGTACAGCTCAGGGGAAATCAACGGCATCTACAACCGCTGGTTTCAGCAGCCAATTCCGCCTAAAGGTTTGAACCTTGAGTTTCCGATGACCAGCGAGTTGAAAGCGATTATCGCCAAACCAGTGAGTGATCCGGTGCAGTAGTTCCTGAACGATCAGATTCTGTTTTGTGTCTTGTAGATCGCGTCGCCGGCCTTCGCGAGCAAGCCCGCTCCCACACTTGATCTGTGTCGTTCAGAGATCAAATGTGGGAGCGGGCTTGCTCGCGAAGAGGCCCTAGAAGTCACCCCAAAGCTGTTGGGCCACCGCCAACGCCACCACCGGCGCGGTTTCGGTGCGTAATACGCGAGGGCCGAGGCGGGCGGCGTGAAAACCGCCGGCCTTGGCCTGTTCGACTTCAGCGTCGGACAACCCGCCTTCCGGGCCGATCAGAAACGCCAGTGTCGCCGGTTTCGCATGGCTCACCAGCGGCTCGGCCACCGGGTGCAGCACCAGCTTCAATTCGGCTTGCGTCTGCTTCAGCCAATCAGCCAACAACAGCGGTGGATGAATCACTGGCACTCGTGAACGCCCGCACTGCTCGCAAGCGCTGATCGCCACCTGACGCCAATGCATCAGGCGTTTGTCGGCGCGCTCGTCCTTGAGGCGGACTTCGCAGCGGTCGGTGAAGATCGGGGTGATTTCGCTGACGCCCAATTCGGTGGCTTTCTGAATCGCCCAGTCCATCCGCTCTCCACGGGACAAACCCTGGCCGAGATGGACCGCAAGCGACGACTCGACCTGCCCGGCGAAGCTTTCATCGATTTGCACCACGACGCGCTTCTTGCCGACTTCCGCTAGCGTGCCGCGAAACTCATGGCCCGAGCCGTCGAACAATTGCACCGCATCACCCTCGGCCATGCGCAGCACACGGCTGATGTAATGGGCCTGGGCCTCGGGAAGCTCATGTTCGCCGGTGCTCAAGGGGGCGTCGATAAAGAAGCGGGACAGTCTCATCTTGGGTCTCTGGAAAGGTGTTAATTATCTGAATCGGTGTCGACTTCATTCGCGAGCAAGCCCGCTCCCACAGGGTATACGCGGTCAATTGTGGGAGCGGGCTTGCTCGCGAAGGCGGCGGCCCAGATACCACAAAAGCTCAAGGGGGTCACTTAGCCCGGATCACGGTAACCCGGATGAAAGTCCTTCGGCACCGCCACGCTGATGCTGTCGCGGGTGGCGATGTCGATGCCTTCACTGGCCACCTCGGCCAGAAAATCGATCTGCTCCGGGGTAATCACGTACGGCGGCAGGAAATACACCACGCTGCCCAAAGGCCGCAGTAAAGCACCACGCTCCAGCGCATGCTGGAACACCCTCAAACCGCGACGTTCCTGCCACGGGTAAGCGGTCTTGCTGGCCTTGTCCTTGACCATCTCGATGGCCAGAACCATGCCGGTCTGGCGCACTTCGGCAACGTTCGGGTGATCGACCAGGTGCGCGGTGGAGGAGGCCATGCGTTGAGCCAGAACCTTGTTGTTCTCGATGACGTTGTCTTCTTCGAAGATATCCAGCGTCGCCAACGCCGCCGCGCACGCCAGCGGATTGCCGGTGTAGCTGTGGGAGTGCAGGAAGGCGCGCAGGGTCGGGTAGTCGTCGTAGAAGGCGCTGTAGACCTCATCGGTGGTCAGCACCGCCGCCAGTGGCAGGTAACCGCCAGTCAGGGCCTTGGACAGGCAGAGGAAATCCGGACGGATGCCGGCCTGTTCGCAGGCGAACATCGTTCCGGTGCGACCGAAGCCGACGGCGATTTCATCGTGGATCAGGTGCACGCCATAACGATCACAGGCGTCGCGCAGCAACTTCAGGTACACCGGGTGATACATGCGCATCCCGCCTGCGCCCTGAATCAACGGCTCCAGAATCACGGCGGCCACGGTGTCGTGGTTATCGGCCAGGGTCTGCTCCATGGCGGCGAACATGTTGCGCGAGTGTTCTTCCCAACTCATGCCCTCGGGGCGCAGGTAGCAATCGGGGCTCGGCACCTTGATGGTGTCCATCAGCAGGGCTTTGTAGGTTTCGGTGAACAGCGGCACGTCGCCCACCGCCATCGCCGCCATGGTCTCGCCGTGGTAACCGTTGGTGAGGGTGACGAAGCGCTTCTTGGCAGGCGCGCCGCGGTTGAGCCAGTAGTGAAAGCTCATTTTCAGCGCGACTTCGATGCACGACGAACCGTTATCGGCGTAGAAGCACCGGGTCAGGCCTTCGGGCGTCATCTTTACCAGGCGCTCCGACAGTTCGATCACCGGTTGATGGCTGAAACCGGCGAGGATCACGTGTTCCAGCTGATCGACCTGATCCTTGATGCGCTGGTTGATTCGCGGGTTGGCGTGGCCGAACACGTTGACCCACCAGGAGCTGACCGCGTCGAGGTAGCGTTTGCCTTCGAAGTCTTCCAGCCAGACGCCTTCGCCGCGCTTGATCGGAATCAGCGGCAGCTGTTCGTGGTCTTTCATCTGGGTGCAGGGATGCCACAACACCGCGAGATCGCGTTCCATCCACTGTTTATTCAGGCCCATTTTCTGTCTCCTCGAGGCTACCCGTGACGTAGGCGGGTAAACAATCGCGCAAGCCTATGCAATGCGCGTCATCGGGACAACCCATTGTGTCGATTGAGCTACTTTGTATAGGACGATAGACGTTGCTGGCGGCGTTTTGATGGCTGACGTATTCTTCGCGGTTCTTTGAGTCGTCTGACTCGTAAAACCGCTATTTCCTCGTGTATTTCCGGAGTTCGCTGAATGTCTGCTGGTGCGCTGGTGATGTTGGGGCTGTTCAGCGTTTCGGCGCTGGCCAAGGATAAAACGGTGATCGTGGTCGGCGGCGGGCTCTCGGGCCTTACGGCGGCGTACGAGCTGCAGAACAAAGGCTGGCAGGTCACCCTGCTGGAAGCCAAACCGACGTTGGGCGGTCGCTCCGGCATGGCCACCAGTGAGTGGATCGGCAACGACAAGACCCAACCGGTGCTGAACAAGTACGTCTCGACGTTCAAGCTGACCACCACGCCAGCCCCTGAATTCGTGCGGACGCCGAGCTACCTGATCGACGGTGAATATTTCACCGCCGCCGATCTGGCGACTAAACAGCCGGCCACCGCCGAGGCGCTGAAACGCTACGAAAAGACTCTGGATGATCTGGCGCGTTCGATCGAAGACCCGCTGAACCCGGCCGCCAACAGCACGCTGTTCGCCCTGGACCAGATCAACGTGTCCAACTGGCTCGATCGCTTGAATCTGCCAGCCACTGCGCGTCAGTTGGTGAATCAGCAGATTCGTACCCGCTATGACGAACCTTCGCGCCTGTCGCTGCTGTACTTCGCACAACAGAGCCGCGTCTACCGTGGCGTTGCCGACCGTGACCTGCGCGCCTCGCGTCTGCCCGGTGGCAGCCCGGTGCTGGCCCAGGCCTTCGTCAAACAACTGAAAACCATCAAGACCAGCTCGCCGGTTACGGCCATTACTCAAGACAAGGACGGCGTGACCGTGAAGGTCGGCAGTGTTGGCTATCAGGCGGACTACGTTGTGCTGGCCGTGCCATTGCGGGCACTGAACAAGATCCAGATGACCCCGGCGCTGGATGCCCAGCACCTGGGCGCCATCAAAGGCACCAACTACGGCTGGCGTGACCAGATCATGCTGAAGTTCAAGACGCCGGTGTGGGAAAGCAAGGCGCGCATGTCCGGCGAGATCTACAGCAACACCGGCCTGGGCATGTTGTGGGTCGAGCCGGCCCTGAAAGGCGGCGCCAATGTGGTGATCAACCTGTCCGGCGACAATGCGCGCGTGATGCAGGCCTTCGGCGACAAGCAGATGGTTGATCAGGTACTGATTCGCCTGCATGCGTTTTATCCACAGGCACGCGGTTCGTTCACCGGTTATGAAATCCGTCGCTACAGCACCGACCCGTCGATGGGTGGCGCTTACCTGGCCTTCGGCCCGGGCCAGATCAGCAAGTACTGGCGCCTGTGGGAGCGTCCGCTGCAGCGTGTAGCCTTTGCCGGCGAACACACCGACGCCTTGTACCCAGGCACTCTGGAAGGCGCATTGCGCACCGGTCAGCGTGCAGCCAGTCAGGTAGAAGACCTGGCGGCAGGCAAATCGTTTGAGCCGGCGAAAGTTGTTCCGGCGGCGACCGCAGCGCAGTGGCGGCGAAGAAAGGTAACTTCTTCACCAACCTGTTCGGTGGTTCTGACGACAAACCGGAACCGGCCAAGGCGCCAGCACCCGTGGCACCGGTTGCTCCTGCACCCGCCCCTGTACCTGCGCCGACTCCAGCGCCAGCACCGGTTGAGGCGCCGAAACCAGCGGCACCGGTGAAAGCAGAGCCTGCCAGGAAAGCGCCGGCCAAAGCGCCAGTGAAAAAACCTGCGGCCAAAACCGAGTCCAAAAAAGCCCCGGTCAAGGCGACGGTGAAAAAGACTGAGCCGGTGAAGAAGCCAGCGGTGAATACTGCTGCGAAGACCCCAGTGACGACTGAAACCAAAACGCAGTAAGTTCTGGAATCAAAAAAAGCGCGGCAGTGATGCCCAATGCCAGTCAGTTAAGGCGCAAATCTATGTGGGAGCGGGCTTGCTCGCGAAGACGGCGGTACAGTCGACATTGATGTCGCCTGATACACCGCTTTCGCGAGCAAGCCCGCTCCCACAGGTTCCGCGCCTTAACTGACTGGCATTGGGCAGTGATGCCGCGCTTTTTTTATGTCTTGCGTATGTCGCTGCTGATTTTTCTTTGACGCTAAGCTAGATCGACACTATGGACTTTGTCGCTTTGGTAGTCGCTGACATAGGCATGGTTATGTTGATCAAGAACCATGTCATACGGTTCGGAAGCACCAGGGATGGGCACCCGGCGAACAATTTCATACGTGGCGGTATTAATTTCCACGACCTCTTTTTTGATTTGATCAACGGCATAAGCGTTTTTTTCGCCGAACACTATTTTCCCTTCGCAAGTCACAAAATCGAAATGCCTGGTGGTCGATAACTTAGGGTCCAGTACGGTCAGTTTTTGAGCGTCCAGACACACGATATACACTTCTTTGTCGTCGGGACTGACGGTAACTGCTGACGGATATCTTTCGGTTCTGATGATATCGAGGACTTTGAAAGTCTTGCTGCTGATGATCGTTAGTGCGTCCTGATAAGGGCCATCAGGAGAGTTCGTGCTGGAGATATAAAGACGCGAGTCGTCCTGGCTGATATCCACGCTTATGGAGGGAGAGGGCAATCCTCTCACTCTGCTCACCGCATAAGTGCGGGTGTCGATAATGGCCAGCCACTCTTTATTTTGTCGAACGGTGACGTAAACATGCTTGCCGTCTCGGCTCACGACGATTCCCCGAGGATATTTTCCCACCGTGACGTTACCCACCGCATAGGTTTCAGTATCAATAACCGAAACCGAGCTTGACCCGTAGTTGGTCACATAAGCTCTTTTCCCTCCATGGGCAAGGACGATGTTTTGGGGGTAATGCTCGACGGCGATGGTGTGGATTACCTTTCTGTTCCGGGTGTTGATCACTGACACATTGCCTGAGATGTAATTGCAAACAAAAACCCGTGATCCATCGTTGTTGATGGCTATCCCTCGTGGCCCTGCCCCTACGGGTATCGAATTGGATAGGTTGCGCGTAGTCGCGGGGGATGAACTCGAATGGTGACTCATGGTAGAACTCCTGTTCAGACGCTCGGACAAACGCCCGAGATCAGGTTCATCAATGACCTGCAATGTTGGCTACTGTCAGATATGACAGTTCTGACGAGTGGTAAAGGCTTTTTTAAGTGGGAATGGGGACGGCATTTGTAGGTTTTTTCGTTCGGTTAACACTCTCTTAACATCTCGGCCGCAAGGTCTTGATCGTATTTCTCGATATTTCAGAGCGAAATTTTCCGCTTTAAATCGATAGATAACTCGATAGTCTTGGGCGCAGTTCTTACAGGATTTGGGCAATGCAACTACGTAACTCTTCTTCCCGCTACGGTTGGATCAGCATCTTCGTGCATTGGGGTGTGGCGCTCGCGGTCTATGGTCTGTTCGCGTTGGGGTTGTGGATGGTGGGTCTCGACTACTACAGCGCCTGGCGCAAAGATGCGCCGGATCTGCACAAGAGCATTGGCCTGCTGTTGTTCGCGGTCATGTTGCTGCGGGTGTTGTGGCGCTTCATCAGTCCACCGCCGCCGGCTCTGCAAAGTTATAGCCGCATGACGCGTCTTGGTGCCGTGTTCGGCCATGCCTTCCTCTATCTCGGATTGTTCGCTGTGATGATTGCCGGTTACCTGATTTCCACCGCAGACGGTGTCGGGATCCCGGTGTTTGGCCTGTTTGAAGTGCCTGCACTGGTTTCCGGACTACCGGACCAGGCAGACACTGCTGGTGTGATCCATTTGTACCTGGCCTGGGCGCTGGTAATTTTTTCCGGCCTCCATGCGTTGGCAGCATTGAAACACCACTTTATCGATCGTGATGTGACCCTGACACGAATGCTGGGTCGCAAAGCCTGATGTTCAACCTCGACTCCAAAGGAATAGAAAGCATGTTGAAAAAGACGCTCGCCGCCCTGGCAATCGGTTCTACTCTGCTGTCCGCTAACGTAATGGCGGCCGATTACGTTGTCGACAAAGAAGGCCAGCACGCCTTCGTTGATTTCAAAATCAGCCACCTGGGTTACAGCTACATCACCGGTACCTTCAAGGACATCGACGGCAAGTTCAGCTTCGACGCCGCCAAGCCTGAAGACAGCAAGATCGAGTTCAATGTGCGCACCGCCAGCGTGTTCACTAACCACGCCGAACGCGACAAGCACATCTCCAGCGGTGACTTCCTGAACGTGGGCAAATTCGCCGACGCCAAGTTCGTTTCCACCAGCGTCAAATCCACCGGCAAAAACGCCGCTGGCAAAGACACTGCCGACGTAACCGGTAACCTGACCTTGCTGGGTGTGACCAAGCCAATCGTGGTCAAAGCCACCTTCCTGGGTGAAGGCAAGGATCCATGGGGCGGCTACCGTGCCGGCTTCGAAGGCACCACCAGCATCAAGCGTTCCGATTTCGGCAAGCAGAAAGACCTGGGCGCGGTTGAGTTGTACGTTACATTTGAAGGTGTGAAAGCGAAGTGAAATTCGCTGCTTGAACAAAAACGCCCCTGATCTCGCGATCCGGGGCGTTTTTTTGTTTCTGATGGGTGCGGGCCGATCGGCACATAACCCTGTAGGAGCCAGGCTTGCCGGCGAAGGGGGCGACTCGGTTTTTGCGGTGCAGCGGATGACGTCTTCGCGGGCAAGCCTCGCTCCTACAAGTTTTTGTTGAGGCATAAAAAATGCCCCTGATCTTGCGATCAGGGGCATTTTTCATGGCTTTGAAAAACTCAGCGATTGCGTGTCAGCAAGGCTGGTTTTTCGCCGCGTGGACGGCCTGGCAGTTGATCCAGTTGCTCAGGTGTCGGGAAGCGATCGCTTTTCGACTCCTTGTGAATGATCTTCGGTGCCGGGCCCCGCGGGTTCTGCACGGCCGGTTCCGAACGAGGCTGCTCGTCACGGGCCGGGCGGCGGTTGCGGGACTCTTCGCGACGGGCCTGGCCGTCACGTGGGGCGCCGTTGCGTGGGCCGCTGCGCTTGGCTGGCGGCGTGCCGGTGGTTGCGCCGCTGCTGCTGCGCGGACCATTTTGGCGACCTTGTGGCTGACCGGTGCGCGGGGCACCTGCGCCTGCGCCTTGTGCCGGAGCGCCCGGACGGCGGCCACGGCCCTGAGCAGGTTTGGCTTGAGGCACATAGTCGACGCGGTTACCGAAGTTATCGATATCGTCATCCAGGAACTCGTCCGGAGCACGGTCAGCGGCGGCACGAGGTGCCGGACGCTGTTGCTCACGGGCCGGGGTGCCTTCGCGAGGCTTGTGTTCACGGGCAGGGCGATCGCCACGGCCAGTGGCAGCAGGTTTTTCCTTGCCGCCCTTGTCCTTGCCTTTGTCTTTACGACCGCCGCCACCACCGCTGCCGTTTGGACCATCGCCGCGCGGGCCACGTGGGTTGCGCGGATTACGCACATCCGGACGCTCGCGAACTTCAGGTTTCTCGGCTTCCACAGCGCTGGAGTCGAAGCCCATCAGATTGCCGTCGGCAATCTTCTGCTTGGTCATGCGCTCGATGCTTTTGAGCAGCTTTTCTTCGTCCGGAGCGACCAGCGAGATCGCCTCGCCCGAACGACCG
>LNAP01004420.1_pt1 | contig 12916 bp, 16 predicted proteins | sample 602601 | NCBI WGS metagenome assembly LNAP01 (sample SAMN02440304, study PRJNA202911) | soil metagenome | biome: Subtropical and temperate rainforests or woodlands; isolation source: soil samples (1 kg each in a 20% v/v slurry with milli Q water) were... ...
GTACTTCGGCGGCGCGCTCAACGCCAGCGCGGCGCTGTTCCAGGTCAACCAGAAGAACCGCGCCAAACTGCTGGCGGACCAGAGCACCTGTTCCACCTACCCCGACACGTCCTGCTACGAGGCCGCCGGCCTGGTGCGCCCGCAACCCGCCGCCGAACTGGTGGCGCGGCTGATGCACGAATACCGGCTGGCCAGGCGGTCGCTGGCGCATTGAGTGGCCGCGATCCGGGCCGGCTGATACCTCCCCGGCGGAATTGACGTGCCGCTGCAGCAGGGCGGTTATACTGCGCCCGCGCCATATTGCGCTGCGATCCCGCATCGAGGCCCATCCTCTTGAGCACAGCCCGCACCAACAAGGCCGTCACCACGGCCACCCTGCGCAAGTCGGTCATCGACGCGCTCGAAGAACTGAAGGCCAAGGACGTGCGCGAGATCGACGTCCGCGGCAAGACCTCCATCGCCGACCTGCTGGTGATTGCCTCGGGCACCTCGGCACGCCACGTCAAATCCATCGCCGACGAAGTGGGCAAGTTCGCCAAGAAGGCGGGCGTGATGCCGCTGGGCGTGGAAGGCGAACAGGAAGGCGAATGGGTGCTGGTTGATCTGGGCGACGTGATCGTCCACGTGATGCTGCCGCGCATCCGCGAGTTCTATGGCCTGGAGCGGCTGTGGACGGTGGGTGACCACGGGCACGAAATCGACGCTGCGCAAGCCAGCTGAGCCGAACCCCCGGCATGCGCGCGCGCCTGATCGCGGTCGGTGAACGCATGCCCGGCTGGGTGGCGGAAGGCCTTGCCGAGTACCGCAAGCGACTGTCGCACGAGCTGCCGCTGGAACTGATCGAGCTGAAGCCGGGCAACCGCGGCAAGGGCCGCGACGATGCACGGGCGATCCAGGACGAGGGGGTCGCGATTCTCGCGGCGTTGCCGCACGATAGCCATGTGATCGTGCTGGATGGTCGCGGCAGAACCTGGTCCAGCGAGGAACTGGCCGAACAGCTGGCGAAGTGGCGCATGGCGGGGCGCGACCTGGCGTTCCTGATCGGCGGCCCGGACGGCCATGCACCCGAGGTGCTGGCGCGCGCCGACCAGCGCTGGTCGCTGGGTCCGCTGACCCTGCCACACATGCTGGTGCGGCTGGTGCTGGCCGAACAGCTGTATCGCGCCACCACGATCATGACCGGCCACCCCTACCATCGCGCCTGACGCCCCACGGAGTCTCCGCCATGTCCTTCCAGATCCGGCAAGCCACGATCCTTGACCTCGACACGCTGGCGCCGCTGTTCGACGGTTACCGCCAGTTCTACCGGCAGCCGGCGGACCTGGCGCGGGCGCGGGATTTCCTGGCGGAGCGTTTCCGCCACCACGAGTCGCTGATCCTGCTGGCGCGGGACGAGCACGGCGCGGGACTCGGCTTCACCCAGCTGTATCCGCTGTTCTCCTCGGTGCGCACCGTGCGCACCTGGCTGCTCAACGACCTGTTCGTGGTCGCGCATGCCCGGCGCCAGGGCGTGGCCGCGGGGTTGCTTCGCGCGGCGGCGGAGCATGCGCATGCGCTGGGCGCGGCCAGCCTGTCGCTGTCCACCGCGCTGGACAATGCACCGGCACAGGCGCTGTACGAATCGCTGGGCTGGCAGCGTGACCGGCAGTTCTGCGAATACAGCCTGACGTTGTGAAGTCAGTGCTTTATCTCGCCTCGCAATCGCCGCGCCGCCGCCAGTTGCTGGAACAGCTCGGCGTGAACTTCGCCGTGCTCGATGTCGACGTGCCTGAGCAGCGCATGCAAGGTGAATCGCCGCGGGACTATGTGAGCCGGGTGGCGTGCGACAAGGCGCGCGCCGGCCTCGCTGCGCTGGCAGATGCGGGCGATGCGCTGGTGCTCGGTGCGGACACCGAGGTGGTGCTGGACGACGAGGTGTTCGGCAAGCCGCGCGATGCCGCCGACGCGGTTGCGATGCTGCGCCGGCTGTCGGGGCGCGTGCATGCGGTGATCTCGGCGGTATGGCTGGTCGGCGCGACCGGTGAGCAATGTGAGGTCTGCGTGTCGCAGGTGCGTTTTGCCACGCTGGACGAGCCGACCATCGCTGCCTACGTGGCCACCGGCGAGCCGTTCGGCAAGGCCGGCGCGTATGCGATCCAGGGCCGCGGTGCGACCCTGGTCGAGCACCTCGACGGCAGTTATTCCGGGGTGATGGGTTTGCCGCTGTTCGAGACCGCGCGGTTGCTGCGGCGTGGCGGAATCAGCCCGGCGGATTGACGGCCACGAACCATGCGGCGACGGCCAGCAAGTTGTTGGTGCCATGCGCCAGCACCGCCGGCCAGATCGAACCCGAACGCAGCCGCAACCCGGCCAGCAGCAGCGCCAGCAGGATCAGGTTCGGCAGCGCGTACCACTGGTATTGCAGCCCCGGCAGATGGACCAGCGCGAACAGCAGCGAGCTGCCGGCCACTGCCCAGCCGACATGCACACGCTTCATCAAGGCCGACAGCAACACGCCGCGGAACAGCAGCTCTTCCACCAGCGGCCCCACGCACACCACCACCAGCACGAGCGGAATGCGCAGCCCCAGCGGAGTGTTGCCGCCGATCTGCTGGATGTCCTGTGGCACCGCGTGGCCGTGGGCCAGCCACTGGGTCAGCAGCGAACCCAGGATGGGTGCCGCCAATCCGGTCGCCACCGCCAGCGCGAAGAACAGCAGGTGGCGCGGCGGCGTGAAACCGAAACCCGGCGGCCGTGCCAGCGACCACAGCTGCGGCCATGTACGGCGTGCCAGCCACAGGGTCAGCGGCGCAGCCACGCCAAGCGAGAGGATCGCCACCAGCGCCTGCATGGCGGGCTGCCCCAGGGTCGTGCGGATCGCGGCGTCGATGCCTGGACCGGTGGGGCTGAAGGCCGCCGTCACGCCGATTGCCAGCGCGAACGCGATGCCGACCGCAAGCTGCAGCACGAAGTAGGTGGCGATGATTCCCGCGCTGGCCCGCAGGCCGGGCGCGGATCTGCCGGTCGGGAGCGCAGGCGGCAAGGGCGAAACCTCGGTGCAGCTGATTTCCATGCGGCAAGCGTACCTGTGGCGGCGAATGGCGAAAGCGGACGCCGCGGGCGGCATGTGCTGCCTCCAAGCTAGTGCCTTGCAGGCCGCTTGCGCAATCCTGCCGACCGGCATGGCGGCATGCATTCGCTTGCAGCGCAAGGCCATCCCGGTAACATCGGCCTGCAGACGATCACAGGGGAGTGTCGATGACTACCGATTTCGGCAGGACTGCCAGCGATTACGCGCGCCATCGGGCGGGGTTTCCGGAGGTGTTATTCGATCGCCTGTTCGCCGACGGCAGCGTGCATCAGGGCGACGCGGTGCTCGACCTGGGCACCGGCACCGGCACGGTCGCCCGCGGCTTGGCCGTGCGCGGCTGCGAGGTGACCGGACTGGACCATTCCGCGCCGCTGCTGGCGCAGGCCGCGGAGATGGACCGTACCGCCGGCGTGCAGGTCAAGCAGGTGCGTGCGCGGGTCGAGAATGCCGAGTTCGCCGCAGCCTCGTTCGACGCGGTCACCGCCGGCCAGTGCTGGCACTGGTTCGACCGTCCGCGCACGGCGGCCCTGGTGCGCAAGTGGTTGCGGCCGGGCGGGCGGCTGCTGATCGCGCATTTCGACTGGGTGCCGCTGGCCGGCAACCTGGTGCAGGACACCGAACGGTTGATCCTCGCCTACAACCCGGCCTGGACGCTGCACAGCGGCAGCGGCCTGTATCCGGCGTGGCTGAAGGACGTGGCGGAAGCCGGCTTCGGCGACCTGCGCACATATTCGTTCGACCTGGGCGTGCCGTACAGCCACCTGGACTGGCGGGGCCGCATCCGCGCCAGCGCCGGTATCGGCGCCACGCTGGACGAGGCGAAGGTGGCGCGCTTCGATGCCGAACTGGCCGGTATGCTGGCCACCCACCATGCAGCTGAACCGATGGCGGTACCGCATCGTGTGTGGGTATTGAGCGCGATCGCTCCCGGCCTGCTGGCCTGAAGCCTCGAACAGGCTCTGAACGCTCAGCCGACCAGCATGGCCCGGCCGACGCCGATGCAGGCCAGCACCAGCAGCGCAGCCCAGCCGAGCATGCCGACCATATAGCCGGGGCCACGTTTGGCGGGATCCTTCAGGTAGGCCAGCGCGTACCACACGCGGCCGACGATCCAGGCCAGCCCCGCCACGCCGGCCCAGCCGCTGAAGCCGTAGTTCGCCGCCAGCCACAGCGTGGGCAGGAACATCACCGTGCTTTCCAGGGTGTTCATCTGCACCCGGTAGGCGCGCTCGAACGCCGGGTCGCCGCTGGTGGCCGGTGCCTTGATTCCATACTTGCCACGGGCGTGACCGACGGCCCACATGGTGCCGAACAGCAGCAGCACGGTGAGCAGGGTGACCAGAGCGGGCAGGTGGGTCATGGTGGATCCTCGATAAAGACGACCACTTTAGCGGCAGCGCGTGCTTGGCGTCGCCGCGATCGACGCGCTATCGTCGCCACGCGGCATCGGGGCGCGTGCATCAGTCAACGAGGGATTCCTATGGATTGGCGAAAAGGCGGCAGCAGCAGCAATGTCGAGATCGACAGCGGTGGCGGCGGCGGTCCGCGTTTCGGCGGTGGTGGCCGCATGGGTCTGGGTGGCCTGATCGTGCTGGCGCTGCTGGGCTGGATCTTCTTCAAGAATCCACTGGCGCTGCTGGACCAGAGCGGTACCCAGTTGGGCGCGCCGACGCAGAACAGCACGCCGGCCCAGGTCGATCCCGAGCAGCAGGCCTTCGTCAGCGCGATCCTGCATTCGACCGAGCAGAGCTGGGGTGCGATCTTCCAGGCGCATGGCGCGACCTATGTCGAGCCCAAGCTGCACCTGTTCAGCGGCGGCGTGAACACGGCCTGCGGCGGCGCCACCACGGCGGTGGGTCCGTTCTATTGCCCGGGTGACCAGAAGGTGTACCTGGACCTGGCGTTCTTCCAGCAATTGCAGGACGAACTGCATTCCTCCGGCGATTTCGCCCGCGCCTACGTGATCGCGCACGAGGTCGGCCATCACGTGCAGAAGCTGACCGGCGTGTTCGACAAGGTCGACGAGGCGCGCCGCCGCGGTGCGCCGATGGACGGCGCCGATGGCCTGTCAGTGCGGCAGGAACTGCAGGCGGATTGCTACGCGGGCGTGTGGGCGAATCACAGCCAGCAGAGCCTGCAATGGCTGCAGCCGGGCGACATCGAGGAAGCCCTGAACGCGGCCAGCCACATCGGTGACGACGCCCTGCAGCAGCAGGCGCAGGGCCGGGTGCGGCCGGACACGTTCACCCACGGCACCTCGGCGCAGCGGGTGACGTGGTTCAAGGCCGGCTTCAGCAGCGGCGACATCGCCCGGTGCAACACCTTCGCCGGCCAGCCATAAGCCCTCAAGCGGGCGACCGCGTAGCGGTTGAGCGCTTTTCGATTTCCTCCCTTGCGTGACAAGGGAGGAGGCGCTCTTCCGGTTGCTGCACAGCCCGCCTCCGGCGTTCTAGAATTCGCGTTCTGCGCGCCTCGGGGCGCCCCCGGTCGCTTCGATGGAACATCCCTGCTTGCGTTGCGGTGCCTGCTGCGCGTTCTTTCGCGTGGCGTTTCATTGGTCGGAGGCGGAAGCCTTCCTCGGCGGCAAGGTGCCGCCGGAGCTGACCGAAAAGCTTGATCCACACCGCCTGGCGATGCGCGGCACCAACGCCGCGCAGCCGCGCTGCGTGGCCTTGCAGGGCACGGTGGGCGAGGCGGCGCATTGCGGCATCTACCCGCAGCGGCCGTCGGTCTGCCGGGAGGTGCAGCCGTCGTGGGAGTTCGGTGCGGTCAGCCCGCAGTGCGACAAGGCGCGCCTCGCACATGGCTTGCCGGTGTTGATGCCGGAGGACTGGCTCGACCCGTTCGACGCCGGCGAGCCGCCGCTGCCGCAGAGCGCCTGAGGATTGGCCTCCCGGTAGGAGCGCACCCTGTGCGCGATGCTCTGATGTCGATCGGAACGAAGAGCATCGCGCACAGGTGGCATCCGGTTTCAATCGAAGCGGTAGATGTCCATCGCCAGGAAACCCATGTCGATGCCGGCGTCGATCCGCTGTGCACGGGCATTCGCGCCGGCGGCGCCGAGCGCCACGAACAGTGGCAGCAGGTGCTCGTCGGTGGGGTGCGCGCGCTCGGCGAACGGCGCCTGGCGACGATAGTCGAGCAGGGCGTCGACGTCGCCGGCGTCGAGCTTGTGCTCGATCCACTCGATGAACGGTTTCACGTACGGCGCCTGCCGTTGGTCGCTGTAGCCGGCGGCGAAGTCGTGCAGGTTGTGGGTGATGCTGCCCGAGCCGATCACCAGCACGCCCTCGTCGCGCAGTGGCGCCAGCGCCTGGCCCAACGCGTACTGGTGCGCGGGGCCGAGTTCGGGCTGGATCGAGACCGGCACCACCGGGATGTCGGCTTGCGGATACAGCAGGCGAAGCGGCACCCACGCGCCGTGGTCGAGCCCGCGTTCGGGATTGATGGTCGGTGCCAGGCCAGCCTGCTCCAGCAACCGGGCGACGCGCCCGGCCAGTTCCGGTGCGCCGGGTGCGGGGTAGCGCATCTGGTACAGCGGTGCGGGGAAGCCGCTGAAGTCGTGGATGGTCTGTGGCTGCGTCGCGGCGCCGACCTGCGGCCGGCGCGACAGCCAGTGTGCGCTGGCCATCACGATCGCCTTGGGACGCGGCAGCGCGGCGGCCAGTTCGGCCAGCATCGCCAGCAGCTCCGGCGGCAGCGCGACACCCAGCGCCTGCGCCTCCTCCACCGGCCGCAGCGGCAGGCGGTAGTCGGTATGCCGGTACACGCGCAGCAGGTCAGTGCTGTCCAGGCTGCGGCACAGCAGCCAGCCGCCGGTTTCGCCGCGCCGGATCAGCTCGGCCTGCTGCAGGTCATCGAAATAGTCGGCGATCAGCGCACTGCGCAGGTACGGCTCGCGCACGCGCAGGTCGGCCGGGTCCACGCAGTCGCCGCTGCGCTGGGCTTCGACGAAATGGCGCAGCACCACCAGCAGCCCGAGGAACTCGGCGCCTTCGGGCAGCGTCTGCATCGGCGCGTGGTATTCGAACGCGGACGCCGAGGCGGCGATCGACGCGGCCAGGATCACGATCACCCACGACAGGTAGATCCACAGCAGGAAGATCGGGATCGCCGCCAGCACGCCGTAGATCTGCTGGTAGGTCTGCGCCTGCTGCACGAACTGGCCGAAACCCCAGCGCGCGATCTCGAACAGCACCGCGCCAAGCAGCGCGCCGATCGCGGCGTCGCGGCGCGACACCTTGCAGTTCGGGATCACCGAATACATCAGCCACAGCGTGAAGAACGTCACCAGGAACGGCAGCGTGCCCAGCAGGCTCTGGGTGACCCCGCCAAGCTGGTCGGCGGCACTGTGCAGCAGCGGCGCCGCGGTCACGTACGAGGTCACCGCGATGCCGCCGACCACCAGGACCGGCCCCAGCGTCAGCGCCGCCCAGTACAGCAGCAGGCGCGAGCTCCAGCTGCGCGGCTGGTGCACGCGCCAGATCCGGTTCAGCCGGTCCTCGATGCTGATCATCATCGCCAGCGCGCTGAACAGCATCACCAGGATGCTGATGCCGGTGAGCTTGCTGGCATTCGCCGCAAACCCCAGCATGGTCGCCTGCACCGCCTCGCCGGTGGACGGCACGAAATTGTTGAACACGAAGTTGATCAGCGTGTCGCGCGCCGGCTGGAACACCGGGAACGCCGAGAACATCGCGAACACCGCCACCGTCAGCGGCACCAGCGAGACCAGGGTGGTGTACGACAGCGCACCCGCCGTCTCGAAGCACTTGTCGTCGACGAAGCGCTGCCAGATGAAGCGGCTGAAGCTCTTCGTGCGTTCGTGATTGAAGCGCCGGATCATCGCTGTCCTTTCGCTGGCGGCCTGGGCGGACCACCAACATCGTGGGTACCGGCCGGTACACTAGCGTATTGGCTGTGAATGCCTCAAACGCACGAGTCGACGCCACATGAATCAAGAGATCCTGGTCCTGTACTACAGCCGCAGCGGCCACACCGCCCAACTGGCGCGCCTGATCGCCCGCGGCATCGAGGAAGTGCCCGGCATGCGTGCACGCCTGCGCCAGGTGCCGCCGGTGGCGCCGGTGACCGAAATCGCGCAACCGCCGGAACCCGATGACGGCGCACCGTACGTGCTGAAGCAGGACCTGCTCGACTGCATCGGGCTCGCCATGGGCAGCCCCACCCGCTTCGGCAACATGGCCGCGCCGCTGAAATATTTCCTCGACACCACCGGCGCCGAGTGGGCCAGCGGCACGCTGGTCGGCAAACCCGCGGCGCTGTTCACGTCGACCAGCACCATGCACGGCGGCCAGGAATCCACCCTGCTCTCGATGGCGCTGCCGCTGCTGCATCACGGCATGCTGCTGCTCGGCGTGCCGTATACCGAGCCGGCGCTGACCGCCACCCAAAGCGGCGGCACCCCGTACGGCGCCAGCCACGTCGCCGGCGCCAAGGGCGACAACCCGATCAGCGAGCACGAACGCGAACTGGCCCGCGCGCTGGGTCGGCGGCTCGCCGACACGGCGCGCCGACTGGCGGACAAACCATGACTACCGCCACGCGCGCACCCATCCTGCGCGTCTATCGCGTCGGCCTGGTCGCCTGGGCCTTGCTGGTCGTGCTGCAACTCGCATGGCATGCCTGGCTGGTGCCGCCGCAGAGCATGCCGCTGACCTTGGTACTCGCGATCACCGTGATTCCCCTGCTGCTGCCGCTGCTGGCGATCCGCGACGTGCGCCGCGCCCTGCTCTGGGTCGGCATCCTCAGCCTGTTCTACTTCTGCCACGGCGTGTCCGAAGCATGGAGTTCGGCAGGCGAGCGCTGGCTGGCGATCGCGGAGATCGTGCTGACCGTGTTGCTGATCGCGGCGCTGGGCGCCGGGGTGAAGCGCAAACCGCGCGACGGAGACGCAGCTTGAAGCTTGAAAACTGAACCTGATCCCTTTGTCGGTGCAAGGCTGGTAGCTCATTCCGATCACTTGTCCGTAGCTGCATATTCCCGCAGGATTGCGAAAGCATTTTTTCGAGCGTCGACTCATCGGCGCGCAAAACAGGGGGTGTCATTTGTTGGCGTTTATAGGGAAATTTTTCTCGTGGGTGCATTCGCTTTGGTCCGCGTTGCCGGAGTCGACGAAAGCCAAGGTCACGGAAGCGGTTGTCGATGCGTTTACGGACGTATTCCGGGGCTTTTTCCGATCTGCAAAGCAAACCGAGGAACCGACCAATGGCTAGCTTGAAAGAGTTCTTGAAGAAATCAGACGAGCCGCAAAGCCCAGGTAGTCCTTTTCCGGTCGCGCAGAGAGCAGGGCTGACGAAGTCGATGAGCAGCGGAATCAGTCTCGCGACCACCTTGCATATGCCCAGCGACAAGGTCGGTGCGTTTAGTCAACAGGTCTCGGAGTTGGCGACGAGCGATGACGTCATAAACGAGCTCAGCGATGCGCTTGGAGCGCCAAAGCCGAACGAAACAGAAGATGAGTTCGTGGCCCGCGCCAAGGCGACCATGACCCGGATCCTGAAACAAAAGCTATCGAAGTGAAGTAGTCGGCATCTGAAGGCCCCATGTGGGGCCTTCGTCGCTTTTGCGAACAGCCAAGGCGGGGATGGAGTCAAGAGCGGGCCCATACGAGAAACAAGGATCAGGTTCACTTCCTGTCCCCTGATAAGGGAAACTGACCCCGTTTGGTACTGCACGCTAAGTGCCGGGGTGAATCGACGGCGGGCTGCCATGCTAGCGTAACGGGGTCAGGTTCACTTATCAGATTCGCCCATCGCGAGCGGTAAGTGAACCTGACCCCGTTCTGTCGTATCGTCCACGCTGGTCGCCAGCGTCTGCAGCTCCGCCGCAAAACGCAGCAGCTGGGCGCGCAGGGTGCGGTCCTTCTGCACCTCGGCCAGCTCCACGAAACCCGGCACGAACTCCGCCCGATTGCCCATGTAGGTCGTGCACTTCTCGTCGAAGCCGATCGACTTCGGCCCCATCTTCGGCAACTCGCGCCGCTCCTGCACCGACAGCGTCACCAGAAACGGCAGCACCCCGCGGATCGCCGTCAACGCCCCCTGAACCGTCGCCACATCCTCATCCGACAGCACGGCGGAAATACGGTTGTCATTGCTCATGGAAACACTCCCTTGCGTCAAGAAAAAGCCGCCCAGCTGGCGGCGTAGGGAGCGTAGCAATGAGGTCGCGTGGGGTTGGGGCGATGGGCGATGTAGGGAGAGGAGGATGGGGTGTAGGTGGAGTGCTGGTGCCGGCGGTTGGTCAGATGCCCGGGTTGATCGGAAACTTCTTACGAAGTAGTTAGACAGGTGCGACAAGGTCCGCATGAGCGGACTGTTAATTGGAACGTTAGAAGCTGATGACGGGAGTTGCTTCGATAAGCCGAGTATGTACCCTCTTAATGGCGGCGTGTACGCCCGCACATTCTTCTGTGTTTGACAACGCAACGATAAGAATGGGCAAATATAATTGCTTTAATAACCGCAGACTAAATACCTGGCTTACGCCTATAAACTCAAGTAGTTGATAAGCGCTGGAGCAGAACTGGTAGGAGCCCTGTTTAATTAGAATTTCGCCAGGATTTTCTAACGTTATTTTCTGTCCTTCGATTACTGTTGATCTCTGATTGAAGTTACAAGCCGCAATAAAAGCCGAGCCACCATGAACTATATCAGAAAGGAAACTGTAGAATTCTAATAGCTCATCGAAATATGCATGAAATGCCGGGTCTGGTGACACCTTATCGAGCAACTCAATTTTCGATTTAAAGGTGGGAGCTGGATCGTAATACATGACCGAGTCATTCTGCCCCTTCCTACCCATGGACGCGTACTCTTCCAATACGCCAGAAAGTTCACGCGTGTCCAGAACGTAATGCAGGCTACCCCATTTGAACTTGTTAAATGACGCCAGTGAATCGGCGATGTATTTGTTAAATATCCTAATATCCAATTTGAAATACAGAATACATGACCGTAGTATTGCTTCGATTAGGCTTCTCGTCGAGATCGCCATCGAAAGAAAATTGCCTTGCGCAGCTACATTGGGTTGGGTTGTTTTCGAGACTACAGCTCGTAGTTCGCTCGCCACAGCATGGTGAATCCTCCACATACTCAGATCATGGGTAACGCGTAGCTCTATATTTTTTATTAGCACGCAAGCATCACAATCCTCCGGGTGATGCTCGCGGTCTTCCAAGAAGGAAACATTGGCCAGATCATCCAAAGTTGATTTGACAAAACCATCGTGAGCCTCGGCCAAGTGCAACATCTCGGGATAGCTGCGAATTACGTGTGGACAGCTTTCCTCAATGGCCTTCGTAAGACACTTGTTGTGTTCGTAGGGCATATCTATGTCTAACACCAAATAGATTTCAAAGTGCAGTGTATTCCCGCAGCCTGCCCCGTGCCCTCCACATGAACACCGCAGCAGGAATTAGTACAAATCAACAACCTGATCATCTGGCTGCAGCCTGACCCAGCAATCCATCCCGCATCGTTTTCTCCGCGGGCAATCGCTGCACAAACATCGGCATGCGGTGCACTACAGGCTCCTCACCCGAACACCACCATGCTCTGCCGGCTCAGCGCCACCGGCTCGCCGTGCGGCCCCCACAGCATCACGCTCTGGTTGGTGTAGCCGTCGCGGGCGGCGATCAGCTGGGCATCGACGCGCCAGTCGTCCAGGCCGAGGTCGTCGTAGCGGTCGCGCAGCAGTTCGAGCATCCAGGTGAGCGAGCTGCCGGGGGTGGGCGCGGCGAACATCGACAGGGCGATCGGCGGGATGAAATCGGCGAAGGCGAGTACGTGGGTTTCGTCCGGCGGACCGTCGTCGCGCAGGGAAAGTCGCAGCACGCTGTCGCGCTGGTGGCCGCCACTGAACGGCAGGTCGCCGCGCAGCCAGCTGGCGCGGAAGTGCTGAGTGAAGGCGGGCATGGGGCCTTCGACGTAGCGCAGTTCCTGTGGCGTCACCGCCACGACGGGAGGCTGTTCGGGCTGGAAGTCCAACGCCGAGGGACGCGCACTGCCGAATACGCCGAGCAGCCGGCACAGCGTCTGCTCGCCGTCGCACAGGCTGGCCTCGACCTGGATGACGCTGCGCCCTGCGCGCAGTAGCCGCGCGCGGATGCTGACGCTGCCGGCCGGCACCGGCGCGATGAAAGTCACCTGCAGGGTGCGCAGCGGCATGTCCGCCGGCACCAGCTCGCGCATCGCACGTAGGGCGAGTGCCGCCTGCAGCCCGCCGAAGGCACTGCGTCCCTGCAACCAGTCCTCGCTGACGGTGGCCTGCCAGCCGTCGCCATGGCGCGTGACCGTCTGCATCGCTTCGGAAAATCGCATGGGTGGCGCCTGCGCTGGGGAGTGGCTTTCGATGATGCCAGCGCAACGCGCCGAATGCCCGCATGCCTATACTCGACACCTCGACTCTGGGCGGAGCGTGCCATGGCCTTCCTGCAGGATTCACCGCAACTGCCGCACCCGTATCGCAGCGACCGTGCGCTGCTGGCCTTGCTCGATCGTGCGCTGCCGGCCGAGCGCCGCGCGGCGCTGAATGCCGACCTCGCCGCGCTGGGCGACTACGCGCAGATGGCGTGGCAGCGCGCATGCACCACGACGCGGCGCAAGCCGGTGCTGACGCAATGGGACGCATGGGGTCGGCGGGTGGATCGCATCGAGTTGACGCCGGCGTGGCAGGAAGGCGCGGCGCTGACGACGCGGCATGCCGTGCTGGCCGCCGGCCACGGCGACAGCGAATATGGGCGGCTGGAGGAATTTGCCCGCGTCTACCTGTACCACCTCGCCAGCGAGTTCTACACCTGCCCGCTGGCGAGGTGGTACAGGT
>LNAP01004921.1_pt1 | contig 12912 bp, 14 predicted proteins | sample 602601 | NCBI WGS metagenome assembly LNAP01 (sample SAMN02440304, study PRJNA202911) | soil metagenome | biome: Subtropical and temperate rainforests or woodlands; isolation source: soil samples (1 kg each in a 20% v/v slurry with milli Q water) were... ...
CGCGCCGGCGAGCGCGGCGACATGGTCCGCCGGCCCGACACCCGGCAGCCGGCCGATCACCAGGATCGTCGCGGCGCTCAGCGGCACGAACAGCACGGCAGCGGTGATGACGCCGGGATTGTAAGAGCCGAAATTCACCCGCGCGCCGAGATGGGTGAAGCCATTCACCAGCATGGCATAGGGCGCGATCAACCCGAACCCGGGCGCAATGGCAAACGCCGCGTACAGCGCGGCAAGGTTCAGCCCCCACACGCCCGGCAGATTGATCACCAGTACGGCGTTGGTGGTCAGCCCCTCGCGCCCGCCGAATATCCGCCCATTGGCGAAGGTGCGGAAGCGGTCGCCGGTATGCTCCTCGACCTGATGGATCATATAGGCCGGGCTGTGCAGGAAGATCAGCAGCAGCGGCAGCGGCAGCGTCCAGCTCAACGCCAGCAATGGCGCCAGCGCCAGCAGAGCGGCGGCCATGAAGCCGGCACCGACCACCCAGTGACCGGCCAGCCAGTCGCGTATTTCTAAAACCTTGTTCCCCATAGGGACACCATAGCCGAGGTGCACGGCAACGCCACGCCTCAACGCGCTTTCCCATCACGGCTTCGGCGTCGCTTCCTCGATCGGCAGGCCGGCCTTGGCCCAGTCATCGCTGCCGGCAGGATACCAGGAGACGCTGGTGTAGCCATACTCCATCGCCCGCTTGGCGGCGTTCCACGACATCCAGCAATCGGTCTGGCAATAGAATACGAGAGGCGTGTCACGCCTGGCTCCGCTCGCCTCTTCCAGCCCGCGCCGGAAATAGCCGTCGACCTCGGCATTGAGGATGCCGTAGCCGACATTGGGCAGCCACACACTGCCGGGCAGGTGCTCGCGCTTCTTGTCGCGCCAGATGGTGCCGGCCGGCAGGTTCGCGGGCTTCACGTCGCGCGGCATCACGTCGATGAAGGTCGCGCTCTTATTTCCGCCGCCGGCGTGTCGAGTACCCGCGCGCCTCGCAGAGTAGCAGGCGTCGGCGCGCGGTAGACATCCATGCGGTAGCCGTCCGGCTCCGGTACCGGAGCGGCGGCCTGCCCGAACGCCGGCGACAGCGTGAACAGCACGAGCGCGAGGCCCGCCATGCCCAGCCACGCCAGCCATTCGGGTCGGTCGCTCATGTGACGACACGCGTCATGGCGCGGTCTCGATCGGGCGGTTCTGCTCGTCGAGCAGCGGCACGCCATACTCCAGCAGGATGCGGTTGATGGCCGGCTGCTCTTGCTCGATGAAGCCGTTGAGCTGGTGCTTCCAGTTCAGCTCGCCGGGGCGGATGCCGAGCGTGATGCGATACACCAGAGACGGGTCGCCCTTTTCCTTCACCAGAGGCGTCACGGTCAGCGGGGCCTCGGAGCGCTTGGCGTAATAGCCGCCGATCGGGCCCCACAGGATCCCGGCGTCGATGGCGCCATCATTGATGTCGGCGATCATGCTCTCGGCCGGGTTCTCGAACCGCCGGTCGACCATGAAGGCATAAGGCCGCGCAGAGCCCATCAGGCCGTTGCGGGCCAGAAGATCGCCGGGCGGCGTGCCAGCGATGACGCCGATATGCTTGCCCTTGAGACGGGGGTCTTCGAGCGTATCGATGCCGTCCAGCGTCCCGCCCTTCTTCGTCACCAGCACCCAGGCGGATTTGTAATAGGGGTTGGTGTTCAGCACCGGATCACTGCCGGCGGCATAGCCCATAACGACGTCGCAGCGCTTGGCGCCTAGCGTCATGCGATAGAAGCCGGTCGCCTGCGGAAACCAGGTGTAGTCCAGCGTCAGGCCGAGCTTCGAGGCCAGCAGCTCGGCGATCTTGTTCTCGAACCCTTCACCCTGCTCGTTGGTGAAGGGCATGGCGGCGGGGTCGGCGCATACTCGCAGGGTCGAGCGGTCGACGAGGTCGGAGACCTGCGCCCCCGCAGGCCCCGCCACGAGCGCGGCGAATGCCGCGACCATGCCCGTCGCCACCGCGCGCCGCATGGCGCTCGCGCGCACCGGACTAGCTCGCTCTGCCGAAGCACTGGTTCTCATTGTCGGTGTACGCCTTCGTCTTGTCCTCGCGCTTGCTCGGCCGCACGCGGCCAATGGCCCCGTCGGCACGGCCCTTGAGATACACATAGAGGTCGTCGAGGTAGCACATGACGTTCTTGTTCTCGCCGAACGCCGGCATCACCTGGTCCGCCGTGCCGACGCCGACATTCTGCTTGCCGTTGACCACGATCTCCATGAACTGCTCATAGGTCATGGTTTTCAGTGAATTGGCGAGCGCGGGCGCATAGCTCGACCCCATGCCGTCCGGGCCGTGGCAGACATGGCATTCAGCGTGATAGCGCCGGTAGCCGCTATAGGCGTACCAGTCGAGAGTGCCATCGGGCGCGACATTATAGGTCGGGGTACCGTCTTCGAACGTATACTTGCCCAGTTCGTCCTTGGTCTTCGCCGGAGCCGCTGCCGCAGGTTCGGATGTCGCGGCAGGAGCGGGAGCCGCCGGCTGCTGCGCCTGCGCCGTGCCCGGGAGGACGAGCAGCGCCGCGATGAGGAGGACGGACAGGCTGGCGGACGCCGGCAGCACGCCGGAAACAAGCCATCCGCGGATCGAGTTATTCATGAAGCACACTCCTGTAGGCACCACTGCAGGGCCGGAGGGATCGTGAGACGTGCATCGAGGGCATGTCATCAGATGGAATTCTTCTAAGATTCTCATAAGGGGCGAAGCTCCGAGACGGAGGGGCCCGGCACACCGGATTTCTCCAATGGCCAGGCCCCCGTTCGACATCGATGCCGGAAGGAGTGCCCGGACTGACCGGGCGCTCCTCGCCGGAGCGGCTCCTTAGTCGGGCACCGCGAACACCGTCAGCTGGCCACCGAGGTTGGTGTAGCTGGAGAGCGCCGCATAGCCGCCCACCGCGCCGAGACCGGCGTTCGGGTCGGTCAGGCCGGCCGCAAGGCCGATGCCTGCCCAGCCACCGACACCCGACAGGATGGCGATGTACTGCTTGCCCTTGTGCTCATAGGTGGTGACGTTGCCGATGATGCCCGACGGGGTCTTGAACTTGTAGAGTTCCTTGCCCGTCTTGGCGTCGACTGCCTTCAGGTAGCCTTCCAGCGTGCCGTAGAAGACCACGTCGCCGGCGGTGGCGAGAGCACCCGACCACACCGAGAACGGCTCCTTGAGCGACCAGACGATCTTACCCTTGGTGTTGTCCCAGGCGATGAAGTTGCCCATGCCGCCATGGCTGTTCGGCGCGGGGAACATCGAGAGGGTCGCACCGACATAGGGCTGGCCCGCCTGATAGCTCACGCGGAACGGCTCGTAGTCCATGCAGACGTGGTTGGTGGGCACGTAGAACAGCTTGGTCTTGGGCGAATAGGCGCCCGGCTGCTGGTCCTTGGTGCCGAGGGCGGCGGGGCAGATGCCCTTGGTGTTGACGTCCTCGCCCTGCGCTTCGGTCGAATACTTGCTCACCACCAGCGGACGGCCGAAGGTCTTGCTGCTCTTGTCCATATCGACCTTGGTGGCCCAGTTGACCGCCGGATCGTACTTCTCGGCAACCAGGAGTTCGCCCGAAACGCGGTCCAGCGTGTAGCCGAAGCCGTTGCGGTCGAAGTGGGTCAGCAGCTTGCGCGGCTGGCCGTTGAAGTCCTGGTCGGTCAGGATCATCTCGTTGACGCCGTCAAAGTCCCACTCGTCATGGGGCGTCATCTGGTAGACCCACTTGGCAACGCCGGTGTCGGCGTCACGCGCCCAAATGGTCATCGACCACTTGTTGTCGCCGGGGCGCTGGGCGGGGTTCCAGGTCGAGGGGTTGCCCGAGCCGTAATAGACCAGGTTGGTTTCCGGGTCGTAGGAGTACCAGCCCCAGGTGCAGCCGCCGCCGATCTTCCACTGGTCGCCTTCCCAGCTCTTCAGCGAGGAGTCGGCGCCAACTGGCTTGCCATGTTCCATGGTCTTAGCCGGATCGATCAGCATCTCGTTGTCCGGGCCCATGGAGTAGCCGCGCCACACCTGCTTGCCGGTCTTCGAGTCATAGGCGGTGACGTGGCAGCGCACGCCGAATTCACCACCGGAGATGCCGACGATGACCTTGTCCTTCACCGGCATGACGGTGGCGGTGTTGGTTTCACCCTTCTTGGGATCGCCGTTCACCACCGACCACTTCTTCTCGCCGGTCTTGGCATCGAGCGCCACCAGCGTGGTGTCGGCCTGATGCAGGTAGATCATGCCGTCGGAGAAGGCGAGACCGCGGTTGACGGTGTCGCAGCACATCACCGGGATGACGTTCGGATCCTGCTTCGGCTCGTATTTCCATACGATCTTGCCGTCGTCGTTCAGGTCGAGCGCATACACGATGTTGGGGAACGGCGTGTGGACATACATCATGTCGCCGATGATGAGCGGACCACCTTCATGGCCGCGCAGAACACCGGTGGAGAAGCCCCACGCGACCTGCAGCTTGCCGACATTGCCGGCATTGATCTGATCGAGTTTGGAATAGCGGGTGTTGGCATAGTCACCCGTTTGAATGCCCCATTGCTTGGGGTCCTTGATAATCTTCATCAGCCCGTCATTGGCCGCAGCGGGCCAAGCATAGGCCGCCGCAGCACACAGTAGCGCTGCCGCAATAACCTTGCGCATGCTTAATCTCCTCCTGAACGATCCTCCGGGACCGACCAACATATGGACGATCCGCCGCGGCTTGTTGCCGTCTGTCCTTTTGTCCTCGACAGCGTGTCACGACCGGCTGGGGGAGAAGCAGCCGAGTCTCACGGGGGCATCTGCCCCAAGCTGGCCTACGAACCGAATCTCAAAGGAATTCCCTTGAAAGCCGTTGAAGCCGAAGACAAAACGAGGCTAGTCCGAATTCGAACAACGCGCAATAAGAACTCTTATGAGAAATATGTCTTATTATGATTTTGCTGCATGTGCGAAATAATATACAAAATACCAAGATCCAATACTTTGAAATTTGCTGAATTTCCTCCTTGCCACTGTCCCACTCGCTGCTGCGGCGCAGCACGCTATTCCCATTCAAGTTCGTGATAGGCGGCAATTGCGTTGCGGGCATTGAATTCGTCGAACAGCGCCCAGTCGCCCCGCTCGGCTATGGCGGCACCCGGTGCGGCGCCCATCGGCTTGCCCGCCGCGATCAGCCCGCGCACATCGGCCCGCAGCCGGTCGAGATAGCGGCGCTCGGCCGCGCTCGCCTGCGGCCACGTCACGCTCGCCGGCCCATGGCCTGGCACCACGCGCGCCACATCCTGCTGCGCCAGCGCGTCGAGCAGGTTCAGCCAGCCCTGCAGGCTGCCGTCGAGCGTTGGGATATGGCCGACGAACAGCAGGTCGCCGAGGAACCACGTCCCGGTCGCGTCATCCAGCACGGTCAGGTCATTGTCGGTATGCGCGGTCGGGTGCGACCGGAGCGTCAGCACGCGACCACCAAGGTCGAGGTCCATCGTGCCGTCCACCAGCAGGTCCGGCAGAACGATCGTGGTGCCCTCCCCTATGGGCCCGAGCATGCGCTCGACCTGCGCGAGGTAGGTCTCGGAGCGCACCGACAGCGCGCGCGGCATCTTGTGATGCGCGACGAATCGTACGCCCTCGCCGACAAAGGCAGCGTTTCCAAGGGAATGGTCGGGATGCATGTGGGTGTTGATGACGTAGCGCACCGGCCGGTCTGTCACGGCGCGCACCGCCGCGAGCATCATCTCGCCGGCGCGCCGGCTGTTGCCGGTGTCGATCACCGCCGCCGCCTCATGGCCGACGATGACGCTCATATTGGCGATGGCGCCGGCATTGTCTGGCGCCAGCAGCTCATAGGGCGCGCGATAGACGAAAACCCCATCGGCCACGCGCTCCAGCGCAAGCGTGCCCGCAGGCGCAGCCGCCCGCGCTCCGGCGCCCGTCGCGAACAGCGCGGCGAACGCCAAGACGGATCGGCGATCCATCCGAAAAGCCTCGGGCATAGGTCTGCCTCAGGCGGTCGCCCTCTCGGCGAGGCCTATTTCTTCACGCCCTTCTCGTCGTATTGCGATAGAAAGGCGAGCAGGTCGGCGCGGTCGGTGTCCTTGGGCAGGCCGGCGAACACCATCTTCACGCCCGGCATGAACTGCTTGGGATTCTGCAGGTACTGGCTGAGGATTTCGGCGGTCCAGACGTCGCCCTTGGCGTTGTGCTCTTTCAGCGTGTCGGAATAGTTGAAGCCCTCGACGGCGCCCATCTTGCGGCCGACAATGCCGTTGAGTTCGGGGCCGACCTTGTTCTTTGCGCCTTCGCCTATGGCGTGGCAGGCCATGCACTTCTTGAACACGTTGGCGCCCTTGGTCGCGTCCCCGTCGGCGAAGGCCGAGGTGGCGCCGAGAGCGAAGATCGCGGAGGCAATGACAAAGCGAAACATGGAATTCCTTCCCAGGACGTATCGTTGAGCGCACCGTCAGACGCGGTGCTTGAAGCTGCCGACGTGAAGACCGCTCCTGTTAGAATGATCCTAGACGCCAAAAGGTCCAGCCCCCCGAAAGCCCAACTTGTGCTTTTTGAGCCTGTTGGTGTTTTGACGTAGCCTCGCCCACCGCCACAAAGGTCGCCATGGACCACTCAAGCGACAGCCGATCCTGCCCGCCGGCCGAGGTCGTGAAGCTCGGCGGCAGCCTGCTGTCATCGCCACTTTTGGCCAATTTGCTCGATGTTCTGGCTCGCGCAGGGGCACCGCTCGTGGTGGTTCCCGGCGGCGGCCCCTTCGCCGACGCCGTCCGCGACATCCAGCCGCAGATCGGTTTGAGCGATATTGCAGCGCACCACATGGCGATCCTGGGGATGGAGCAGACCGCCCTCGCGCTCGCCGATATCGAACCCCGACTCGCGCTCTGCACAGATGCCGCCGCCATCGCCCGCGCCCATGGCCAGGGCCGCGCCGCCCTGTGGCAGCCGGCCTTGATGTTGCGTGCCGCGCCCGATCTGCCGACCAGTTGGGAGGTCACATCGGACAGTCTCGCGGCATGGCTCGCCATTGCGCTCGGCGCCGCGCAACTGACCCTGATCAAGTCCACGCCGATCATCCCCCAGCGTGAGCGCTGGGTGGCGGAGGGGCTTGTGGACGCATATTTTCCGCTTATATCCCAGCGCTTTACCGGCACAATCCGGGCGCTCTGCCTGGAGGATGCGCTGGGCAATGGCTGGAAGGCAATCGCGGCATGACCAAGACCGGAACCTACCCGCGCTGGGGCTGGGCGCTCACCGGCTCCGGGCATTTTTTCACCGAATCGATCGCCCTCATCAAGCAACTCGGCGATGTCGACCTGTTCGTCTCGAAGGCCGCCGACGAGGTGCTGCGCATGTACAAGCAGGACCTGCCGGAGGGCACCCGCATCTTCCACGAGACCACCACCTCCTCGGCCCCGGTCGGCCGGTTCTATGAGGGGCTGTACCACACGCTCATCGTCTCGCCGGCCTCGTCCAACACGGTGGCGAAGTGCGTCTATGGCCTCTCCGACACGCTGGTGACCAACTGCTTCGCGCAGGCCGGCAAATGCCGCGTGCACTCCATCGTGTTCGCCTGCGATACCGCGCCGGAAATGATCACCATGGCCCCCAAGGGCCCGGTCTCGGTCTATCCGCGGCGCATCGATCTGGAGAACACCGCGCGGCTGAAGGAGTTCGACGACTGCACCGTCGTAGAATCCATCGCCGAACTGACGCACGCCATCGACGCCCGCCGCCAATTGCTGGCCAGCCGGGCCACCGTCGATGGCTGACAAGGAATCACGACCCGAGAAGGTCGCGCTCATCACCGGCTCGCTGGCCGAGCCGCGCCTCACCCGCATCGCCACCGAGATCGCGGACGAAACGCTGGATCCGATCGTGGTCAATGTCGGGGTCAAGGTCGCCGCGCTGATGACCGCCGAGATCGTCGAGCGCCGGCTGAAAATCCCCGACGGCGTCGACCGCGTGCTGATGCCCGGCCGCTTCCGTGGCGACCTCGAGCGGCTGGAGCGCTTCTTCGGCGTGCCGTTCGCGCGCGGGCCGGACGAATTGTCCGACCTGCCGGATTATTTCGGCCAGGCCAAGCGCGCCCACGACCTCTCAAAGCACGGCACCGCGATCTTCGCCGAGATCGTCGACGCCACCGTGCTCGACGTGCCCGCCATCTTGGAGCGCGCCCGCTACCTCATTGGCGAGGGCGCCGATGTCATCGACCTCGGCTGCATGCCGGACACGCAATTCCCGCATCTGGAGCAGGCCATCGCCGCGCTTCAGTCCGAGGGCATCAAGGTCAGCGTCGATTCGTTCGACACCGCCGAGCTCTCCCGCGCCACCCGCGCCGGCGCCGATTTCCTGCTGAGCCTCAATGAGGACACGCTGGCCATCGCGGAGGAAGGCCCGGCCGTCCCGGTACTCGTCCCCGCCAAGCCGGGCGATCTGGAATCGCTGGTTCGCGCGATCGAGGCCTGCATCGCCAAGGGCAAGCCGTTCTATGCCGACCCTATCCTCGACCCGATCCATTACGGCTTCACGGCGTCGATCGTCCGCTATGCCGAGCTGCGCCGTCGCTTTCCCGACGCGCCGATCCTGATGGGTATCGGCAACGTCACCGAGCTCACCGACGCCGACACGACAGGCATGAACGCGATCCTGATGGGGCTGATCTCCGAGATGCATATCGAGGCCGTGCTGGCGGTGCAGGTCAGCCCGCACTGCCGCACCGCCGTGCGTGAATTCGACCGCGCGCGCCGCGAATATTTCGCTGCCCGGCAGGCCGGCGCGCTGCCGCAGGGTTTTGGCGGCGGACTGATGGCGCTGCGCGACCGCCGGCCCTATGCCTCCAGCACGGACGATGTGACGCGCCTCGCCGAGCAGGTGCGCGACGGAAATTTCCGCATCGAAGTGACTGAGGCCGGCATCCACATCTATAATCGCGATGGTCACCACATCGCCAGCGAGCCGTTTGCGCTGTTCCCGAAGCTCGGTGTCGAGGACGATGGCGCCCACGCCTTCTATCTCGGCGTGGAGACCGCCCGCGCCGAGATCGCCTTCAAGCTCGGCAAGCGCTACGCGCAGGACGAAGGCCTGAAATGGGGCGTCGCCGGCGAGATTTCCGGCAGCCCGGAGGCCGCCCACCGTTTGACTTTCAAGGAAGCCGGCACGACCCTGCCGGCGAAGAAGGCCAGGGACGAGAAATGATCCGCGAAGTCATCGTCACCACCCGCTCGCACGCTGGCGAGCCGCACATCGCCCCCATGGGCGCGACGGTGATCGAGGACGGCTACCTGCTCCAGCCCTTCCGGCCCTCGCGCACGCTTGAAAACCTGAGCGATAGCCGAGTCGGCGTGGTCAATTTCACCGACGATGTCCGCATCTTCGCCGGCTGCGTCACCCACCGCCGTCTCCCGGTTGATCTCGCCAAGGCGACGCGCATCGACTGCCCGCGCCTTGCCGCCGCGCTCGCCCATGACGAGGTGAGCGTGGAGCGCGTCGAGGACGATCCGCAGCGGGCGAAATTCTATTGCCGCACCGTCCATTCCGAATCCCACGGCGCGTTCGCCGGCCTCAACCGCGCCAAGGCGGCAGTGCTGGAAGCTGCCGTTCTGGTCAGCCGGCTCAACATGCTCTCCGACGAGAAGATCGACGCCGAGATCGCCTATCTCACCATCGCGGTGGAAAAGACCGCCGGGCCGGAGGAGTTGGAAGCCTGGGGCTGGATGATCGAGGCCATCGCCGACCACCGTCGGAAGCGCGCATCATGAGCCAGACACGCACCATGAATACTCTGCGGTCGGACTTCCCCCTCACCGGCCTGCTCGCCAGCGTCGCCGACCTCGGCGAGATGGAGGTCGCCCGCATGGGCGGCGCCGACATCATCGACCTCAAGCAGCCGGCCTTCGGCGCGCTCGGCGCATGGAGCAGCGACGCGCTGGTCGCCGCCGTCATGCTGTGGGAAAGCTGGGGCCCGCAGCGCCCCGACCTCAGCGCCACCGCCGGCGACCAGCCCATGGTGCCGGCCCTCATCGTCGACGCCGCCGAGCGTGTCGCCGCCACCGGCGTGCCGATGGTGAAGGTCGGCCTGTTCGCCTCCGATCACCTCTCCGACTGTATCGACGCGCTGGCCCCGCTTGCCGCGCGCGTCCAGCTCATCGGCGTGCTGTTCGCCGACCAGGCGCCGGAATTCGGGGTTCTGACCGCACTCGGCCACGCGGGGTTTGCCGGCGTCATGCTCGACACCGCCGACAAGAAGTCCGGTTCCCTCACTGCCCATCTCGACCCGCTGACGCTGAGCCAGTTCGTCAGCGAGGCCCGCCGCCACGGGCTGATGACCGGCCTCGCCGGCTCCTTGAGGCTCGACGATGTCGCCCCGCTTGCCGGTGTCGGCGCGGACTATCTCGGCTTTCGCGGCGCGCTGTGCGAGGGCGGCCGCAATGGCCGTTTTGATGGCGCCCGGCTGCTCGCCGTGCATGCCCTGCTGAAAGCACAGGCCGGCAGCTACCGCGCTTGACAGCGCCTTCCCCCGGGTTCATTGACCCGCCCGCCGCGCCACATGTCACGGCGCCGCAACCGGAACCGAGTACCAATGCCCAGCGACAGTATAAGTCGATTGCCCAAGCCGCCGGCGGCCGCCGGGGCCTGATCGCGTAAGGGCTCGTCCCGACGATTTGGCTCTTTCGCGACCGCGCCTGCGGCCGGTCGACGGAAAGATGAGCCAGAATGAACGATATTCGGACCACCGAAGCCCACCCCGGCGATGCCGCGCGCACGACGCCGCTCGGCCGCGAGCACATTGCCGATATTGCCGCACGGCTCAATGAACTGGATGAGATCGCCGCCAGCACGCTGGTGGCCCGCCTGCCGCGCGACCAGATCATCGAACTGCTCGACCATTCCGAATTCGACCAGTCCGCCCGCCTCATCACCGCCCTGCCGGTCGAGGAGGCCGCCGTGCTGGTGGCCGGCATGTCCACCGACCGCGCCGCCGACCTGTTCCATGAGCTCGACCCGCGCACCCGCGCCCGAATCTCCGCCGCGCTGGACCCCGAGAGCCGCGAGGCGATCGACCGGCTGCTGTCCTACCCCGAGGATAGCGCCGGCGGCCTGATGACCACCGAGTTCGTCTCGGTGCCCTCGACCTGGACGGTCGGCCATACGCTGGACCATCTGCGCGTGGTCGAGCGCACCCGCGAGACCATCTACGCCATCTATGTGCTCGACACTGAGGGCCACCTCGTCAAGGCCGTGACGCTGCGCCGCCTCATCACCGGCGAGGCCGACGCGCCGATCCTCTCGGTGGCGCCGGGGCACGATCCCATCACCACCACGCCGCTCGCCGACCGCGAGGACGTGGCGCGGCTGTTCTCGAAATACGACCTGCTGGCCGTGCCGGTGATCAATCAGGCCCGCCATGTCATCGGCATCGTCACCGTCGATGACATGATCGACGCCATCATCGAGGAGAATACCGAGGACGTGCAGAAGTTCGGCGGCATGGAGGCGCTGGACCAACCCTATATGGACATCAGCTTCCTCGGCATGCTGAAGAAGCGCGCGGGCTGGCTGAGCGTGCTGTTCCTCGGCGAGATGCTTACCGCCAACGCCATGCAGCATTTCGAGCATGAGCTGGAGCGCGCCATCGTGCTCACGCTGTTCATCCCGCTCATCATGAGCTCCGGCGGCAATTCCGGCTCGCAGGCGACCTCTCTGATCATCCGCGCGCTGGCGCTGCACGAGATGAAGCTGGGCGACTGGTGGCGGGTGGCGCTGCGCGAAATCCCCGCCGGCCTGACGCTCGGCGCCATCCTCGGCGCGCTCGGCATGGCCCGCATCACCGCATGGCAGTTGATGGGCCTGTACGATTATGGCGAGCACTGGCAGCTGGTGGCGCTCACCGTGGGTGTCGCGCTGGTCGGCATCGTCACCTTCGGCTCGCTCACCGGCTCGATGCTGCCCTTCATCCTGCGCCGTCTCGGCTTCGACCCCGCCAGCGCCTCCGCCCCGTTCGTGGCAACGCTGGTCGACGTCACCGGGCTGGTGATCTATTTCTCGGTGGCGCTGGCGATACTGAGCGGCACGCTGCTGTAGGGACGACCGTTACCCCACAACGCACCCTCATGGCCGGGCTTGACCCGGCCACCCAGACTTTGGCCCCGCTCCGGCGGCGAGGCCGGGTCCCCGAGCCCGGGGATGAGGGAAGGCGGGTGGGGTGAAACCGCTTCAGGCAGCGCGATGCACCGTCATGGGCGGCGTTCCCTGATGGATCGCCTTCTTCAGCTCGGTCCTGAAGTCGGGGGTGTCCTTGGCGCCATGCACCGCAACCGCGTGCTGAACCACCGCGTCGAGCAGTTCCCTCTCATTATCGGCGGCGATGGCGACGGAGCATTTGCTGTCGCTGGGCACTTCCCGGCAATCGACGAACATTCGGCCCATAACTGCCTCCCTGCAGTATGTGCGCCGAGCGGGGCGCCCGGCGCCGGGGAACGAATTTACACCCCCGGCCCAGACCGCCCCAAATCACGAAACCGGGCGGGCCTCACCCCACCACCAGCACCTCGCCCTGCCCGCCGAGCAGCGTATCCCCGACAAGCCGCCGGGCGCTCATGGTGGATCCGATCATCTCGCCGAGCTCCGCCACGCGGCGCGATAGTAGGCGCAGCGCGATGAGGTCGTGCGTGCCGGTATCGACGAAGCCGGCCGGCAGGTCGGGAACCGTGCGGCACAGCACCGTGCCGCGCTTCATGCCGCGCCCCATCAAGGGACCGACCGAGCCATACACGCACGTCGTGCCGGCGATCATGTCGGTCGCCAGCCCTTCGCCGGCGTCGCCACCGATCACGAACAGCCCGCCGCGCTGACGCGTCGCCGCGCGCGCGCCGACCGAGCCGAACAGCTTGCCTTCGGTGGAGGCATTGGCCGACACGGTC
>LNAP01004464.1_pt1 | contig 12909 bp, 14 predicted proteins | sample 602601 | NCBI WGS metagenome assembly LNAP01 (sample SAMN02440304, study PRJNA202911) | soil metagenome | biome: Subtropical and temperate rainforests or woodlands; isolation source: soil samples (1 kg each in a 20% v/v slurry with milli Q water) were... ...
GAACGAAGAACGTCCAGCGGTGCAGCTGTTCTCCGCGTAGTAATCGGTGAACAGCATGCCTTCATGGGCAATCCGGTCGATGTTCGGCGTCTTGTACCCGACCACGCCCATGGAGTAGGCGCTGATGTTGGTCTGGCCGATGTCATCGCCAAAGATCACCAGGATGTTGGGTTTTTCAGCGGCGCCAGCCGTAGCCGAAATTGCTATCACCGAAATCGCCACAAGGGCAAACTTCGGTAGCCATTTGTGTTTGCGAGTCATATTGACTGCTCCCTTAAGCTTGAGTCGAGGTTAACCACCAACCTTTTGTGGTTGCACTAACTCAAGGGCACTAGCGTCAATGCGACCAGACAGGTGCATGCAGGTACCTTTTTCACGGTAGACCAATTGAGATTTTTAGCTTTTTTTAGCGATGGTTGGCTTGCTGCTTTCTTTGGGCATGCCGCTTCAAGTGGGTTAACTCGTGCAAACATCCGAATAGCTGCTTTTGGCTGGATAGCGACGGTCTAGTTGCGACCGTCGCTGAGTGGATTGTGTCGTCAAGTATCTGACCTATGACGGCGGAAGGGATCCAGTCGAGTTATAGGCTGGAAAAGACATCATCGACTCGTTCGGTGGGTGCTCATAGGTTGAGGACAGCACGGCACTGAGTCGATCGCCCAACAGATTCCAGGCGCGTTACTTCTCTTCGGCATAGTCGTGATGCAGATAGTGGCGTCTCACCCGGGAGCCGGCCAGCACATGGTTTTGGCAGCGGTCGTTTGTCAGAAGGTCAAACATATTCGCTGACGCTTTCAAAAGTCATTCGCTAGTGTGTAGTTCGGCAATTGCGGTGCACCACCGTGATTTCTCGATATGACTCACAGCGGAGAGACCTTCGATGGGCTTCCAGCAAGCGATCAAAAGCTATCTAGCCATTGTGCTGTTGGTCGCTGTGGCGCGGGCTGAGGCTACTGCGCAGTAGCGCGCCACTGCGCACGTTCGTATGTGGCGGTGTGTGCAGTATTAGGGTTGAAGCCTCGTTGCATAACGGTTTAAGCGCCAACGATATAGGTACCCGATAAAGAAAACGGCCTTAACGTAATTGCTCGTCCGAGATAAGCGTCGGCGCAGGTGTTCTGCTGTCCGGCAGTTCAATAACAACCACAATTAAATTGAGCGAAGACAATGATGAGTGCCACACAGACCGATCCCGAAATTGACTTGAAAAGTGCATACGCTGCAGTTTCTGAAACTTACCGTGGGACAAATTTGGACATTCATGCGGTGTGTCGGGAACAGCGATTGAAGTCGCCGATTTATGAAGGCGACTTCATCACCCAGTTTGGCGTGCCTACTAATGCCGGCATCTACCAAGGGACGCGTCCCACCTTTGCGCTGTTCAAGTACCAGGATGTAATGGCCGTGCTGCGCGACGGCACTACCTATACAAGCGGTTTCATTGCTGAAGGGCTGGGCGCCTTCTTTGACGGCTTGGTGATTCTGGCCATGGACGGCGAGCCGCATCGCCGGGTAAGGGCACTTTTACAGCCGGCTTTTATGCCGGAGAACGTAAACAAGTGGCGTGACCAAATTGACCACGTGGTACGCAAAGACTTTTTGGAACCGATGGTTTTGGACAAAAAGGCCGACCTCATGCAGTTCGGCCTCGAACTGCCGATCCGCATCATGTATGCGCTGATGGGGTTCCCCACCAATGACTCGTCCAAGTACAAGCAATACGCCGCGTGGGCGTTAGCCATGGTCGGTGGCAACCAGATCGAGCCAGAGAAGATGGTTGAGGCGCGACAAAAAGCCGGGATCGCGGTGAAAGGCCTCTACGACGCTATCCAAGAAGTAGTGATCCGTCGTCGGGCTGAGGGCAGTACCGACGACGATGTGGTCGGGCGCCTGCTACGTGCCGAATATGAAGGACGAACACTGGACGACCATGAGGTAATCACCTTCACCCGCTCGCTGCTACCGGCAGCCGGGGAAACCACCACCCGTATGTTCAGTTCGGTGATGGCGCTGCTGCTCACCACGCCGGGCTTGTTGGAGCGGGTGAGGGCCGACCGAACGCTGATTAGCAAATTAATGGATGAGACTACGCGTTACGAGCCGGTTGCCACCTTCAAAGTGCGCGAGACCGCCAAGGATGTTGAGTTTCACGGGGTGAAAATTCCAAAGGGTTCCTTCGTGCAATGCATGGTGGTGTCCGCGAACCGTGATGAAGATGCCTTCGAAAACCCCGAGGTGTTCGATATCGACCGCAAACCGAAGCCCTCCTTTGGCTTTGGTTTTGGCCCGCACATGTGCATTGGCCAGTTCATCGCCAAGGTCGAGATTACCTGCTCGATCAACGCCATTCTGGACCTGTTTCCGAACATTCGTCTGGACCCGGCGCGACCGGCACCGGTCATTGAGGGCGCGCAGCTTCGTGGCGCTGCATCGCTGCCTGTTATTTGGGACTGAGCGGCGCTTACGCCAGCTCGTTTTCATGCCGTCAGGCGATAACAATAAAGGAGCACATCCATGAAAACGTTCAAGACAGTTCCCGGACGCGGTGACTTCGGGTTTCAGCAGCTTGTCGGTCCGCACACCGTCACCGGTGAGGCGATGGGCGGGGCACGGGGCTTCTTTGGGCTGCTCTTAAGCAAGTCTGCACCGTTCGGCTCGGTACGTGATGAGGACGGAAATATCTATTCGTTCGTACGTTCGCTGCTGGCGCCGGGCGGTACGCCAAACCCCACGAAATTCATCTACCTGAACAACCACGTCGACGGCATCAATCTGCGCATGGACCACGAGAAAATGTCGCGTCAGGCGCTTACTCCTCGTCCTGTTCAGACCCTTGAGGGCGATACCGTTCGTTGGACAAGCCAGCCAGGCGAACCCGGTAGTGGGTGGGAAATCACGGCTAACAGCGAGCGCATTACTTGGAAGGAGGAGGGCTTGTTCCACGTCGAGGGCCGACTGCTGGGCCCTGGCCTACAGTGGTATTTGCCGGGCGTTGACTGGGGCACGTTCTACGTGTCGCAGCTGTGGGAGCTGGCCAGCGTTTGCGAGGGTAAGAAGGTGAAAGGAGCGATGGCACTCGACCAGTTTTACATGGCAGAGGGCGGCGCGATTCACTTTAAAAAGGACTTGGTGGTTAACAACAACAAGCACGTTATCTGGTGGTCGTTCGTAACGGTTTACAAGGACGGCACGTGGGATACCGGCTCGTTTATGGTCGGTCACGACCACTTGGGCTATGCCATCTTTAGCAACGAGAAAGGCGAGGTTCGAGTGACCACCGATATCGAAGGCCTCGCGGTACACAAAGACCAAAGCTACTTCCTTGAGTCGGCCAGAGTGGTTTTGGACGGCGAGGAAGAGTGGGAGTTTTTACCCGACGCGAAAGGCGAAATGATTGACTTCGTTGGCGGTTTTCCCATCACCGCGCAGCAGGAAGGCCGCTGGCGCCGTGTGGGCGATACGCGCGAACCCTCGCACTGGTTGGGTTGGGGTGAATCTGATCGGCGCAATGGCTCAGCCCGTGGTGTAACGGGCAGTGACTTTTAACAAATAGCTGAGATTGCATGGGCATAGAGAGGCTTCTACGCCTACTTCAGCGTGCCTGTAGTTCACCGCCCCCCCTAAAAATAAAAAAATTTGGAGAGCCTTAGATGCTCAGCAAGTATGACGAAATGCTCTGTCACCAAACCCCCACCACGTTCGATCACGTTATCGATAGCGGTGACAATTGGCGGGAAAACGTGTGGATTTGCGCGCACGATGTTTCCGGAAGGTTCTTTCTGAGTTCCCACTTTGGTGTGTCACCCAATCGCAACGTGATGGATGCATCCGGGCTGTTGAGCATGGACAACAGGACTCAGTACAATATCCGGGCATCTCGCGAACTGCGTCCGCGCGTTGATGAGGTGAAGGTTGGGCCACTGTCCTATCACATCGTTGAAGGGATGCGCACGATCCACTGGTTGCTTGAAGAAAACCAATACGGCATCAGCTGGGAATTGGAGTTTAAGGGCAGCATGTTGCCCCACGAGGAACTGCCTCAATTCGCCCGGAACCGAGGACGTTTAACCGAAAATATTTCCCGCTATGCCCAGACCGGTCGGGCCAAGGGGAAAATAACCGTCGACGGTAAGAGCTACGATGTTAATCCCGATACCTGGCTCGCGCATCGGGACCATTCCTGGGGCGTGCGCTGGCAGCACAATCTCTATACAGAAGCCCAAGGCTATCAGCCTCCGGTGCGCCAACTGGGCTTTCTCGGTGACTGGCATATCTTCCAATTCGAGGACTGGACGGTGTGTTCAAGCTTGCGTGAAGACCATAACGGTGACGTTCTGCATTTCACCGGCGGCATCAGCCACCCATTTGGCGACCCCAGGCCCGAAGTTCGCCTCGTTCACGAAGAGCACGATTTCACCCTGATTCCCGGAACCCGGCTACTCGGGGAAGGGACTATCACGTGCGTCGCCGAAGATGGCTCGCGCAAAATCATCACCATCCGACCTATCGCCACGATCTATCTGCAAGCAGCAGGTTACTGGCCCTACAAGGGCTTTCGCCTTGGACGTTGGATGGGGCCGGACTGGATCGACGGAGAGCGTTTCGACATAACCGACGCTGCACAAATGCATGACGTCTCCGAAGCGCCCACCTTTATCGTTGAGTGCCGCTGCGGCAATCAGGTTGGCCACGGCATGATCCAGTTTGGCATCTATGGCCAGCACGCTAAATACGCGCCGTGAGTCGGGAGAACAGCATGTCCAGTAGTTCCGATCTCGATAGCGTTCGTTTAATACTTTCAAGCTGGCTAATGCGACAGTTGCCTGAGTCCAGTGAAGTCACAGTGTCGCCACTGCGCCGCCCGGGTGCTGGCATCTCCAACGAAACCTATTTCTTTGACCTGCAGTGGCGGGAAGGGGACAGGTCGTTTAGCAAAAACCTGGTAATACGTTGGCCGCCAAAAGGGTTCACCGCGTTCCCGCGCTACGCCTATGACATGAGTAAGCAATACAGATTACTCAAGGTGCTGGGCGACACCGCTATTCCCGTACCGCCCGTATGTTGGATGGAGGATGACCCGACTGTGCTTGGCGTCCCGTTCTACATCATGGAAAAGGTCGAAGGATGGGTGCCCGGCGACTTTCCGCCCTACCATGTGAGCGGCCCACTGTTCGACGCCAAGCAGTCAGAGCGTGAGCAAATTTGGTGGGATGTGGTGGATGTTATGGCGCGCATCCACACGCTCGATTGGCAGGCGGCGGAACTAAGTTTTCTTGAAGCGCCTGGCCCCGGTACGGATTTTATAAAACGCCAGATCGCCTATTACGAAGACGTGTTCGCCCTTAATGGAGAACCGTGGCCAGCGGTCCTGGCCAGCACGAGAGACTGGCTGCTAAACAACAGTTTTACGCCAAAGCATTTAGCCCTGTGTTGGGGCGATGCGCGCTTGGGCAACATGCTGATCAAGGGGCAACATGTAGCTGCAGTATTGGACTGGGAGATGGCCTGTTTGGGCGACCCTGAGTCTGATCTCGGTTGGTTTGCGCATATCGATTGGGCTACCAGCGTGGGCCGATCAAAATCGCCTTTTCCCCGCATGACAGGTCTACCGGACATGTCCAAAACCATCGCGTATTACGAGCGAGTGAGTGGGCGAAAAGTGGAGAACTTGCACTACTACGAGGTCTTCGCGGCTTGGCGCCTAGCCATCCTGTTTACCCGCATTGAACAAGATGAAAACTACTTAGCCCAATCCGGAAACGCGAAAGGGTTTCTCACCTGGAGCCACTACGAAAAGTTGCAGAGCCTTCTGAACCTGTAGGCGCGAACCTGGGTGGATGGTCGGCGTTGCCGACAAGCTGGCAACGGAATTTAGAGGCCATTTAAAGGAAAAAACATGAGGGATAAAGAAGCAATTCAACACTTTCTCCACGGGCAAATTGAATGCTGGAACGAGGGCGACAAAACGGGATTCTTCGAGCATTACCGCCGAGTCTCGCCTGCTGGCCTGAGCATTGAATATGTCGGCCGCACCGCGCCGGTTGACGGGTGGAAAGTCCTTGAAGACATGTGGGAACACCAGCAATCGCGTGTTCGTGTTGATGTCAGAGAAAGCATCATCAATGGTCAGGAAGCGGCCTGCCATCATCACAATGCGCAACGAGATGGGAGTGGAGGGCTTGAAACGATAGAACTGTATCGCTTCCACGAGGGAAAGCTGCTCGTACGTTATTTTATTAAGGTCTGAATAATTAAAGCCCCCTCGATACGCTCACGTATCGAGGGGGCTTTAATTATGTAAATATCGCTGTTAGCCTCCAAAAGGCATCAGGCCCGCAGCGAAATACCCGCTAAAACGAAGTCTGCAGAATACTGACGCCAAATAGAAATTCCCTCTGGGGGGCTGGTGTCAAATCCCGCAATCGCTGACATCGAGTAACGATCAGAAAACCAATTCATGATGACCATCGAAAAACACGCGATCAATAATCGCGGGTTGATATCTGGCCTGAAGTCCCCGCTAGCAGCGCCCTTGGTAAGGATCACGTTGACCTTGTCGATAAACGCCGGCGCCATCTCTAGAAAATGATTACGGGGCGTTTCGTGTTCGCTATGGAAATGAATACCCTCTTTCGCCAAGTTTCCCAATAGAGGGTCCAAACTGTAATAGTCGAAAAAATGATTGAGGATTACCTGCATCGCAGTAACCGGAGGTAAATGGTCGACACTTAAGCTAATCAGTTCAGACATAATCTTCGCCGAAGAAACATCCAGTGTCGCCACAAACAAGTTTTCTTTTGAACCGTAATAGTGATAAATCAACTGTTTAGTGACGCCTGCCTTTCGAGCAATCTCGACCACGCGAGCCGCTGCTAATCCCTTCTGCGCAAACTCGGTTCTCGCACAACTAATAAGTCGGTCGAGCGTATTAAACTTACCGATCTGCCGGATGTTTTTTATTTTTTCAGCCACCTTTACCTCTAGCATCGATATCGTAAAACATTGACTCTGCTAATAATCTCGACTTGTGCTGTTGTCATAAGACGCAGACGCCGCAGACTAATAGCCAGAGGCGAGCTTTAGGCATCTAGAGAAAAATATCACAAGCGGAGGACGCAGAGTCGCGACTCAGACGGTTATTAAGCAAAAATTAGTACAGTGTCTAAAAACCCACCGCCACGTGGTCGCCGTTAGGTAGTCGCGTCTTCCGAGTCGACTGCAACCAGCCAGATCGCTTCGGCGGGGCAGGCCGCCGCGCCCTCACGAGCTTCTTCCTCCAGCTCTGCCGACACCAAACTCTCTTCTAAGTACACCAGCCCATCGGCATCAATTTTGTACAGGCTTGGACAAGTAGCAGCGCACAGCCCATAGCCGCAGCAGCGAGTGCGGTCTATGACGGCTCGAAATTGAGGCTTTATTGAACTCATCTTATTATTCCCCATTGGGTATCGCTCACGACTCTAAAAAATTATTCATACGCGTTTTAATTAACGCTGGTCGCAATTGTTTCTGCCGTGAGGCATTGAAGTTTATGGTGCGTTAGCGCGTCAGAGGCAAGAGTAACGCACGGGGTAGTTTAATAAGGAAAATGCGTTTGTCAGTCGGTTAGATAAAGCCTATAGACAAATGAAGGGACGAGTTTTTTGTAATTGCATAATTTTGATCAAGGCGGGAGGTAAGCGTTAGCCTATTCCACTGAACATCGAAGCGTTCGAAGGCGATCCTTGCAGCGGACACCCTGGCGCTGATGGCCCCCAGAGCACCTCGAACGTTCTCGGCAACGTCACTTGATCCACGCTGCTCGACCCAGAGCGTGAGTTCCATGATGGCGGCCTCAAGGGCAAGCTGGTTTTGGTTGATCTTGAAAAGCAGGGAAGGGAGCAGGTCGGAATTTGGCATCGCGATTCCTCCGTGGAAGAGGTTAGCGTAGCAGCAGTAAAATTTTCAGGAATGGATGCTTTTCAAGCAAGTAGATGTGCCGGGGTAAGCAGATCCCGAACCTTTTTTACTATGCTTCCGATCGACTCATTTCCGCTCGTGCTTCTCATCGGAAACTGACTACGGTCACTTGCGATGGTGGCTCATAGCCGCTAATAGTGAGGAGGTGCTTGGAGAGGGCGTGAAGATGATTTCGAGATTTGTTGTTGTCCCTGCAATCCCAACGGAAACGGGATCAATGCGTAACGGATCGCGCTTCTACTGCCAGACTGCACCTATAGGCTTCAACCTCTATGACAATGAGGAGAAGCTTCGGCTGAAAACAACCTATCAGACCCGAGAAGAAGCCGAGAGTGAATGTCAGCGGCTCAACCTGGAGCGGCTTCAAAGCGTCCTATCGGAACGGGAATCCGTGACTGCGCTATAGGCATTCACTCCCGCATAGTCATCAGGCGCCCGGTTTCCGAAACGAGCGGATCAGGAGCTCGCGGAAGCATGACCTACACCACTCTGACATGGATGCTCGGCATTCAGGCGCGAACAAACAACGTCTGCCTCTGCCCTGATCTTGAACACGCCATGCTTGCTAGCTGGGCCTCCCTCGACAAGATCAACGACCCTGTATCGCTTACTGCCATCGTCCAGTCTGGTGGTTTCGATCACCTTGAATCTTGGCTGCATGGTGCGTTCCCCGCTAAAGAATGGTGTTCTACAAGTACCGTTAAGGCTCCATGATTTCAACAACTATGCAGGACTGAGCTGAGACAATTTATGACAGCGCATCGTGCCTCTCTTTTCCCCGACCGCTGACGGCTAGCTGCAATGAAGCGTTTTGCTAAACGGTCATCAACCCCGTCTCAGAGTCGTTTGCTATTACGTTGTATCGCCAGGCCATCCCTCTAGCCCAGCCCTTCCGTCAATCGCAGTCGTAAAACTGAAACATTGCGGTCATAGACTTGACACGACTTCTTACACCTTCTTTCAGTCGGCCTCCAGCCTTTTTCATGGATGAGCAAGCCCCATGCGTCGTATTGTATTCAATCAGAAAGAGGGCGTTGGAAAATCCAGCATTGCCTGCAATCTTGCCGCAGCGAGTGCTGCCGAAGGCTACCGAACGCTGCTGGTTGATCTCGATCCTCAGGCAAATTCGACACACTATCTCACGGGCCTGATCAACGAGAGTATCCCTTCGGGCATCGCCGATTTTTTCAAACAAACACTGTCCGGCGGCTTCGAAGGTAGAAGGAATCGCGTGGTCATAACTGAGACCTCTTACGACAACCTTCACTTGGTGACTGCCATCCCTGACCTGTCAGACCTCCAGTCAAAATTCGAGACCAAATACAAGCTTAGTAAGCTGCGCAATCTACTGGTTGAACTGTCCGAGGATTATGAGCGCATCTATATCGATACACCTCCGTCACTCAACTTCTACACATTCAGTGCGCTCGCGGCTGCAGACAGTTTGCTGATCCACGTAACTGCCGCCCGCGAACTCTTGATCCTCCTTGCCGACCAGCGTTGAGGCGCTGATGTCGTGGCCGGTCGGGTTGGCTGTGCCATCGACGAAGCCAAGCAAGTCGCGTGAGTCGAAGTAGCGAAAGCCCGCGACCTCATCGGCCAGCGTCACACTATTGCCCAGTTGATCCAGCAACAGGCGCTCGAACTCAAATGAGAGATCCTCGCGTTCGGCCCGGATATGAAAGAAAAGGTCACCCGGCGTGGCTGGCGCCGTGTGCTTAGGGCCCTCGATTGGCGCGAAGGGCCGTAATTCCTTCGGGCGCTTGCCGGTCTGAAAACGGTCCCACAGTCCCGACCCCAGGGGCGATCACAGGGCTGATTGGAGCAATGCTCCTGGAGCAGAACGGCGAGTGGTGCCTGCAGCGGCGCTCTACGCAGTTGGAGGCTTTCGAAGCGGTCAGCGATAATCCGCAGGCCAAGCTATCGGCCGTGATCAGTGAAGCGGCAAACTCAATGGCCAGAGCCATGATGAGTTACACCACTTCCCGGGACATGATCCAGGAAGTATTGGCGAAGCCAGATATCTCCGCCAATTCAGGCAGTTTGATTGCGGTGTTGCGCTGCTGGCTGGGAGCTCCTCGGAAACTTGGCTCGGCGACAGGTACAGGTACAGGTACAGGTACAGGTCAAAGGCAGGCTCATCGGCCTACTTGCACGTAAAAGAGCGCGGCTTTCGCCGGGCTCTTTCAGTACGGCTATAGCGAAAACCGCGCTACCACCAAGCGCAGTTGGGCAGACAAATTAGTTAGACTCAACCCGGCCCCGGACGTGATCTGCGCTTGCTCCAGACTCACGCAAGTGAGGTCTCTTATCCGCACCAGGTTGGAGTCGATTTCACGGGATACCGCCGCTTGTTCCTCCGTGGCGCTGGCAATGGTGACGTTGTTGTCATTGATGCTTGAGGTCAGTTCGGCGAAGCGCTGCAGGTTGGTGTTGGTTTGCATGGTGCGGGTCAAGGTTTGGCTTGCGTGCTGAGCACTGTGTTGCAGCGCGCGGGAGGTTTGCACGGTGCCATCCTGTATCAAACTGACGATCTGCTCTATTTCAGTCGTCGAGGCTTGCGTGCGTTTAGCCAGTGCCCGAACCTCATCGGCGACTACTGCAAACCCCCGGCCACTTTCGCCAGCTCGTGCGGCCTCAATGGCAGCGTTGAGCGCTAACAAGTTGGTCTGCTCTGCAATGGTGCGGATGATCACCAATGCCTGGCCAATTCCTTCGGCTTGATGAGTCAGTTGTTCAGACTGCTCGCAGGCGGCCAGCACTTGTTGCACCAATAGCCGAATGTCCTCCACCGTGGCGGACAATTGCCGCTGCCCATCTGCCGACGCGTCTACGCAATCGCGGGAACTCTGCGCGGTGGCGTTGGCGTGCTGGGCAACTTCCTCAACGGAGACGGCCATTTGGTTGATGGCGGTAGCGGTCTGTTCAACTTGCTCGCTTTGGTGGTTCAGGTTGCTGGTGGTGACTTGTGCGGATTGACGCATGTTGTCTGCCGCTTTCGACAGTTCGGTACTGCTTGAGTGGATCTGCGTGAGGGTGTCATGCAGGTTGTCGCGCATGGTTTTCAGCGCATGGCCTAAGCGCCGGGTTTCTTCCGGGCCGTCGATGGTGATCGTGCAGGTGAGGTTGCCGGCGGCGATGGTTTCAGCAATCGCAACGGCAGATTGCAGCGGGCGTGTGATGCTCCTGATCAATTGCCAGATCAACAACAGGGTAAGTGTCAATACTGGGGGAATGACGGTAACGACAACCACCTTCACATGCTGTTGTACCGCCGCGTCTGAAGCAGTCCCGTGTTGGATTTGCGCGAGCTGAAAAGTGTTTGTGCGCTGCAACGCTGCGCGTAGTTCGACCTGTGACTGAGGTGCGGACAGATACCGTTGCAAGGCTGTATACACATCGTTGCGCTGCTCGCTGGGGAGGGTATCTGGCACACTACCGAGCAGATCCTTTCGCTCGTCATGGTCGCCGGAAAGTACATCCAATTGGCCTTGCACGGCATTGAGCCAGGCCTGTTGAGGGAGCCAGCTATTGTGCTGGTATTCGTTGGTCGCGCGAAATTTGGATAGGCTCATCAAGGCGAATACGCCAAGGAAAACCACTAGGATCAAGATCATGCTCAGGCTTAGAAATAGGCGCTGAGCAATCTTCATATTCGTCCAGTACTTCATAGGGCGTGTTCCTTCTCAACTGCAAGGTGGGCCTTTTTGGCCCACCGCAGTACCACGGTGGACTTGATCATTGCTAGCCAGGCTGTTCAGCGTTCATCTCTACGAATATGCGCGCGTAGAAACTGCTTTGAATCGTGCATAGCCTGTTGCGCGCTTTGGGGGTGATGGTGCTGAGTATCGTCAGCTCGATAGAAGCCATTCGCCGCAGCATGGGACTGCACATGGACCGTTGGTGAGTGGTCGCGCGGCAAATACTCGCGTCCTCGGGGACTGCTGGAGTGAACGAGAATCGGAATGTTCGTTTGCTCACTAATCCCTAAGACATCATCCATATCGCAGTACACGATGCAGGGTAACGAGAGCGATTGGGCTGCTCGCAGTGCCACGGTAGCTCCCCAGCCGAATCCGATAATTGCCACGTGCCCGGCATGAGCGATCGCGTCGACGGAGGTTGCCACCAGCTCTGCGGCCGTCTGCAAACCGATGGCGGTGGCCAGGCGGCTGCCAAGCTGAATGTCCTCGGGGCCATAGTTGAGTTCGACTTCACGTTGCATTTTGTCGAAGAGCGCCGGGACGACCGTCAGGTAGCCATCGTCTGCAAATCCCTCCGCAATCTCGCGCATTCCCTCATTGACGCCAAATATCTCGTGGACCAGCACCACGCCGCCCACCGGTTTGTCATCAGGCTCGGCAGACCACGCATTTATTGGCCCGTGGGGGGTAACCATCGTAATCCAGTGACTCATCGGAACCTCGTTCTTATTAGTGGTTAGGATTTCGTTGATGGACCGTCGGTAATTGCTCAAGCCATTGCCCTGCCTGCTCATTTTCTCCGCTGTGTGATACCAGGCATGCGCGGTGGGGCAGGCTTCGCTACCGGATCGATCCTCGTGTCCTACAGAAATTAATTGACTCAGGCTTTTTTCGGCGGGATGATTCTAACAACAAAGAAACAAACCAGCCTGTCTGTATTATCTCCACAGCAGGGTACAAAAACAATCAAAGGAGAAAGCCATGAGACTGAAAGACAAGGTCGCGATCATTACTGGCGCGGCAACCGGGATCGGCAACGCTATCGCGCGTTCTTACCTTGCGGAAGGTGCGAAGGTGATCATTGCTGATGTGAAAGGAGCTGAAGAGGCTGCTGCTGAACTGGGTGATGACGTCGCGCTTGGGGTTTACGCCGACGTTTCCGATCCAGCTAGTACCAAGCAGATGGCAAAGGCAGCAGTGGATCGCTTCGGCAAGATCGACGTGCTGGTCAACAATGCCGGTATTT
>LNAP01004465.1_pt1 | contig 12907 bp, 21 predicted proteins | sample 602601 | NCBI WGS metagenome assembly LNAP01 (sample SAMN02440304, study PRJNA202911) | soil metagenome | biome: Subtropical and temperate rainforests or woodlands; isolation source: soil samples (1 kg each in a 20% v/v slurry with milli Q water) were... ...
GAAATAATACCGATGGCGTGACCGTTCTCGACCACGGGGACGTGGCGAAAGCCGTTTTCCTGCATGATCACCAGGGCGTGTCCGTAGGATTGTGTCGGATCGAGAGTTTTTGGATGGCTCGTCATCACTTCGCGCAGGAGGGTTTCTTTCGGCGAGAGACCCGGGGCGATGACGCGAAACACCACATCCCGCTCGGTAAAGATGCCTATCAATTGATCGCCCTCAACGACCAGCACGGCGCCTGTGTCCTTGCTCGCCATCAAGCGCGCCGCCTGGCTGACCGGGGTGTCAGGTGCCGTGGTGATGAATTTTTTGCGTTCCATGACGCGGCGGATGGGTAAATCAAACATGGGCATTCTCCTGTTCGAATGCTAGTGGCTTTGTCGGGTATTTGGTTGACTCAAATCAACTCAACCAGCATGCCGGGTCGGTACAAACCCTGATGCACGGGTTGAACGCGCCGTAGGTGAAAATAGCAGCATGACCCTGACTGAACTTAAATACATCGTTGCCGTTGCGCGTGAGCGGCACTTTGGCAAGGCGGCCGAGGCGTGTTTTGTGTCGCAGCCCACCTTGTCGGTGGCGGTGAAAAAGCTCGAGGAAGAGCTGGATGTGAAGCTGTTTGAGCGCAGCGCCAATGAGGTTGCCGTGACGCCGCTGGGCGAGGAAATCGTGCGCCAGGCGCAAAGTGTGCTGGAGCAGGCGGCGGCCATCAAGGAAATTGCCAAGCGCGGCAAGGACCCGCTGGGCGGCTCGCTGGCGCTGGGCATCATCTACACCATTGGCCCGTATTTGTTGCCGGACCTGGTGCGCCAGATGATTGCCAAAACCCCGCAAATGCCTTTGATGCTGCAAGAAAACTTTACCGTGAAGTTGCTGGAAATGCTGCGTACCGGCGAGATTGATTGCGCCATTTTGGCCGAGCCTTTTCCGGACGCCGGGCTGGCGGTGGCGCCGCTTTACGACGAACCCTTCATGGCAGCCGTGCCTTACAACCACCCGCTGGCAGCCAAAACAGAGGTGACCAGTGACGAGTTGAAGAACGAGACCATGCTGTTGCTCGGCAGCGGCCATTGTTTTAGGGACCATGTGCTGCAGGTCTGCCCGGAATTTGCTCGTTTTTCCAGCAACACCGAGGGCATTCGCAAGAGTTTTGAGGGCTCGTCGCTGGAAACCATCAAGCACATGGTGGCTGCCGGCATGGGGGTCACCCTGGTGCCGCGCCTGAGCGTGCCCAAGGAGGCGCTGGCGGCCAAAGCCAGGCGCCATGAAGATGCCTATGTGAAATACCTGCCTTTTGCGGGCGACCCGCCCATGCGCCGGGTGGTGCTGGTCTGGCGGCGCAGTTTTACGCGCTATGAGGCCATTGCCGCCCTGCGCAACGCCGTTTATGCCTGTGAATTGCCAGGCGTGCGGCGCCTGTCCTGATGGCCTGAACTGGCGAAACTGAGAGAGAAGCGATGCGTTGGCGTAAAAAATTGAACTTGTACCTGGCCTTGATTCGCTGGGACCGGCCTGCGGGTTGGCTGCTGTTGCTGTGGCCGACACTGGGCGCGCTGTGGGTGGCGGCTGGCGGCTTTCCGGGTTGGCATTTGCTCAGCGTCTTTGTGCTGGGCACGGTGTTGATGCGCAGTGCCGGTTGCTGTATCAATGACGTGGCTGACCGCGAATTTGACAAACACGTCAAGCGCACGGCTGCGCGGCCGGTGACCACTGGCGCGGTGACGGTGAAAGAGGCGCTGGTGGTGGGCGCGCTGCTGGCGCTGCTGTCCTTTGCGCTGGTGCTCACCACCAATGCCCCCACGGTGGGCCTGTCGGCTGCCGCGCTGGCCGTCACGCTGGCCTACCCCTATGCCAAGCGCTATGTGTCGATGCCGCAGGCGGTGCTTGGCGTTGCGTTCGGCATGGGGATTCCGATGGCCTTTGCCGCGGTGCGCGGCGACCTCCCGCCGCTGGCCTGGCTGCTGATGCTGGGCAACCTGTTTTGGGTGCTGGCCTACGACACCGAATACGCCATGGTGGACCGTGACGACGACTTGAAGCTGGGCCTCAAGACCTCGGCCATCACGCTGGGCATGTGGGATGTGCCGGTGGTCATGCTGTTTTATCTGGCATCGATCAGCGTCTGGACGCTGGCGCTGAGGGACTATGTGCCGGGCGTGCCTTTTTATATTGGCATTGCCGTGGCGCTGGCCCAGGTGGCGTGGCATTTCACGCTGATCCGCGCGCGCAGCCGCGACGGCTGTTTCAAGGCTTTCCGGCTGAACCACTGGCTGGGGTTTGCGGTATTTGCCGGCATTGCTGCCAGCTATGCCATCCGATAAAGAAACTCAGTCCGCGCCAAACTCGTCGCCGAGTTCCTTGGCGCGTTCACGGGCTGCATACATGGCGTCAATGAAGAGCGCACGCACGTCGTTGTCTTCCATGCTCGAGATGGCTGCAAAGGTGGTGCCGCCTTTGGAGGTGACGCGTTGGCGCAGCACCTGGGGCGCTTCACTGGAGGCCTTTGCCAAAGCGCTGGCGCCGCTAAACGTGGCCACGGCCAACTGTAGTGCCTGCTCGCGGCTCAAGCCCATTTCGGTGCCCGCCATGGTCATGGCCTCCATGAAATAAAACACATAGGCCGGCCCCGAGCCTGACAAGGCCGTGACCACGTCGAGCTGCTCTTCGGCGTCGAGCCAGAGCGACTCGCCGGTGGTGGCGATGACCTGTTCCACGAATGCTTTGTCGTTGGCGGTGACGCTGGCGCGTGCATACAGGCCGGTGATGCCCTGGCCAATCAGCGCCGGTGTGTTGGGCATGGCGCGCACGATGCGCTCGCTGCCCAGCCAGGCGGCCATGCTGTCGCTGCGGATGCCAGCCGCCACGCTCAAATGGAGGCGCCCCAGCACGTAGGGCGCCACGGCCTTGGCAGCGTCTTTGAAGGCTTGCGGCTTGACGGCCCACACGACAAGGGCGGCATCCATCAGAAAAGCACCCGCTTCGGGGTGGGCGGTGATGCCAAAGCTGGCCTGGAGCTTGTCGCGGGCCTCGGCAAAAGGTTCCACCACGTCAATCAGATCGGACGGGAGTCCCTGCTGGGTCAGGCCACTGATGAGGGCGCTGGCCATGTTGCCTCCGCCGATGAATGCGATACGTTTGCTCATGAGGGGGTGGGCAGGGGTGAGCCTGCGTCGTGGTTGTTGAAAAGCTTGAGTCTAATCAAATGGGATGGCCGCTGGCGTTCATTGCGCGGGCGGCAGCACGGTTTGTCATACCGCATGTTCCCATCGGGCCATCCGCTTTGCAGCCCGGGTGAATGCCATGGCGGACTCGAAGCGGCGCTCGACCTGCCACAGGCACCACCCTCAACGCGCCACTCCGCAACGACCAAGTCACCCGCCTGCACCGCACATCGCGGCGCAGGGCTTGCAGCAGCGCCGAACTACCCGGCGCAAGAGGAATTCGTGGACCCATGCCGACATTATTTGCGCAAGGGCCAATAAAATAGTTGATCGACCTGGGTTTTTGCTGCATAATACGAGGCTTCGCGTTAAAGGCGAAGCGTCTGCCCAAAGCTAACGACATGAGTGGTTCATGTTGCGTGTAACGGGCCCAAGACTGACTGAAGTAAGGGTGAGCGTTGTGCGAGCCGGTTTTTCAGTGCAAGTTGGGAATTAAACAAATGATCCAAACCGAATCTCGACTCGAAGTCGCCGACAACACCGGCGCCAAGTCCGTTCTGTGCATCAAGGTGCTGGGCGGGTCCAAGCGTCGCTACGCCAGCGTGGGCGACATTATTAAAGTGAGCATCAAAGAAGCTGCACCCCGTGGTCGCGTCAAAAAAGGCGATGTCTACAGTGCTGTGGTGGTGCGCACGGCCAAGGGTATCCGTCGCAGCGACGGCTCCTTGGTCAAATTTGATGGCAATGCAGCAGTGTTGCTCAATGCCAAGCTCGAGCCTATTGGCACGCGTATCTTTGGGCCGGTGACGCGCGAGTTGCGCACTGAAAAGTTCATGAAGATCGTGTCTCTGGCACCTGAAGTTTTGTAAGGACATCACATGAACAAGATTCGCAAAGGCGACGATGTCATCGTGCTCACCGGGCGCGATAAAGGCAAACGTGGCAAGGTCACATCGCGCAAGGATGATTCGCATCTCGTGGTCGAGGGTGTGAATATCGTCAAGAAGCACGCCAAGCCGAACCCGATGAAGGGTGAGGCGGGTGGCATTGTTGAAAAAACCATGGCGATTCACCAGTCCAATGTTGCAATTTTCAATGCAGCAAGTGGCAAGGCTGACCGCGTCGGTATCAAACTGCAGGCTGACGGCAAGCGCGTTCGCGTTTACAAGTCCAGCGGCGAAGAAATCAAGGTGGCATGAACATGGCTCGTTTGCAACAACTTTACCGTGAAAAATTGGCTCCCGAGTTGATGGCCAAGTTTGGCTACAAGTCGCCAATGGAGGTTCCTCGTCTGACCAAGATCACGCTCAATATGGGTGTGAGCGAAGCAGTCGCTGACAAGAAGGTCATGGACCACGCTGTGGGTGACATGTCAAAAATCGCAGGTCAGAAGCCTGTGGTGACGATGTCCAAAAAGGCGATCGCCGGTTTCAAGATTCGTGAGAATCAGGCCATTGGCTGCATGGTGACCTTGCGCGGCGCGCAAATGTACGAGTTTCTGGATCGCTTTGTCACCGTGGCTTTGCCGCGTGTGCGTGACTTCCGTGGTATCTCTGGTCGTTCATTTGACGGCCGTGGTAACTACAACATCGGCGTGAAAGAGCAAATCATTTTCCCTGAAATTGAGTATGACAAGGTGGATGCCTTGCGCGGTCTCAATATCAGTATCACGACAACGGCCAAGTCCGATGATGAGTGCAAGGCACTCCTCGCTGGTTTCCGTTTCCCCTTCAAGAACTGAGGTGATCTGTGGCTAAGATGGCTTTAATCGAGCGCGAGCTCAAAAGAGACAAACTGGTTGCCAAGTACGCAAAGAAACATGCGGAATTGAAGGCGATCTCAACGGATGCAAAGCGCACGGACGAAGAGCGCGCTGCGGCCCGCCTGGGTCTGCAGGCCTTGCCCCGCAATGCAAACCCGACTCGTCAGCGTAACCGCTGCGCCATCACTGGACGCCCCCGCGGTACGTTCCAGCAGTTTGGCCTGGCACGTGCAAAGATTCGCGAAATGGCTTTTGCTGGTGAAATCCCCGGCATCGTCAAGGCCAGTTGGTAATCGGCAGGAGAAATAAATATGAGTATGAGTGATCCGATCGCCGACCTGTTGACCCGCATTCGCAATGCGCAAATGGTTGCAAAAACTTCTGTTCGTGTGCCTTCTTCCAAAGTGAAGGTCGCGATTGCCCAAGTCCTGATGGACGAGGGTTACATTGATGGATTCAAGATCAATCCAGCTGATGGCAAGCCCGAGCTGGAAATCGCCTTGAAGTACTACGCTGGTCGTCCGGTGATCGAGCGCATCGAGCGCGTCAGTCGTCCTGGTCTGCGTGTTTACCGTGGCAGCGATGCCATTCCGCAAGTTCAAAACGGCATGGGTGTGGCAATTGTCACCACGCCCAAGGGTGTCATGACCGACCGCAAGGCGCGCGCTACCGGTGTCGGTGGTGAAGTCCTTTGCTACGTCGCCTAAAGCGTGACATTGAGAGGAAATACAAGATGTCCCGTATAGCAAAAATGCCCGTGACCATCCCTGCTGGGGTTGATGTGACGGTTGGTGATCACAGTGTCAGTGTCAAGGGTGCCGGCGGTTTGCTGACCTTGACGCAAAACTTGTTGGTCAGAATTTCCAGCGATGCTGGCAAGCTGAACTTCTCGGCTGCCAATGAGACGCGTGAAGCGAATGCGATGGCCGGTACCATGCGCCAGTTGGTAAACAACATGGTGGTCGGTGTCAGCAAGGGCTTTGAGAAAAAATTGACCCTGATTGGTGTGGGTTACAAGGCGCAAGCCACGGGTAGCAAGCTCAATCTGACGGTGGGGTACTCTCACCCGGTCAATATTGACATGCCTGCTGGCATCGCGGTCGCAACCCCCACCCCGACAGAAGTCGTGATCAAAGGCGCTGACCGTCAGCGCGTTGGTCAGATTGCTGCTGAAATTCGTGCGGTCCGTCCGCCTGAGCCCTACAAAGGCAAGGGCATTCGGTATGCGGACGAAAAAGTCGCCATCAAAGAAACCAAGAAGAAATAAGGATCTGCAACATGTTGAGCAAAAAAGAGCAGCGTCTTCGCAGAGCCCGTCAAACGCGGATTCGCATCGCCCACCAAGGCGTTGCCCGTTTGACGGTGAATCGCACCAACCTGCACATTTACGCCAGTGTCATTTCTGGCGATGGCGGCAAAGTTTTGGCCACCGCATCGACGGCCGAAGCCGAAGTGCGACAGTCATTGGGTGGATCTGGTAAAGGTGGCAACGTTGCCGCTGCCCAGGTCATTGGTAAGCGTTTGGCTGAAAAGGCAAAAGCTGTGGGTGTTGAAAAAGTAGCGTTTGATCGTGCAGGATTTGCGTACCATGGCCGCGTCAAAGCGTTGGCTGATGCGGCACGCGAAGCTGGCTTGCAGTTCTAAGCAGATCGGAAATTAAGATGGCTAAAGTACAAGCAAAAATGCAAGGTAAGGCTGAAGGGCCTGAGGATGGTCTGCGCGAAAAGATGATCGCGATCAACCGGGTCACGAAAGTGGTCAAGGGGGGTCGTATTCTGGGTTTCGCCGCACTGACCGTGGTGGGCGATGGTGATGGCACCGTCGGCATGGGCAAGGGGAAGTCGAAAGAAGTTCCTGCTGCCGTGCAAAAAGCCATGGAAGAAGCACGTCGCAACATGACCAAGGTGTCGCTCAAAAATGGTTCCATTCACCACAAGGTGATGGGTCACCATGGTGCCGCATCCGTCATGATGGCGCCGGCGCCCAAGGGTACAGGCATTATTGCCGGTGGCCCGATGCGCGCGGTGTTTGAGGTCATTGGCATCACGGACATCGTGGCCAAGAGCCATGGTTCCTCGAATCCGTACAACATGGTTCGCGCCACGTTGGACGCGCTGTCGCATGCCACTACGCCTTCCATCGTTGCGGCCAAGCGCGGCAAGACGATCGAAGAAATTTTTGCTTGATTGGAGTTTTTAAAAATGACAACGCAAAAAAAAGTAACCGTTCAACTGGTGCGTAGCCCGATTGGTTGCGCAGAGTCACACCGTGCAACGGTTCGTGGTTTGGGTCTGCGCAAAATTCGCAGCACCAGCGAGCTGGTGGATACGCCCGAAGTTCGCGGCATGATCAACAAAATCAGCTACTTGGTCAAAGTGCTGTAAGAGGTAAATGATGGAACTCAATGGCATCAAGCCGGCTGACGGCGCAAAACATTACAAACGCCGTGTCGGTCGCGGCATTGGCTCGGGTCTTGGCAAAACGGCTGGCCGTGGTCACAAAGGTCAAAAGTCCCGTGCCGGTGGTTACCACAAGGTTGGCTTTGAAGGCGGTCAAATGCCCATGCAGCGTCGTCTTCCGAAGCGCGGCTTCAAGTCTGCGTTGCTGAAGTTCAATGCTGAAGTGACCTTGTCTGCTTTGAATTTGCTCGACGTGGCAGATATCGATGTGCTCGTGCTCAAGCAGGCGGGTCTGGTTGGTGAGTTGGCCAAGGTGGTCAAAATCATCAAAACCGGTGAAGTCACCAAGGCCTTCAAGCTCAATGGCGTCGGCGCCACGGCAGCCGCCAAACTTGCGATTGAAGCTGCCGGCGGCAGTGTCGCTTAATACAGAATCAGGATTGGTGTAAGTGGCTACCAGTACGGCTCTCTCGGCAAAAACAGACAAATATGGCGATTTGCGTCGTCGTCTGGTGTTTTTGTTGCTCGCTCTCGTGGTTTACCGTGTGGGCGCACACATTCCGGTGCCTGGCATCGATCCGGTTCAGTTGCAGCAATTTTTCAAAGGTCAGCAGGGCGGTATCCTTGGCATGTTCAACATGTTCTCGGGTGGCGCTCTGTCCAGGTTCACGATTTTTGCGCTCGGCATCATGCCGTACATCTCGGCATCGATCATCATGCAATTGCTGGGCTATGTTTTGCCAGCGTTTGAGCAATTGAAAAAAGAAGGTGAAGCGGGTCGTCGCAAAATTACCCAGTACACCCGCTACGGCACCTTGGGTCTGGCCTTGTTCCAGTCTTTGGGTATCGCTGTGGCACTCGAAAGCTCGGCAGGCTTGGTCATCGAGCCAGGTTTTGCCTTTCGCATGACGGCTGTCATTACCCTCACTGCGGGTACCTTGTTCTTGATGTGGTTGGGTGAACAAATCACCGAGCGTGGGCTTGGTAATGGGATCTCCATTTTGATTTTTGCTGGTATTGCTGCTGGGTTGCCCAATGCGGTTGGCGGATTGTTGGAACTGGTTCGCACCGGTGCCATGAGTATCATTGTTTCCTTGCTGATTGTGGTTCTGGTCGGACTGGTGACCTACTTTGTTGTGTTTGTCGAGCGTGGTCAACGCAAGATTCTGGTGAACTATGCACGTCGACAGGTGGGTAACAAGGTCTACGGTGGTCAGTCCTCGCATTTGCCGCTCAAGCTGAACATGGCAGGCGTGATTCCTCCGATCTTTGCTTCGTCGATCATTCTGTTACCCGCTACGGTAGTTGGCTGGTTCAGTGCAGGTGATTCGATGCGTTGGTTGAAGGATATTGCAGGCTCTCTGACGCCGGGTCAGCCAATTTATGTCATGTTGTATGCGGCTGCCATTATCTTCTTTTGTTTCTTTTACACGGCGCTTGTGTTCAACAGCCGCGAAACTGCAGACAATTTGAAGAAGAGTGGTGCTTTTGTGCCGGGTATCCGTCCGGGTGACCATACCGCCAAGTACATCGACAAGATACTGCTTCGGTTGACGCTTGTTGGTGCGATCTACATTACCTTGGTGTGTTTGTTGCCGGAATTCCTGATTCTCAAGTACAACGTACCGTTTTACTTTGGGGGTACTTCATTGCTGATTATTGTTGTGGTGACCATGGACTTCATGGCCCAGGTACAAAATTATTTGATGTCGCAGCAATATGAATCTCTGCTGAAAAAAGCCAACTTCAAGGCTTCCTGAGATTAAATATATGGCAAAAGATGACGTCATTCAAATGCAGGGTGAGATTGTAGAAAATCTTCCCAATGCAACTTTCAGGGTCAAACTTGAAAATGGTCACATTGTCCTGGGGCATATTTCCGGAAAAATGCGCATGCATTACATCCGCATCTTGCCAGGCGACAAAGTGACCGTAGAGCTTACACCGTACGATTTGAGCCGGGCACGTATTGTGTTTCGTGCCAAGTAGTTTCAACTGTTTACGAATTGTTTAGGAGAATGCAATGAAAGTTTCGGCTTCGGTCAAGAAAATTTGCCGCAACTGCAAGATTATTCGGCGTAAGGGTGTGGTTCGTGTGATCTGTACAGATCCGCGCCACAAACAGCGTCAGGGTTAATTGCAAGAGTTATAGAGGATCAAAATGGCACGTATCGCTGGTATCAATATTCCACCACAAAAGCACTCTGAAATTGGTTTAACCGCCATTTTCGGCATTGGACGCAGTCGCGCCCGCAAGATTTGCGAATCTTGTGGTGTTGACTACGCCAAAAAAATCAAGGATCTGACAGATTCAGAGCTTGAAAAAGTGCGTGACGAAGTCGCCAAGTTCACCATTGAAGGTGATTTGCGTCGCGAAACCACCATGAACATCAAGCGTTTGATGGACATTGGTTGCTACCGCGGCTTCCGTCATCGTCGTGGTCTGCCCTTGCGTGGTCAGCGCACGCGTACCAATGCGCGTACGCGCAAAGGTCCTCGTAAAGCAGCGGCTTCTCTCAAGAAATAACAGGCTCTGAAAGTTCATTATGGCTAAAGCTCCATCCAATAACGCTGCACAGCGCGTGCGCAAGAAAGTTCGCAAGAACGTTGCTGACGGCATTGCCCACGTGCACGCTTCTTTTAACAACACCATCATCACCATTACTGACCGTCAAGGGAACTCCCTTGCCTGGGCTTCTTCTGGTGGTCAGGGTTTTAAAGGTTCCAGAAAATCCACGCCGTTTGCCGCTCAGGTGGCCTCTGAAGTGGCTGGCCGTACAGCTATTGAACAAGGCATCAAGAATCTTGATGTCGAGATCAAGGGCCCCGGTCCTGGTCGTGAGTCTTCGGTTCGTGCCCTGGCTGCCCTGGGTATTCGAATCAACATGATTGCCGATGTGACACCGGTTCCGCACAACGGTTGCCGCCCACAGAAGCGTCGTCGCATCTAATTTTTCAAACCAAGCCCACCGCCAATGTGTTCGCACATTGGCTCCCGCTTTTTTAAGCGGTAGATGATCACAAAGGAAATTCAAGTGGCACGTTTTTTAGGCCCCAAAGGCAAACTCTCTCGCCGTGAAGGCACCGACCTGTTTCTGAAGAGCGCTCGCCGCTCGATTGGTGACAAGGTCAAATTTGATTCCAAGCCAGGTCAGCACGGCCGCACTTCGGGTGCCCGTACCTCCGACTTCGGTATTCAGTTGCGCGAAAAGCAAAAAGTCAAACGCATGTACGGCGTGCTCGAGAAGCAATTCCGTCGCTATTTTGAAGAAGCTGACCGTCGCAAGGGCAACACCGGCGCCAACTTGCTGGCTTTGCTTGAAACGCGTCTTGACAACGTGGTGTACCGGATGGGCTTCGGTTCCACCCGTGCCGAATCCCGTCAATTGGTGTCGCATAAAGCAATTCTGGTCAATGGCAAGTCGGTCAATATTCCTTCTTACCTGGTCAAGGCGGGTGACGTCGTGGCTGTTCGCGAAAAATCCAACAAACAAGCCCGTATTGTGGAAGCCTTGCAATTGGCGCAACAAGTTGGCATGCCGGCCTGGGTTGAAGTCAGCATTGAAAAAGCTGAAGGTGTTTTCAAATCAGTACCAGATCGTGACCAGTTCGCGGCTGACGTGAATGAGTCACTGATTGTTGAGCTGTATTCACGTTAAGCGTAAGCAGCCTATGTTTTGGCAACCGATGGTTTATGGCTCGTCTGTTGCATCGTAAGCCTTTACCGGTGCCGGTCACCGGGGGTATCAAGAGGATTTGTACATGCAAAATATTTTACTAAAACCTAAGGCTATCAATGTTGAGCAGTTGTCTACCAACAGGGCTAAAGTTGTACTAGAGCCTTTCGAACGAGGTTATGGGCATACCTTGGGTAATGCCTTGCGCCGGGTGTTGCTGTCGTCCATGCCCGGGTTCGCCCCGACCGAAGTCACGATTGCTGGTGTGTTGCATGAATACTCCTCGATTGAAGGGGTACATGAAGACGTCGTCAACATTTTGCTGAACCTCAAAGGGATCGTTTTCAAGCTCTACAACCGTGACGAAGTCACGTTGAGCTTGCGCAAGGACACCGAGGGTGCTGTTTGTGCGGGTGATATTCAGACGCCGCATGATGTCGAAATCATCAACCCAGAGCATGTGATAGCCAACCTGGCGCACGGCGGCAAGCTGGATGTTCAGATCAAGGTGGAGCGTGGTCGTGGTTATGTGCCAGGCACCATGCGCCGTCATTTGGACGACACCACCAAGTCAATTGGTCGTATCGTTCTCGATGCCTCCTTCTCGCCCGTCAAGCGGGTCAGCTACACCGTGGAAAGCGCGCGTGTCGAGCAGCGTACCGATCTGGATAAGTTGATTCTGGATATCGAAACCAATGGCGCGCTGTCTGCAGAAGATGCCGTGCGCGCTTCGGCGAAGATTCTGATTGAACAGATGGCTGTGTTTGCCCAACTCGAAGGCGGTGACGTTGATTCCATCATCGCATCGCCTGTGCGCGGCGTCAGTTCCAACTTCGACCCGGTGCTGTTGCGCCCGGTCGATGAGCTTGAACTGACGGTTCGCTCGGCCAATTGTCTCAAGGCCGAAAATATTTATTACATCGGCGATTTGATTCAACGCACCGAAAACGAGCTCCTCAAGACGCCCAATCTGGGCCGGAAGTCGCTCAACGAAATCAAGGAAGTGCTGGCTTCCCGTGGTCTGACTTTAGGCATGAAGCTTGAAAGCTGGCCCCCAGTTTCACTTGAAAAACGATAATCGAATTTATCGATGTGACATGGACAGTACCTGATACGGCTGTTTTTATTAAATAAAGGAAATCACTATGCGTCACGGACTAGGTCTTCGCAAATTAAATCGCACTTCTTCCCATCGTCTGGCGATGCTGCGTAACATGATGAACTCTTTGATTGAGCACGAAGTTATCAAAACGACGGTGCCCAAAGCCAAGGAATTGCGTCGTGTGGTCGAGCCAATGATCACTTTGGCAAAAGTGCCGACGCTTGCCAATCGCCGTCTGGCATTCGATCGCTTGCGTGATCGTGACTCGGTGGTCAAATTGTTCAACGTTTTGGGCCCCCGTTTCAATGCCCGTCCGGGCGGTTACACCCGTATTTTGAAGATGGGTTTCCGCGTTGGCGATAACGCGCCCATGTGTATCGTTGAATTGGTTGATCGCGGCACTGAAACTGTGGCGCCAGAAGCTGAAACAGTCGCGTAATAGGCTATAATAATCACCTACCGCGCGATGGAGCAGTCTGGTAGCTCGTTGGGCTCATAACCCAAAGGTCGAAGGTTCAAATCCTTCTCGCGCAACCAATAAAATCAAGTACTTAGCTTGAACAAACGCCCACTCAATGTGGGCGTTTTGCATTTTGGCCCAAATTTGGCCCAAAGCTGGCCCAGGTTTGGCCCGTCAAATTTCACGAGTTCAAAATTTGACCATTGGGTATTGGCCTTCGCAAAACATCAATAGGATCCACCTCCTGTTAACGGCGGCGTAAATCCGCTGAAAAATGGCGGTGGAAATTGGTGTCGAGCAAATTTTGTTTGCCAAGGTCACAAAGGGGCTTTGTGACCCAATG